>ERZ1034626.1003-NODE-1003-length-19719-cov-4.464860_pt1 | contig 19719 bp, 19 predicted proteins | sample MGYA00520652_ERZ1034626 | MGnify/ENA primary metagenome ERZ1034626 (study PRJEB33766, sample SAMN09781765) | gut metagenome | biome: gut microbiome | host: Homo sapiens | place: Madagascar | study: EMG produced TPA metagenomics assembly of the PRJNA485056 data... | reverse complement strand
TGCGAACTCTTCCACCACGACGGCCGCTGAACCGCTGAAAATGAGCTACGTTGAAGGTCTGCTTTCCAGCAATCAGAAAGATGTGCTGATGGAAGAGATCGTCGCAAACTACCACGCTAACACCAAAGACGCTGAAGTCGTTCTGGTTGAAGGTCTGGTCCCGACACGTAAGCACCAGTTTGCCCAGTCTCTGAACTACGAAATCGCTAAAACGCTGAATGCGGAAATCGTCTTCGTTATGTCTCAGGGCACTGACACCCCGGAACAGCTGAAAGAGCGTATCGAACTGACCCGCAACAGCTTCGGCGGTGCCAAAAACACCAACATCACCGGCGTTATCGTTAACAAACTGAACGCACCGGTTGATGAACAGGGTCGTACTCGCCCGGATCTGTCCGAGATTTTCGACGACTCTTCCAAAGCTAAAGTAAACAATGTTGATCCGGCGAAGCTGCAAGAATCCAGCCCGCTGCCGGTTCTCGGCGCTGTGCCGTGGAGCTTTGACCTGATCGCGACTCGTGCGATCGATATGGCTCGCCACCTGAATGCGACCATCATCAACGAAGGCGACATCAATACTCGCCGCGTTAAATCCGTCACTTTCTGCGCACGCAGCATTCCGCACATGCTGGAGCACTTCCGTGCCGGTTCTCTGCTGGTGACTTCCGCAGACCGTCCTGACGTGCTGGTGGCCGCTTGCCTGGCAGCCATGAACGGCGTAGAAATCGGTGCCCTGCTGCTGACTGGCGGTTACGAAATGGACGCGCGCATTTCTAAACTGTGCGAACGTGCTTTCGCTACCGGCCTGCCGGTATTTATGGTGAACACCAACACCTGGCAGACCTCTCTGAGCCTGCAGAGCTTCAACCTGGAAGTTCCGGTTGACGATCACGAACGTATCGAGAAAGTTCAGGAATACGTTGCTAACTACATCAACGCTGACTGGATCGAATCTCTGACTGCCACTTCTGAGCGCAGCCGTCGTCTGTCTCCGCCTGCGTTCCGTTATCAGCTGACTGAACTTGCGCGCAAAGCGGGCAAACGTATCGTACTGCCGGAAGGTGACGAACCGCGTACCGTTAAAGCAGCCGCTATCTGTGCTGAACGTGGTATCGCAACTTGCGTACTGCTGGGTAATCCGGCAGAGATCAACCGTGTTGCAGCGTCTCAGGGTGTAGAACTGGGTGCAGGGATTGAAATCGTTGATCCAGAAGTGGTTCGCGAAAGCTATGTTGGTCGTCTGGTCGAACTGCGTAAGAACAAAGGCATGACCGAAACCGTTGCCCGCGAACAGCTGGAAGACAACGTGGTGCTCGGTACGCTGATGCTGGAACAGGATGAAGTTGATGGTCTGGTTTCCGGTGCTGTTCACACTACCGCAAACACCATCCGTCCGCCGCTGCAGCTGATCAAAACTGCACCGGGCAGCTCCCTGGTATCTTCCGTGTTCTTCATGCTGCTGCCGGAACAGGTTTACGTTTACGGTGACTGTGCGATCAACCCGGATCCGACCGCTGAACAGCTGGCAGAAATCGCGATTCAGTCCGCTGATTCCGCTGCGGCCTTCGGTATCGAACCGCGCGTTGCTATGCTCTCCTACTCCACCGGTACTTCTGGTGCAGGTAGCGACGTAGAAAAAGTTCGCGAAGCAACTCGTCTGGCGCAGGAAAAACGTCCTGACCTGATGATCGACGGTCCGCTGCAGTACGACGCTGCGGTAATGGCTGACGTTGCGAAATCCAAAGCGCCGAACTCTCCGGTTGCAGGTCGCGCTACCGTGTTCATCTTCCCGGATCTGAACACCGGTAACACCACCTACAAAGCGGTACAGCGTTCTGCCGACCTGATCTCCATCGGGCCGATGCTGCAGGGTATGCGCAAGCCGGTTAACGACCTGTCCCGTGGCGCACTGGTTGACGATATCGTCTACACCATCGCGCTGACTGCGATTCAGTCTGCACAGCAGCAGTAATCTCGTCATCATCCGCAGCTTTGCGCTGCGGATATCTGAACCGGAAATAATCACTATTTCCGGTTTTTTATTCTCTTAATTTGCATTAATCCTTTCTGATTATCTTGCTTAACTGCGCTGCATCAATGAATTGCGCCATCCCACTTTGCATACTTACCACTTTGTTTTGTGCAAGGGAATATTTGCGCTATGTCCGCAATCACTGAATCCAAACCAACAAGAAGATGGGCAATGCCCGATACGTTGGTGATTATCTTTTTTGTTGCTATTTTAACCAGCCTTGCCACCTGGGTAGTTCCGGTGGGGATGTTTGACAGTCAGGAAGTGCAGTATCAGGTTGATGGTCAAACAAAAACACGCAAAGTCGTAGATCCACACTCATTTCGCATTCTGACTAACGAAGCAGGCGAACCTGAGTATCACCGCGTACAGCTGTTCACGACGGGCGATGAACGCCCGGGCCTGATGAACTTCCCGTTTGAAGGATTAACCTCAGGATCGAAATACGGGACAGCCGTTGGCATCATCATGTTTATGCTGGTGATTGGCGGCGCGTTTGGCATTGTGATGCGTACAGGAACCATTGATAACGGTATCCTGGCGCTTATTCGCCATACCCGCGGGAATGAAATTCTCTTTATTCCTGCGCTGTTTATTCTGTTTTCACTTGGCGGCGCGGTATTTGGTATGGGAGAAGAGGCCGTCGCCTTTGCCATTATCATCGCACCGCTAATGGTCCGGCTGGGCTATGACAGTATTACCACCGTCCTGGTGACCTATATTGCCACGCAAATCGGTTTTGCCAGTTCGTGGATGAACCCGTTTTGTGTGGTCGTTGCTCAGGGGATTGCCGGCGTTCCGGTGCTTTCTGGCTCCGGGTTGCGCATCGTGGTGTGGGTTATCGCCACTCTGATTGGCCTGATCTTTACCATGGTGTACGCCTCACGAGTGAAAAAGAATCCTCTTCTGTCACGCGTGCATGAGTCCGACCGCTTCTTTCGTGAAAAGCAGGCTGATGTTGAACAACGTCCGTTTACCTTTGGTGACTGGCTGGTATTGATTGTCCTGACCGCCGTAATGGTCTGGGTGATTTGGGGCGTGATCGTTAATGCCTGGTTTATTCCAGAAATTGCCAGCCAGTTCTTCACCATGGGTCTGGTGATTGGCATCATCGGCGTTGTTTTCCGCCTTAACGGCATGACGGTTAATACCATGGCTTCATCCTTTACCGAAGGGGCGCGAATGATGATCGCCCCTGCCCTGCTGGTGGGTTTCGCCAAAGGGATTTTGCTGCTGGTCGGTAATGGTGAAGCGGGTGATGCCAGCGTGTTAAATACCATCCTCAACAGCATTGCCAATGCCATTAGCGGTCTGGACAACGCGGTCGCGGCCTGGTTTATGTTGCTCTTCCAGGCGGTATTTAATTTCTTCGTGACGTCCGGTTCTGGTCAGGCGGCGTTAACCATGCCGTTACTGGCACCGCTTGGCGATCTGGTCGGTGTTAACCGTCAGGTTACCGTGCTGGCGTTCCAGTTTGGTGATGGCTTCAGTCACATCATTTACCCAACCTCAGCGTCGTTAATGGCAACGCTCGGTGTGTGCAGGGTGGACTTCCGTAACTGGCTGAAGGTGGGCGCGACCCTACTTGGACTGCTGTTTATTATGTCCAGCGTCGTAGTGATCGGCGCTCAGTTGATGGGCTACCACTAAAAATGTTAAGAGCCGCAATTGCGGCTCTTTTTTCATTCTGCCGTTTCAGTCTCTACGGCTTCATTTTTGGCATTGCGCTTCATCCACAACGCTAGCGCTTTCAGCGAGTCTGGAGTGAACTCATCGCAGCGTGCGGTGATTTCTTCCGGCGTCAGCCAGCAAACTTCACTGACTTCATCTTCCTGTAGTGCGAAGGGACCGTGAGAGACGCAGCTGAACAATGCGCCCCAGACACGGCAATTTTTATCTTCGAAATAGAACTGCCCGTGCTCGGCAAAGGGGACACCGGCAATGCCCAACTCTTCTTCCGCTTCGCGACGCGCGGATTCCAGCAGTTGCTCATCGGCCTGGACTACACCGCCTGCGGTCGCATCTAACATGCCGGGTAAAAAGTCTTTTGTCTCGGTACGACGCTGGACCAGAATTTTGCCCATGCCATCATGCACGACGATGTAAGTTGCACGATGACGCAGACACTGTGCCCGCATTTGTTCCCGGCTGGCTTGTGCAATGACTTCGTTCTCTTCATTGACAATATCCACCCATTCAGTACTTGCCAAACGACGCTGTTCCATTATCAGGAAACCTTCTTTTTCTGGCGCTCTTACGGCGCATTTTGAGTTGTGGGTAAATTACGGATTAATCGCGACCTGCGCAATGATACTTTGATCATTGAGTGCGATTACACTAAGTACGTCATTATCCAGCATGCCATAACTCGCCGGATTACCGCCTTTCGGAATACTCACCGAGCCGGGGTTGAAGTGGAAAATCTCCCCCCGCTGTTCTGCCACTGGCAGATGGGTATGACCGTACACCAGCACATCGTTCTGGTTTAAAGCAGGCAGATTTTCCGGGCCAAAAAGATGACCATGCGTCAAAAACAGACGTTGTTTTTCCAGTAATACCTGTTGCCACGGCGCGGTTATCGGGAAATGCAGCAGCATTTGATCCACTTCGCTGTCGCAGTTGCCGCGCACAGCGATAACCTTATGTGCCACTTCATTAAGCCGTTCAGCGACTTTGGCTGGCGCGTAACCCTCCGGTAAAGCATTACGCGGGCCGTGATTCAACACGTCGCCAAGGATCACCAGCCACTGGGCACCGCTTTGGGCAAACAACTCCAGAACACGTTCCGTCGCCGGTAACGACCCATGAATGTCCGATGCAAACATCAGTTTCATCACTCACTCCTCGTCGAAAAAACGTAAGCTATGATACTGGATTCTGTCGTTGCTATCAGCCAGATTGCTTCGCCGAAAGTGCAATAAAACGCTGGACAGACGCTCGCTGCCACTGGAATGTTGCATAATCCACCAGGCGTTCTGGCACCTCATCGCCATGTAGTACCAGGCGGTTAATCATTAGCGCCAGATCAGTATCAGCAATGCACCATTCACCAAATAAATTCGGCTGACCCAGTACTAACAAATGTTCTGCCATCGCGAACAGTTTCTCTGCACTGGCTTTTCCCTCGGCCGTTAGTGGCGCTTTTTTCGCCCCCGCAAAGACAACATCCGTCGGACGCTCTTCGCGGATGGGCATCAGATCGCTGCGCAGCCAGGCCTGAATCTGTCGTGCACGCGCACGATTTTCTAAATCAAGCGGATAAATACGTTCCCAGGTCGGTGGCGCAAATCGATCTTCCAGATACTCCGCAATGGCAGAAGATTCACTCAACTCAAAATCATCGATTTGTAATAACGGCACACGGCGTGTCTGACCGTAACCTTGCCACGTCGGCTGCAAATGTTCACCGCTGTCGAGGTCGATGGTCTTGATATGAAACGACAGGCCTTTTTCCTGCAACGCCACCCAGGCGGATAACACATAAGGGGAGAAAAAGTGGGCATCTGACCAAAGCGTGATAGCGGGTTTACTCATTATGTCCTCGGCAATAAAGGGGGCTGGCTATCAAACTATAGAGCCTTTTTGTCACTGTCACGTGACGAATACTCACGTAAGTCGCCGCGCTTTCTATACTTGTGGTGTTCAGATGATTAAACAACCGGAGCTGCAATGATCGATCTCTATTTCGCCCCGACACCCAATGGTCACAAAATTACGCTGTTTCTCGAAGAAGCAGAGCTGGATTATCGCTTGATTAAGGTAGACCTGGGGAAAGGCGGTCAGTTTCGTCCGGAATTTTTGCGCATTTCGCCCAACAACAAAATTCCGGCAATTGTTGATCATTCTCCTGCCGATGGCGGCGAACCGCTAAGCCTCTTTGAGTCTGGTGCCATTTTGTTGTATCTGGCTGAGAAAACAGGACTCTTTTTGAGTCATGAAACGCGTGAGCGCGCCGCCACATTACAGTGGTTATTCTGGCAGGTAGGCGGACTGGGGCCGATGCTTGGGCAAAATCATCATTTTAATCACGCAGCCCCCCAAACCATTCCTTACGCTATTGAACGTTATCAGGTTGAAACTCAGCGTCTTTACCATGTACTGAACAAGCGGCTGGAAAACTCGCCCTGGCTGGGAGGCGAGAACTACAGCATTGCGGATATTGCCTGCTGGCCGTGGGTTAATGCCTGGACTCGCCAGCGAATTGACCTAGCAATGTATCCAGCAGTCAAGAACTGGCATGAGCGGATCCGTTCGCGCCCTGCCACCGGGCAGGCACTGCTAAAAGCACAACTCGGTGATGAGCGTTCGGATAGTTAACAGAAACAGGTTCTCGTGTATTATTTCATCCTAAGTAAAACAACGGAGAACCTGCAATGGCACAACCTGCCGCTATTATTCGTATAAAGAACCTTCGTTTGCGTACGTTTATCGGAATTAAGGAAGAAGAAATTAACAACCGTCAGGATATTGTTATCAATGTGACGATCCACTACCCCGCCGATAAAGCGCGCACTAGCGAAGATATCAACGATGCGCTGAATTATCGCACCGTAACGAAAAACATTATTCAGCATGTAGAGAATAACCGTTTCTCTTTGCTGGAAAAATTAACTCAGGATGTGCTCGATATCGCACGTGAACATCACTGGGTGACGTATGCTGAAGTGGAGATCGATAAACTGCACGCGCTGCGCTACGCCGATTCGGTATCCATGACCTTAAGCTGGCAGCGTTAATCGCCATATCGGGAGGCTGCATGAACATAGTGATCACCGGAGGGACAGGATTAATTGGTCGCCATTTGATTCCGCGTTTGCTGGAGCTGGGCCATCAAATTACGGTAGTGACGCGTAACCCGCAGAAAGCCAGTTCCGTTCTCGGCCCTCGGGTGACACTATGGCAAGGGCTTGCCGATCAAAGCAACCTCAACGGCGTTGATGCGGTAATCAACCTGGCCGGAGAACCGATTGCTGATAAACGCTGGACTCACGAGCAAAAAGAGCGTCTCTGCCAAAGCCGCTGGAATATCACGCAAAAACTGGTCGATTTGATTAATGCCAGCGACACGCCACCGTCGGTACTCATTTCCGGCTCGGCAACGGGCTATTATGGTGACTTAGGTGAAGTGGTGGTTACCGAAGAGGAACCGCCGCATAACGAATTTACCCATAAACTCTGCGCTCGCTGGGAAGAAATTGCCTGCCGGGCGCAAAGTGACAAAACGCGAGTGTGCCTGCTGCGTACCGGTGTAGTGCTGGCACCGGATGGCGGTATTCTCGGTAAAATGCTGCCGCCGTTTCGTCTTGGCCTGGGCGGGCCGATTGGCTCTGGTCGGCAGTATCTGGCCTGGATTCATATTGATGATATGGTCAACGGTATTCTCTGGCTGCTGGATAACGAGCTGCGCGGGCCATTTAATATGGTTTCGCCCTACCCGGTACGCAATGAACAATTTGCCCATGCGCTCGGTCATGCGCTGCATCGCCCGGCCATTTTGCGCGTCCCCGCGACCGCCATTCGACTGTTAATGGGCGAATCTTCAGTACTGGTATTAGGTGGACAACGCGCGCTGCCTAAACGGCAGGAAGAAGCGGGTTTTGCGTTTCGCTGGTACGATTTAGAAGAGGCGCTGGCGGATGTCGTTCGCTGATGTGGTTTACAGCAAACATCCGCCAGTTAACTCCCGGTGTTACAGGATTAGTGGCTTTGCGCGATAAGATCGTCTGGTGAAAGTCGGGTCACCATCATAACTAACTCTCTGTCTAAACCTCTATCCAGCATCTCCTGAGCAATACGCAGGGCTTCTTCGTGTTTGCCCTGCATTGCGCCTTCTTCACGTAATCTGTCAGCAATGGTCATCAGTTTCTCCTTTTCTTGTGGTGCGCGTTCCGCTATCTCACCAATAAATGCACGAAAACGCTGGGCATCCCCTGTTTGTAATACGTAATTAAACAGGGCTTTTAGCTGTCTGTCATTAGTGTTCCCTGTAACTAGCAGCGAAACAATTTGGTCGACTAATCCCAACAGATCGCGCTGACGAATATGTTTCTGAATTAACTCCAACAGCGCCATTTTGCGGTGTTGCATAATCTCGTCATCCGGCACCACGGTAATATCCACCAACGGAAAAGCCGATGAATATATTTTGCGGGCTATAGCAGGCTCGGCAAATTCATCAAGCCAGCAGAGTGAATAAAGATAAGGACTTCTGCAACCATGATAAAACAGCATCGGGAGCACCAATGGAAGCTCTTTATAGCCCGCATCAAGATGGTTTTGCATTGCCGCAATGGAATAACGCATCATGCGAAAAGCCATTAATTCTTCCGGCTTACTTTGGTGCTCTATCACTACATAAATATAACCCACTCCCTCCTGCGTTTTCACAGACCACAAGAGGTCGGAATAATATTGCCGCAGGTCTTCATCAATAAAACTGTTTGGTTCCAGTTTAAGCGTCGTTAAATCACACAGTTTGCGCAGCGGCGCGGGAAGATGAATATCAATAAAATCCCGCGCGGTGTCTGGATGGCGTAAAAAAGATTTAAATACCGCATCATGCGGCGTGGAAGTTGTCGATATTGTCATGGCGTTCCGTCACCCCTCAAATTTAAGATGACGCGACAATAACCACGATTAACACCCAATGCAGCAGGCAGTTTTTATCTTTGGACAGCGAATTCAGAAGTATTTTTAGCGGACTGTAACTTTTACATTTCAGCGGAAGCTGACTCGCAAATTCCCCATGAAAATACTCCGGCAGCGTTAGCCACCGGAGAGGAAATTATTTCAGCGATCCCTTAAGGAACCGTTGCAGACGAGGGCTTTGCGGGTTGCCAAATAACTGCTCCGGCGCGCCCTCTTCTTCTATTTTCCCCTGATGGAGGAAAATGACATGAGTAGAAACATGGCGAGCAAAGCCCATTTCGTGAGTCACTACCACCATGGTTTTCCCCTCTTCTGCCAGTTGCTGCATAATACGCAACACTTCGCCTACCAGTTCAGGATCGAGCGCCGAGGTAGGTTCATCAAACAGTAAAACTTCCGGTTCCATCGCCAGCGCCCGCGCGATAGAAACACGCTGTTGCTGACCGCCGGAAAGATGCACCGGATATTTCCCCTGCGCACGTTCGTCTATCCCGACTTTTGCCAGATACTTCACCGCCCGCTCGCGCGCTTCCTGCTTGCTCAGGCCCAACACCTGAATCGGCGCTTCCATGACGTTTTCCAGCACCGTCATATGGCTCCAGAGATTGAAGTGCTGGAATACCATCGTCAGGCGTGTGCGCAGTAAGCGCAGTTGATTTTTATCGGCGACTTTGAGTTGACCGTCTTTGTCGCGCACCAGATTGATCGTCTGGCCATTGACCACGATCGACCCTTCACTCGGTTTTTCGAGGAAGTTAATGCAGTGCAGAAAGGTACTTTTCCCCGATCCCGACGATCCGATGATGCTTATTACATCTCCGGCATTCGCTTGCAGTGATACCCCTTTCAGCACTTCATGTTCGCCGTAGCGTTTGTGCAAATCGATAACGTTTAATTTATTCTCGGACATCGTATTCTCAGTGCGTTGAAGAAGGTTTCACATGCTGCAACCAGCGTTTTTCCGCTCTGCGAAAGAGGCTGATCAGGACATAAGAGATGATTAAATAGAGCACCGCGGCAATGCCGAAGGCGGTAAAAGGTTGATACGTGGCGGCGTTAATATCGCGGGCTATTTTCAGCAGATCCGGCACCGTGGCAGTAAATGCCAACGCAGTAGAGTGCAGCATCAGGATCACTTCGTTGCTGTATGCCGGTAACGCAATACGCAGCGCAGAAGGCAAAATAATGCAGCGATACATTTTAAAAGTCGAGAAGCCATAGGCTCTGGCGGCTTCAATTTCCCCATGCGGAACCGAACGGATTGCCCCAGCAAAAATCTCGGTAGTGTAAGCGCAGGTGTTAAGCGTCAGCGCCAGCACGGTACAGTTCAGGCCACTGCGGAAGAAAGCGTTAAGGAATTCGGTTCCCTTAACAATCTCAAGCGTGTACATGCCGGAATAGAACACCAGCAACTGAACATACAGCGGCGTACCGCGAAAAATATAGGTAAATAACCAGATTGGAAACTGGATGTATTTATTACTGGAGACACGACCAATCGCCAGAAACAGCGCCAGGACTCCGCCTATCACTACCGACAAAATAAGCAGCCACAGAGTGATCGCCACACCAGTAAAGCGATAACCGTCGGTCCACAGCAGCGGTTTCCAGTATTCATGTAAGATTTCGATCACAGGTCAGCCCTCTTCACACCCACGGAGTAGCGGCGCTCAAGGAACAGCAGCACACCATTGGAAACAGTGGTGAAAACCAGGTAAATCACGCCACAGACGATGGCGAAATAGAACGGTTCCCAGGTACTTTTGCCTGCCAGTTGGGTGGCTTTGACCACATCTTCCAGGCCGAGTAACGAAACCAGTGCGGTAGATTTGAGGATCACCTGCCAGTTGTTGCCAATGCCTGGCAGGGCGTAACGCATCATCGACGGAAACATGATCCGCCGAAACACTTGCCCACGAGTAAAACCGAACGCCGTCGCCGCCTCTATATGTCCTTTCGGCACTGCCATAAAAGCACCACGGAACGTTTCGGTAAAATAAGCACCGTAGATAAAACCGAGAGTGATAATACCAGCGACCATCGGATCGATATCAATCTGCCCGACGCCCATCGCCTCCGTCACCGTGTTTAGCGCAATCTGCAAACCGTAGAAAATCAGCAGCATCAACACTAAGTCCGGCACGCCACGAATCAGCGTGGTGTACCCTTCGAAAATCAGCCCCGAAAGCCGATTTTGCGAGAGCTTACCGCCAGCGCCAATTAAACCGATGATTACAGCGAGCACTACAGAGCTGATAGCCAGCTCCAGCGTGACGAGCGCACCCTGTAAAATAACACCTGAAAACCCATACAACATGCTGCCTGTCCTGTCGTGTGTGGTGAATTACCGCCTCTTGTCTCCCTCCGGTTACCCGAAGGGAGCGGGCTTTCTTTCACCGATGGCGATTAGCCACCATAAACATCAAAATCGAAGTACTTTTTCGCTAATTTCTCGTAAGTACCGTCAGCGCGCATTTCGGCAAAGGCTTTGTTCAGTGCTTCGCGCAGTTCGTTATCTTCTTTACGCAGGCCCATGCCGGTCCCTACGCCAAACAGTTTTTCATCTTTAACAGACGGGCCACCGAATTTGTAATCTTTACCGACAGGTTGTTTGAGGAAACCTTCGCTGGCAGCGACCTCATCCTGGAACGCGGCATCAATACGTCCGGCAGTCAGGTCAGAATAAATGTTGTCCTGCCCCTGATACGAGACGATTTCAATGCCTTTTGGTGCCCAATGTTCATTACCGAACGTCTCCTGGGTGGTGCCCTGCAATACGCCTACCCGTTTGCCTTTCAGCGACTCGACTGTCGGCTGAATGTCAGAATTTTTCGCCACCACCAAACGAGAATCGGCAGCGTACAGTTTGTCGGTGAAGGCTATTTCTTGCTGACGTTTTTCCGTAATGGAAAGCGATGACATGATGGCGTCAATCTTCTTCGCTTTTAAGGACGGGATTAACGCATCCAGCGGATTTTCGACAAACGTACATTGCGTATTGATGCGTTTGCATAATTCCTTTGCCAGATCGATATCGAAGCCAACAGTTCGCCTTGTGAATTTTTTGATTCAAATGGCGCATAGGTCGGGTCGGTACCGATGCGGATGTTTTGCGGAATCGCAGCAAACGCCGCAGTTGCGCTGGAGAAGGCCAGAACCAGAGAGAGCGATAGCACCAGTTTTTTCATAATGTCCTCAACTGACAGTCTTTTTATAGGGAATATTTACAGGTTTGTTACACTTATCGTGCCATAAAATTGACCATCAAGGCAAAATATCCCGCCCCGTTAGACGTATTATTTTTCATTAAAAATGCTTAAGTATGCATTTCAATGCACCACGATAGTGCAACAAACCTGGCGTGCACCATGATGATCATTCCATCAGGTACAGCTTCCCAGCGACGTATCAGTCACCGTAGACATTAAAGTCGAAATACTTTTTCGCCATCTTGTCGTAGGTGCCGTCCTGACGCAGCTCGCCAAGCGCCTTATTGAAGGCAGCCGTCAGTTCAGCATCATCTTTACGTAGCCCTACACCGGTGCCATCACCGAAGTATTTTTTGTCTTTTACTGATGAGCCAGCAAAGGCGAAATCTTTACCAGCAGGTTGCTTGAGGAATCCTTCGCTGGCAGCAACTTCATCTTGTAACGCAGCATCCAGACGTCCTGCAGCCAGATCGGAATAGACCAAATCCTGGTTGGCATAGGCCACCACATCCACGCCTTTACTACGCCAGGTCTCGTTAGCGTAAGCTTCCTGGGTTGATCCCTGCAGCACACCAACATGTTTACCTTTCAGTGAATCCAGCGTTGGCTGAATCGGTGAACCTTTGGCCGCAATCAAACGAGAATCTGCGGCGTACAGCTTGTCGGAGAAGGCAATCTCCTGCTGACGTTTATCGGTAATGGAAAGCGACGAAATAATAGCGTCGATTTTTTTCGCTTTCAGTGAGGGGATCAGCGCGTCAAAGTCACTGGCAACCCAGGTACATTTCACCTGCATCCGTTTGCACATCTCGTTACCGAGATCGATATCAAAGCCAACAAAATCACCTTTAGCATCTTTCGATGAGAACGGTGCGTAGGTGGTATCGGTTCCGATACGTACCGTCTCCGGTAGCGCCGCATAGCTGGAAGCCGCTGTGGAGAGACCGACTAACAAAGACAGAGCGAGAATCGACTTCTTCATACATAACCCTCAAGTGAAAATGGCTTTTTTATGTTGTGTATTGTGTTGTGTGTTTGCAGGCTCTTTCATGCAGGTCTTATGCCATCTTGACGACAACAGTAACATTCAACGTTAAATATGTTAATAAGACGTTGCATTATTGTCCTGAAGTTGAAGATAGCAGGTATAGCGGTTGAATCGCAGCGTTTCGATTGAATGGCAGAAACAAAATGTCGAGGATTTGATCGCGGTTGCAAAATTGCCCTGAAACAGGGCAACAGCGGAGTTATGCGCCCTGCCAGCGGGCAAAGAGATCTTCAGGAAGGGTTATCGCAAACTGGTCAAGAACACGATTAACCGTCTGATTTATCACATCATCAAGGGATTGCGGGCGATGATAAAACGCCGGAACGGGAGGCATAATCACCGCACCGATTTCTGCCGCCTGAGTCATTAAACGCAGATGGCCTAAGTGCAATGGTGTTTCACGCACGCAGAGCACCAACGGGCGACGCTCTTTCAGCACCACATCTGCCGCACGGGTCAGTAAGCCATCAGTATAGCTATGGACAATGCCGGAAAGGGTTTTGATTGAACAGGGTAAAATCACCATCCCCAGCGTCTGGAAAGAACCGGAAGAGATGCTGGCGGCAATATCGCGCGCATCGTGCGTGACATCGGCTAATGCCTGCACTTCGCGCAGAGAAAAATCCGTTTCGAGGGATAAGGTCTGGCGCGCTGCCTGGCTCATCACCAGATGCGTTTCGATATCTGTGACATCGCGCAGAACCTGTAATAAGCGCACGCCATAAATCGCGCCGCTGGCACCGCTGATGCCTACAATGAGTCGTTTCATAAATAGTTGCCCTGTCAGACTTGCAGGCAGACTTTGCAGGATTTCGGCGGGAGTTGCAAGTCAGGGTGCCAGACCGGCACCCTCAGCGAAGGCATCATCCTTCGTTATGCATTTCGAGATTTTCCACTTCGTTCTGACGTTGCACTGCTTTGGCGTCATCATTACGTAACGTATCGAGGAAATCGAGGTAGCCCTGATCAACATCTTTGGTGACGTAGACGCCGTTGAACACCGAGCATTCAAACTGCTGGATATCCGGATTTTCAGCGCGAACGGCGTCGATCAGATCGTTCAGATCCTGGAAAATCAACCCGTCAGCACCGATGATCTGGCGAATTTCATCAACTTCGCGACCGTGAGCGATCAGTTCCGTGGCGCTCGGCATATCAATACCATAAACGTTCGGGAAGCGAATTTCCGGTGCCGCAGAAGCGAGGTACACTTTCTTCGCTCCGGCTTCGCGTGCCATCTCGATAATCTGCTCAGAAGTGGTGCCACGGACGATGGAGTCGTCGACCAGCAGGACGTTTTTATCGCGGAACTCGGCGCGGTTGGCATTCAGTTTACGGCGCACGGACTTACGACGCAGCTGCTGGCCCGGCATGATAAAGGTGCGGCCAACATAGCGGTTTTTAACGAAGCCCTGGCGGTACGGTTTGCCCAGAATACGAGCAATTTCCAGCGCGATATCACACGAGGTTTCTGGGATCGGGATCACCACGTCGATATCCAGATCTTCCCATTCGCGGGCAATTTTCTCGCCCAGTTTCGTGCCCATATTCACACGCGCGCTGTAAACGGAAATTTTGTCGATAAACGAGTCCGGGCGGGCAAAGTATACATACTCAAACAGGCACGGATTGCTGACCGGATTGTCAGCACATTGACGGGTAAACAACTGCCCTTCTTCAGTGATGTAAATCGCTTCGCCCGGCGCGACGTCACGCAGGAAATCAAAGCCCAGCGTATCGAGCGCTACGCTTTCGGAAGCGACCATATATTCTGTACGGTTCTCGTCAATATCACGTTTTCCCAGTACCAGCGGACGAATCCCGTTTGGATCGCGGAAAGCAACCATACCGTGGCCGATAATCATCGCCACACAGGCATACGCGCCGCGGATTAAGCGGTTTGTGGCAGCAATGGCAGCGAAAATATTGTCGGCTTCCAGCGGGTAGTGGCGGAAGTTGTCCAGCTCGCTGGCGAAGATATTAAGCAGAATTTCCGAGTCGGAAGTGGTGTTGATGTGGCGGCGTTTTTCTTCAAACAGTTTTTTACGCAACTCGTGAGCGTTGGTCAGATTGCCGTTGTGGGCAAGCGTAATGCCATACGGGGAGTTAACGTAAAACGGCTGCGCTTCAGAGGCGCTGGAGCTGCCAGCCGTGGGGTAACGCACATGACCAATGCCCATATTGCCCTGCAAACGCTGCATATGGCGAGCTTCAAATACATCGCTCACCAGCCCGTTCGCTTTACGCAAACGGAAGCAGTTATTGGCATCTATGGTGATGATGCCGGCGGCATCCTGACCGCGATGCTGAAGCACCGTTAAGGCATCATAAATCGACTGGTTAACCGGCATAACACCGGCGATACCGACAATACCGCACATACGTCTTTTTCCTCGTTAAGCCACATCTCAGAGCACTTACGCTCTGGGCAAGAAACTTGACGAGCTTTGCAGATAATCAAAAAACCATCTGATGATAAAACTGAATTGCGGGATCAGCTGTGATTTGCTCCAGTCTTCGCTTTTCGACACCCCGGTAAAGGAGTCGAGAAAGAAGAGAATGGCAGCAACAATCAACACACCGCGCAACGCACCGAAACAGACGCCCAGCACCCGATCGGTGCCTGACAACCCCGTTTTCTCCACCAACTGGCCTATCACGAAGTTCACGATAGCACCAACGATCAGGGTAGCGATAAACAGTACCGCGATGGCAATCCCATTTCGAACCAGTTCGTCTTCAAAGCCCGTAAACCAGACTGACAGGTAAGTGTAGTAATGACTGGCAACAAAGAAAGCACAACCCCATGTCACCAGCGATAACGCTTCACGAACAAAGCCGCGGATCAGGCTAACCAGAGAGGAAAAAGCAATCACCGCGATTATGGCGTAATCAATCCAGACCATATGTGTCCCACGATTTTACGCCCTGTCATCCTGTTCGGGGCGCATTCTAACAGAAAAAGAAAACGTTTGCGTAGGGATTTCCTTCCCGCGCATCAATAAAAATGGCGCTGAAAAAATATTCAACGCCATCGACTTTTTATGCCTTTGCGGCATCGGGCAATGCGTGTCGGATGCGGCGTAAACGCCTTATCCGACCTACGGTTCTACCCCTGCGTAGGCCTGATAAGACGCGCCAGCGTCGCATCAGGCAAGACCGTATTAATTCGGCGTATAGCCCATTACCACGCCACTTAAGCCAGAAAGTTGCTTCAACTCACCCAGCGAACCTTTCAGCTTATCTTTCGAGGCATCCGGCCCAACCAGAATACGGGTAATTTTACCCTGCACTGGCGTGGATGGCGACGTATAAACCCGATAACCGGCACCGCGCAGCTTACCGACAATCTCATTCACTTTATCGGCATTTTTCAGCGCACCCAGTTGCACAACATAGGCTTTACCCGTCGGTGCAGCTTTTTCTTCCACGACCGGCTTCGGTTCTGGCTTCGGCGCAGGTGGTGCTTCAACCTTTGGTTTAGGCGGCTCCACCGGTTTCGGCTTCGGTGGGGCGACCGGTGCAGGTTCCGGTTCAAACTCGGTGTTATTGGCTGCAATAGTGGCCGGATCGAGCGACGGTGCTGCGGCATCACCTGCCCGCACCTCTTCCGCTGCGCCTTCCGGCGGCTGCGTCGGTAACGCCTGGGTGGCGGCTGGCATCATATCAGGCTCATCACGATCGCCCGCTTTCGGCACCAGCGGGATAGCCGCGAACTCATCCTGATAATGTTTTTTCTGCCCGTCCAGCAGCCCTGGAAGTACAATCACCCCCAGCGCCACCAGCACGATCGTGCCCACTAACCGATTCTGAAACTTACTTGCCACCGCTTCTCCTCGCGTCAATCACTTCCATGACATGTGCGACCGTGTGGAAAGAACCACACACCAGCACGGTGTCTTCCGCTTTAGCGTCCGCCATTGCGGCATCCCATGCCTGCGCAACGCTATCAAATGATTTGCCGTTACCCAAATGCTCAAGCAGTTGTTCTGCCGTGGCACCGCGCGGCCCTTCCAGTGGCGCACAATACCAGTCATCAACCACGCTTTTCAACCAGGCCAGAGTTCCGGCAATATCTTTATCATGTAGCATACCGATAACCGCCAGCACGCGCCCGTTTTTCGGTAGCGCTTTCATACGCCCGGTGAGATATTCCGCCGCATGTGGATTATGCGCGACATCAAAAATAACGCGTGGCGACTCGCTCACAATCTGGAAACGTCCCGGCAAAATTGCGCTGGCAATCCCGTCGCGAATGGCATTTTCACTGACTTCCAGCCCGCTGGCACGCAGTGCCGCCAGCGCTGTTGCGGCATTCGGTTGCGGGACAAGCGGCAACGGCAGATTTTCCAGCGTGCCGTGAGCATCGCTAAACGCCCAGTCATGATCGGTGACGGAATAGTTCCACTCAACGCCCCGACGTTGTAACAGTGCACCTTTTTCCTGCGCCACATCAGCAATGGTAGAAGGCATTTCCGGCTCACCGACAATTGCCGGTTTTTCGCTGCGGAAGATGCCTGCTTTCTCGCGACCAATACTTTCGCGATCTGGACCCAGCCAGTCGGTATGATCCAGCGCAATACTGGTTACTACCGCGACATCGGCGTCGACAATATTGGTTGCGTCCAGACGACCGCCCAGCCCTACTTCCAGAATCACCACGTCAAGTTGTGCCTGCTTGAACAGCCACAACGCCGACAGCGTACCGTACTCGAAATAGGTCAGGGAAATATCACCGCGTGCCGATTCAATCTCCGCAAAAGAGGCGGTGTGGGCCGATTCCGGCAATTCCTGGCCCTGCACACGTACGCGCTCGGTATAACGCACCAGATGAGGCGAACTGTAGACGCCCACTTTGTACCCTGCCGCCATCAGAATCGACTCCAGCGTACGGCAGGTGGTGCCTTTGCCATTCGTACCCGCAACGGTAAACACAAATGGCGCTGGTTTCAGGACGCCAAGACGCGCCGCGACCAGGCTCACGCGCTCAAGGCCGAGATCGATAGTTTTACTGTGCAGGTTTTCCAGATAAGAAAGCCACGAAGCCAGAGGCGACGCGGCTTGAGGAGTGCGTTTGATAATCATGGTATCCGCTGATTCGTTACGGTGAGAATAGCAAAAGGGCAGAGCCAGTGGCCCTGCCCTTATCAGTTATCAGGCCTCAGGTTCCTGATCCGGTACCGGGGGTACCACTACGCCTTCACGCGGCGCTTCAGGATTCGGCGCTGGCAGATTCATCAACTTCGCCAGAATGCTCGCCAGTTTCAGGCGTATTTCCGGACGACGGACGATCATGTCGATCGCGCCTTTCTCGATCAGGAATTCACTGCGCTGGAATCCAGGCGGCAGTTTTTCGCGAACGGTCTGTTCGATAACACGCGGACCGGCAAAGCCGATTAACGCTTTCGGTTCAGCGATGTTGAGATCGCCCAGCATGGCGAAACTTGCAGAAACACCGCCCATCGTCGGGTCGGTCAGCACGGAGATGTACGGCAAGCCGCGCTCCTGCATTTTTGCCAGTGCCGCAGAGGTTTTCGCCATCTGCATCAGCGACATCAGTGCTTCCTGCATACGTGCGCCACCAGAGGCGGAGAAGCAGATCAGCGGGCAGTTATCTTCCAGCGCCTGCTCAACGGCACGCACGAAACGTGCACCCACAACAGACCCCATTGAACCGCCCATAAAGGCGAACTCGAATGCCGCAGCGACAACCGGCATTCCATACAGAGTGCCTTTCATCACCACCAGCGCATCTTTTTCGCCGGTTTCTTTCTGCGCAGATGCCAGACGGTCTTTATACTTCTTGGAGTCACGAAACTTCAGCACATCTTTCGGCTCAAGCTCGCTACCCAGCTCCACAAGGCTTCCTTCATCTAACAGGCTATGCAGGCGATTACGCGCTGTCATACGCATGTGATGGTCACACTTCGGACAGACCTCAAGATTACGTTCCAGCTCAGCGCGGTATAAAACCTGACCGCAGCTATCACACTTAGTCCACACCCCTTCAGGAATGCTCGCCTTGCGGGTGGGAGTAATGTTGCTTTTAATTCGTTCAATCCAGCTCATTAGGGACCTTTCTGTCTGAACCTGGTTCGATGCCAGTTTTATCTTTGGGGACGCATAATGCCATTTTTGCCCCCAACAGACCATGAATGTTGCACATTAAAACATAACAGCCCGAAACTTTGGATAAAAAAGTGGTCGAACCGCGGAGTTACTTTTTATTTTGCGGCGCGTGCCGCAGCGCGTTTGTGACGGATTATTTCGATGACGCCCGGCAAAATAGAAACCACAATAATCCCGACGATCAGCAGCTTAAGGTTATCCTGAACCATCGGGATTGTACCGAAGAAATAGCCTGCGTAGGTAAAAAGCAGTACCCACAACAGTGCGCCGATCACGTTATAAGCGGCGAAATGACGGTACGACATGTGGCCCATTCCCGCAACAAACGGGGCGAACGTTCTGACGATCGGCACAAAACGGGCGAGAATAATCGTTTTGCCGCCATGTTTCTCATAAAACTGATGGGTTTTGTCGAGATAACTGCGACGGAAAATTTTCGAATTGGGATTACTGAACAACTTTTCACCGAACAACCGCCCGATAGTGTAATTGACCGCGTCACCCACAATCGCGGCGATCAGCATCAGCACCACCATCATATGGACGTTGAGATCGTTGGTTTCCAGTGATGCCAACGCTCCGGCAACAAACAGCAATGAATAACCCGGTAAAAACGGCGTTACCACCCGACCGGTTTCACAGTAAAAAATTAA
>ERZ1034626.992-NODE-992-length-19850-cov-26.189088_pt1 | contig 19850 bp, 16 predicted proteins | sample MGYA00520652_ERZ1034626 | MGnify/ENA primary metagenome ERZ1034626 (study PRJEB33766, sample SAMN09781765) | gut metagenome | biome: gut microbiome | host: Homo sapiens | place: Madagascar | study: EMG produced TPA metagenomics assembly of the PRJNA485056 data... | reverse complement strand
CTCGGCCTGTTTGTGTTTTCGGCGCAAAGGAAAGGATTGAACAATGCGATTTGATGCAAAAGAATTCGGCGGACGTATCCGCGATTTGCGGAAAAAGCAAGGGATTACGCAGGAACAGCTGAGTATAATGCTGAACGTTAGTGCGAACCATCTTGCAAAAGTTGAAACGGGAAGCCGCTGCTGCTCGATTGAGTTGCTGCAGGATCTTTCGTCCTGCCTGAATGTCAGAACGGACTATCTGCTGAACGGAGATGCACCGCATAACAACCATCTGAGGGAAAGATTGACGTTTCTTGCACAGGAATTAGAAAAGATTACGGCGGACCTCCCGGTATGGGGATAGGAAAAGCAAAATCCTCTTTTTCAATGCCCAAAAGCGTGGTAGAATAGGGAAAAGATTCAGTATCTGAAAAACGGAGCGCGCAACAATGAAGATTCTGGTCAGCGCCTGCCTGCTGGGCGAAAACTGCAAATACAGCGGCGGAAACAATTACAATCAGGCGGTCTGTGATTTTGCGCGGGGGCATCAGGTGGTTCCGGTCTGCCCGGAGGTTTTGGGCGGCCTGCCCACACCGCGGTGCCCGGCGGAAATCGTGCAGGGCGTTGTCACGAACAAAGAGGGCATCAATGTGGACCGGGAGTTCCGGGCAGGTGCAGCGAAAGCCCTTGCCATCGCAAAAGAAAATGGGGTGGAGCTTGCCATCCTGCAATCCCGCAGTCCCAGCTGCGGCGTGAAGGAAATCTACGACGGAACGTTTTCCGGGACAAAGATTCCCGGACAGGGTGTTTTTGCCAAGATGCTGATGGACGAAGGCATCCGTGTTCTGGATGCCGGGGAGCTGTCGGAGCAATAATTAGAGGGGAAAGGTATAAAATGATCATTCGAAAAGCAATCCAAAACGATATTGACGCGGTGGAAAAGCTGTATGATGCAATCCACACAGCGGAGGAAAACGGAAAGCAGACCATTGGCTGGATTCGGGACATCTATCCGGTGCGCAAAACAGCGGAAGTGGTCCTTAAGCGGGGCGATTTGTTTGTGCTGGAAGATGCCGGCAAAATCCGCGGAACAGGCATTCTGAACAAGATTCAGGTGAATTCTTATGCGGAGGGTCACTGGGAGCATGAGGCGCCAGATGAGCAGGTCTGCGTGCTGCATACCCTTGTCATTGACCCGGACAGTGTAGGCAAGGGGTACGGCAGAGCGTTTATCGAATATTATGAAACCTATGCGCAGGAAAATGACTGCACGGAACTGCGCATTGACACGAACGCTCGGAATGCGGTGGCACGTGCCATGTACAAAAAACACGGTTATACGGAAATTGGAATTGTCCCGACGGTGTTCAATGGCATTGAGGGCGTCCAACTGGTGCTTCTGGAGAAATATCTTGGGAAATGAGGATGGAAAGAGTACCGAACTATACCCCCGTCCGGAGGATGTGTTGCGGGAGTTTTTGAAGCAGAACTGGATTTTGAACGCGCGTGTTCAAAATTTGAAATGATACGATATAAGGAAATATTCTGATATGACAAAAGTGCTTTTCATCTGCCACGGCAATATCTTTGAAAATGTGAAATAATGACGATGACAAAATGGAATTTTTCGTTTTGTGCTAATTACTACACCACAACTACACCATTTATAAGAGCCTTGAATGACGAAAAAACGGCACCCGCTTTTAGCAGCAGGTGCCGTTTTTGCATCCGGAAACGTTGAAGAAGCATGAATCCACAGTCGATTAGAAGATTGATCTTTTTTACTCTCCCAAACTGCAAAATACCTTCCGGCAGGCACTTGTTTTGAATGGTGCTATCGGGAGGTGTTCTATTATAATGAATGATAAATCAGTTTCATTTTATCGAAAGTACAAAACTCTTTGAAGCCAAACGTTTTTAGTTCCTGCTTTGTTTCATCCATAATCAACTCTCATGACACGCCCCATCCTTTCTGATAAAGACCACTGAAATGATACACACGATCAATTCCGTCACGGGAAAAGCAATCCAGATTCCGGCCAGATGCAAAGTCTGATTCAGCAGCCACATCACAGGAACCAGCAAAACGCCCTGCCTAAGAAGCTGAATCATCATACTGGGCAGCACCTTATCCGTCGCCTGCTCATAGGTTGCAATCATTGTAGAAAGTCCGCTGAATACAAAGCCAAGTAACATGATGCGTATGGCAGAAACGCCAAATGCACGCATTTCTTCCGATGCAGAAAAAAGGGAAAGGATTGCATTTGGAAAGCACAACAGCAGAACCGTTCCCACAAGCATCATATGCAGAGTACCGCAAGACCAAATCTGAAATGCAGGGTTGGCTTGTGGCACAGAAGATTGTGCAGGAAATCCTGAAAGAGGACGAATAGAAAAAAGAGCAGTTGCATGAGCAGGAAGTGCGGAAGGAAGAAGAAAATAGACAGAATAGTAGATGATGGAAAATCCGGTGCAGTGTGAGTGTAATGCTCATGCTGCACAGGGCTTTCGTGTCACGAAAGCCCTGCTTGCAGAAGAGTAAGGTGCACAAAATATTGAGCACGAGGAACAGGCTACGGCTTGATTCTCCGCGAGGTTTGGAGTATAATTATTGTGATTACTTGTGGAAATTGCTCGAATTAGATCGGAGAATTGTATGGGCTATTTATCAATCAGACAGACAGCGAAAAAATGGAACCTTTCGGCAAGATGGATCAGTGATCTTTGCAACGCCGGAAGAATTCCCGGAGCAATGAAAATAGGATCATATTGGGCAATTCCGGAAGATGCGGAGAAGCCTAAAGACGGAAGAATTAGAAGCGGAAGGTATATTAAATGTAAAATGAAAAAACTCTCTGCGGGCGAATAAGCTGCAACTATTATAAAGGAGTATTTTGAAATGGTTGAAGTAGGAAAGTTTACATTAGAATCGTTGACAACTGGCATGTATTCGGATCCCCGCATTGTGTATAGAGAGTATATCCAGAATTCTGTTGACTCAATTGAAAATGCTGTTGCTGAAGGGTTGATGTCGAATGAGGATGCTTACATAAAAGTATTTATTGATGCAGAAAACGGCTGTATCTCTATTATTGATAATGGAAAAGGAATATCCGTTGCTCGAGCAACTAATGTGCTGTTGAGTATTGGAAAATCCACAAAACGCCAAGATGCTAATCGTGGTTTTCGAGGAATTGGGCGTCTTGGTGGTTTATCTTACTGTGAGCGTTTATCATTTACCACCTCTGTCCAAGGAGAAGATGTTGCGACTAGAATTATTTTTGACTGCAAACTTCTCAAAAGCCTTTTAAGTCCTGATCACGAAGAGGAACTCGATCTTCAAAGTGTAATAGAGCGCATTACTGAGGTTGAAGAGATCGATGCGGATAAAGATGACCATTTCTTTAGAGTTGATATGGATGAAGTAGATAGCTCTTCAGAATTGCTGGATCTTGATGAAATCAAGCAGTACTTGTCAGAGGTTGCCCCGGTTCCCTACGATGAGAGACATTTTGTGGTTGCACCTGAAATTAAAAGATTTTTGAATGAACATGACTACACGCTAACGGAATTCAAGATTTTTATTGGATATGATGAAGATCATTTAAAACAGGTACATAAACCCAACAGATATCGTTTTCGGTCTGATAGAAATCAACGAACGGAGGACGTGATCACCGAGGTTGTTACATTTTCCATTGACCTTGATTCGACTTCATCTCTGCTCGGCTGGTATGGAAGATGTAACTGGAATGGCACATTATCAGATAATGGACTGCTCGGTATGCGAATGCGGTTAGGCAATATCCTTATCGGCGATAGACGTACCATGGATGTAATGTTTAAAGAACCGCGTTTTAACGGTTGGGTCCAAGGTGAGATTTTTGTAAATACCACTGGACTTATTCCTAATGCTCGTAGAGATGACTTCGAACAGAATGAAGTTTATTATCAGATGATAGAGAAACTGAAGGCTCGGGTCGGCGATGTTATAACTCGCGAGATTAGAGAAGCATCAAAAACAAGAAACAATCCAGATGCGCGTCTATTAAGAGAGGTAACTCGAGTAACAGAAAAAGTAGACAAAATGGTTGATGAAGGCTTGTACTCTCAGAAGGATAAAGAGCAACTGGTTGAGGAATTACGCGATGCAGAAAAAAAACTCACCAGAATTTCTCAAAGGTCTCCACAATTGGCTGAGGAAAAGAGAGTCGCATCAACCAGATTGGCTTCTGTTCAGGAAAAAGTTGACACAACAACAAATTACAAAATCAACAGCGAAATCTCATCTGAGATAGACAAAAAGCAAAAGAAAATACTTCGGTTGGTTTTTGAAACATTATCTGAGTATTTGTCGCGTGAGATGGTTGAAATAATCTACAATGGAGTTATGGGCAAAATTCAGGAAAAAAGAAGGTAACCAATATGAGAATTCTTCCGCAGAAATATGATGAACTCTCTATCGATAAATATGATAAGCAACTTATTGCCTTATTTAAATCCATATATAAGGAAAATGCCATGTGTTTGCTCTGTTGCAATCCGACAAAGAACAACGGAGGAATTGGTCATGTCCTTATTACCGATAAGGGTGTTGCACTATTTCATATGGTGGCTGAGTGTAAAGAATTACCTTTGTTAATCAAAGCAATTCTTGAAAGTATTCCTGCGCAAAACGAAGAAAGTGAAATTTTAAAGGAAAGATTTCTTCATCAGAGAAATCTTTTGAAAAACGGGAAAGTTATATTCCCTCAAAAAATAGTTTATCTTTTTCCGGACATTGAAAAACCTGATTTGGCTATGTTTTCCACAATGGATGGTTTTACGGATTTTGTTGACAACGCTTGCCTTTTTAAAGACTTTTGGAAAAACGCGCAAAAGGACAAAACTTATTTAGATTCTTTTCTGTGGAGGCATGAGGGACATTCTTGCATTTCGGAGGATTTGATCCCAGATATTATCAATAGAGTTGCCCCAGAATACACTATTCCTCAAGTCAAAGCGGCGATAGAAACTCCAACGCAATCAAGGAAAAATCGTGCATTTTTGGATGCGGATACAACTTCTGCTGATCGTGCGGCCGTTGCATATATGCTAGACGATGGGCAAATTAATTACATTAATAAAATTAAGAAGGGTGACCAACTAATTATTGCTTGTGCAGGAAGTGGCAAGAGCGTAATTCTGATTTCGAAATGTTTTAAGGTTGCAGGACTTAATCCGGACAAACGTTTTTTAATTACTGGATATAATCGAAATTTGGTCAGTTATTTTAAATGGTTGATTGGGTCGGCAGGGTTTTCAACAAACAATGTCGATTGTTTGACGTTTGATAAATTATGCGTAAAGCTACTACAAGACAATGGTGTCCGCATTCCGCTTGCTTCTGGAGGGGATTATTCTCGGATTAGAGAGTGCTTAATCCAGAACATGAAAGCAGGGCGCATTAAGAATCGATACTATGGAGTTTTTATCGATGAAGTGCAGATATTTGAACCAGAATGGTATAAGGTCTGTTACGATTTGGTTGAAAACAAAAGCTCTGATGATCATTTTTTTGTTATCTGTGGTGATAAGTCTCAAAGTGTGAAGACATCTATAAAAAGTGGCAAGGCTCCGTGGCAAGGTCACGGAGATGCCTATCCCAATTTTAGAGGTAAGAGTTTTCCTATTGAAATCAACTATAGAAATTCGATTCAGATTAACGATTTCATTCGACGATTTACAGATCGTGCACTACTGTATGCAGATCGTTTAGGAATACCTGTGAATCAAGATGCGGATATTTTTTTGCGAGGAAAAAGTATTCGCGAAGGCTTGGATCTACAGTATCTTGAAGTCTGTCAGAATTATTTAGATTCGGATGCTGAAGCCATCATGGTTTTGAATCAAATAATTGATATTCATGATAACTATCACATTCCTTATGATTCCATAGCGGTTATCTGTTACAACAGACAGTATAAATATGTCAAAGGTAGAGCAGAAAAACACTACACTCCTATTGATCATTTAAAAAATTATTTGAACCAGGCAAATATACCATATTCGCTTTTAAACAGCACTGCATCTGAATATGGAGTATCTTATTCAAACATTAACGGCGTGCCAATTGTAACCATGGAATCATCACTTGGTTTGGACTTTAAAGCTGTCGTGATCTGTGGACTACTTCCATTGGGGCTTCATGACAACACAAAGAAACTGGAGCAATTAAAAAATAACAGCACAAACGACGATGTAATAGAGGCGTTTAACAAGAACATTAATATTTTATATATGTCTTTGGCTAGAGCAAAAGATATTCTGCGCATTGTATCTGCAGATTCAGAGGAAACATCATTTTATGTCAGACTATTAAAGGAAGCCTTTTACCAGGAGGAATAACGACATGCGCTATAACGAAGTTAATAGTGAACATCTGGGTGAATTGAATATAATATCAAATATTCAAGATGATGATTCAATCTTTGAGGTTAGCCTTATTGTAGCAACAGACATTCAGGGAAACATTAGAGCAAATTATGATTTAACCGTGCAGGGAAATATTGATGCAGATTCTCTCTTGGTTATGGGAAATCTTATTTGCTTTGGTAATTGTAAGGCCAATACCTTAAGCGTGCAGGGGACATGCAAGGTGTTTGGTCAATTAGAAGTTACAGATGGTATGGTTGCGGACGACTTAACAGCGACAGACATAGATGCAAATACTTTGACTGTAAATGGCAGTATCATATGTAATTCATTGAACTTTGAGACCACATTATCATGTAGTGGGAAAGTTCTCGCACTCGATGGAATAATGGGGCGTGGAAAAGTAGATTGTTCTATAGTAATATGTGGAGAGTATGCGTCAGTTGATGAAGAAGCCAATGTCATTACTGCATCAGAATTAGAAGAGTCTATGAATCAAATTCGCAAAGCAAACTCTTTGTCTAAGTCAGAAGAAGCATCAACTTTGGAATTAAAGAATATTGAAGATTTAGATTGGGATGAGTGTAAACAGTATTTACAGGATTTATCAAAGCTACATCCAGAACTTACTGAAGATTATTTGTCGTATGTAAAGTTGTTTTCATGGTCTGAGTTTTCAAAGATATGCGATCTTAAACAATTTATTGCTTTGATGAAAGACATCCTTTGCGCTGGTGAATTAACCAAAGCCTCTGATTTATATAACGTTATTAAAGTCGATCTGTTTGAAAAATCCAAAGAATACGTTTTTGAATTAGCAATGCCATCTCTAAATCAGGAGGAGTTTGCATCCTTATTGAATATATTGGTGTCAAATAAAGAACATATTAGCTTGGATATTTACAACTTCTTGATTGAGACGATGTTCAATAAAATCGGATTAAAATATAGTACTGTCTGCTTGATGTTGGAGGAATAACTTATGATGAATGAGCAATTATGGCACAAGTTATTTGCCGAAGAAATCACGAAAGAATACATAGGAAAACTCACAGGAGAAGAAATACCTAGAATTGAAGGCAAAGTTCCGGAAGACCTATTCATTGTTGGACAACTAGCACCAGCATCTACGAATATGGCTAGTTATGTTACTTCACGTGTGATTATCAACGGAATAGGCGTCAATTTCAATATTCCGGTGGAGGACATTCCTAATGCGGTATTGACAGTGCAGCCATGCGGCAATTGGTTTTATCGCGTCTATCCTTCATACACGGAGCAATGTCAGGCAACGATACGACAGTATAATAAGCTTTTTGACCGAGCATACACAACTATTGGTCAATTTTGGAGTGACACTGAAGTAAAAGAAAAGATTGCAAGTGTGGAAGGAAAGAAGTCAAATAGTTACGACATTCCCCTTCTTCAAATCTATAAACGTGTTTCTATTGAACAGGAATGCTCTGCGCTTGTATTCAAAGTTGCTGATCTGGTTGACACTGAGAATCAGATGGGTATCGTCGATGATTTGGGTCTAATCAATCAGGAATTGTTTAGGCAGATTCAGGATATCATTGCACAAAAAGTCCTTACTGACCCACATTACTATAAGTACGATGTCAAATCTAGAATTACCCTAGGGGATTTGGTGACTGAAGAAAAATGGAATGCATTTCTTCAACGAGAAAAGAAAGAAGTAGTTAACACTGTCAACTGGAATATGGCCGTTACCGGTGAGTTTAAGGTAAAAAACAGAATTCTATCTATTGGACTTAAACTGATTAACAAAGCTGAGCAAGTTGAAGGAGAACTTCTAAAAAAACGACATAAGGACCATGTGAAAATCTCAACAATATTCAATGCACGATTGAAGGTTCGGCTCGAAGGAACGAAGTATATTCCTATTGAGTTAAGCCATTTTCAGGATGATTACAAATATAGCAAAGAACAGGCTGCATTAGGATTTAACTGTAATATAGACTTTCTTGAATTAAGAGAAACAATGGATTACATTGTTACGACTAATGTGCCGACCTTCAAACAATATCGCCTTAAAACAAATAATGATATTCCGGCTCATTTTACAGATCTTATTAGTTCTCCGGTGGAAACCTTAGATACAATTCATCGAGGAATGCTTAAAGTCCTTTCGGATTGGCGTAGAACACAGAAAGAAAAGAGTGTTGTATTGTCAGAAAAGGCAAAACGTCAGATGAGCTCAGAAATAGATGATTTCGAAATTGAAATTGAACGTTTTAAGCTTGGAATAGATTTGATTCGCGATTACTCTATTATCCGCGATGCTTTTATTTGCATGAATCAAGCATTTGCCAATTCTCCTAAAAGCTATGGAGGATGGCGTCTGTTTCAGATTGTTTATATTGTTTCGGTTATTCTTGATATTACATCTTGCGAAAAGAAGTTGCCCTTGCCGGAAAATATAAAAGCTAAATCAACATTTGATGCAGCCGATGTTATTTACTTCCCTACAGGTGGTGGTAAGACAGAGGCATTTTTAGGTACAGTTGTTTTCAATTTGTTCTTTGATAGACTTCGTGGAAAGAAGTGCGGTGTTACAGCAATTCTTAGATATCCTCTGAGGTTACTTGCTGCACAGCAAGCTTCTCGAGTGGCTAATATTCTAGCCCAGGCAGAGTTAATAAGGCGTCAACATCCACAAATGGGAAGTTCGGATTCCTTTGGATTAGGATACTTATGTGGAGAAGGAAATACGCCGAACAAGCTTAGTAAATATAAGTTGGATGAGATTAACTCTCTCTCCCAGGAAGAACGTGATAAAAAGTATCTGGTTGTGGAAAAATGTCCTTTCTGTGGTGCAGATCTCCACATGTTCGCTGATGTTGATCACATGAAGCTCGTTCATGTTTGCGGAAATAAACTTTGTCGTGAATCTGTTCTTCCTATTTACATTGTTGATAACGAGATATATAGATACTTACCATCTGTAATTATAAGTACAGTGGATAAGATGTCTGCAATTGGATTCAACAGAAATTTTGCTCAGATTTTTAGAGGTTCAGATCATAAATGTATAATGCATGGATATTGTGGACCAGATGGATGTATCGAATTCAAGGAATGTGAAGAAGAACATTTTTCCAATGTTTCGATGTATGATCCGGTACCAACGTTGATGATTCAGGACGAACTTCATCTTATTCGAGAGTCTTTGGGTACATATGACTCTCATTATGAGCTTATGATTGATTATTTCTGCCGTAATCATACGTCTTCAAGACATGGAATGAAAGTTATTGGAGCAACAGCGACTATATCAAATTACGAAGATCAAATTAACCAGCTGTTTCTGAAAACACCTCGAAGATTCCCGTGTGAATCTATTGATTTGAAGAAAAATTTCTACTCATATATTGACGAAAATGATCTAAACAGAATTATCATCGGATATGCTCCCTTCGGCAGGGCGATAATCAGCGGGGTAGCATATTCCTTAAAAGCGTTACGCGAAGTAATTTGGGAATATGTTTTAGTTCCGGATCGCATTCGAAAGATCAAGGGCTTAGGGGAATTGACTGACGAGCAGTGCAAAAAGCTGGTGCAAGATTATTGGCTAAGTATTGAATATAACAATGTCAAAACAGATAGCACTAACGTTGTTGGTGCATTAAACAACCCAATAAATATCGAGTTAAATGATGAAGGAATACGAACATATGCGGCTGTGAAAATGACTGGCGATGATTCTTTCCAAGACGTTCGTAAGATTTTAGCAGAAATTGAAACAGCCAAAGATATTGTCAATGATGTCGACTTTAATATGATTTCTGCAACAAGTATGATTTCTCATGGAGTTGACGCAGATCGTTTTAATGAGATTATGTTCTTTGGAATTCCGGGGAGTACTGCTGAATACATTTAGGCTTATTCTCGAGCAGGGAGAAAATATCCTGGAATCGTAATTGATGTTATTCGGCCTTCTAGGCCAACAGACCAAAGCTATCTTAGATATTTCCAGAAATTTCATGAATATAAAGATATCTTGGTTGATCCGGTTCCTATTAATCGTTGGGCAAATAAGGCAATTGATGTAACATTGCCAGGTATTCTTTGTGGGTTAATTCTAAGTGTCTATTATCCTATTATTGGACATAGGATTTATATGATGCCCGAATTAAAAAAAGCTGTAGTTGATGGCGAGCTTGACCCAATGATCATTAAGCAGCAATTGTATGAAATTTATGGATGCATTGGTGCAGATGGATCTATTCGCCCTATTTCAAAGATCTATAGGAGAAAGATCGATGAATTTGTAGATGTCTTGTTTAAACGAATCATTGATAAGAGCGCAGGAGAAGAATACATTACGGGCGGTTTCAACAATTTAGGCTTTCATGTAATGCAAAGTCTCCGTGATACGGAGAAACAGTTGATTGTTGAAGTAAACTAAGAGGTGTTATGATGGCAAAGCTCAAAGAGAACCAAGTGACTCGCAGCACGTCACAAGCGTTATACAAATATGTACCAAATAGGTGGATAGATTTTTACTTTTCTTCAAACAGGAGAGGATATACAGCTTTTGTTAAGGGATGGAGTAGTATTCCTCTTGAGGACATTAATAAAAAAAGATTGCTTAGGAAAGTGAGCAATGCCGTACAAAGTTATCAAAAACAGTGCGGATCTATCATCGAGGGCGGAGAATCAAGATGTACAAAAGGATTTGCCAGTGAGATTTCTCCCGACACTTATACTGTGTTAACGCCAAGAGTAAGTGAAACTGATAGAGCCATTAATGGATATATTAGCCCCAGTATTTTCTTTTGCGAGAAATGCCATCAGATCCACCGTTTTAAAAGAGAGTCTCAGTATTCATATATCATGGGTAAAAAGTGTGCTAGACCGAATTGTGGCGGTAATTTAGTTCAACTTCGTGATATTTATTACTGCAGATGCGGATGGGCTGGAGAAGTATCTATTGGAGATTGTGATTATCATCCTGGGAAACCGCTTCTCATGCGAATTAGGGATCATAAATATGAATGTTCAGTTTGTCATCGAACCACAATCATATTCAGAAAATGCCCAGAATGTGGAGAAAGGCTAACTCCGAATAACGTGCTGGATTCTGCACAGAGCTTTGTTAAGTCACTTAGTGTAATTGACTTGTTAGATGAGAAAATGGATTCCTTCTTATCTGATGAACAGGATGGAGCGGGAATAATTACTGCGAACTATCTTTCTCTGCTATCCAACGAAGAGTTTATAAAAACAGTAAAATACGGACGAGAGACCCAAAAAGAATTCCAGCAAATTACATATGAAAAAATGCTCCAGGAGTTTATTTCACAAGGAATACCAGAAGAATACGCAAAGACAGCCGCTGAATCCATGGTGAAAACGAAAGATAATGACCCTGTTGCAAAAGCAATCAAGAAAACTACAGGGTATATAACTGATACCAGTAAGTTGGATCAATTTGCAGAAGCTGTATTAGAGTACAACACTATAAAAAATAGCGAGGATGTTCTTCTTTTGTCTGATGCTGTAGCGCGATCCAGAGAACTGAATACGCATCCAAATCCAGATATATACTTTGAAATTGCACGCAAATACGGTTTTTCATTGGTGCAAGCAAGTGATAAAATTCCATTTATTCAATGTGCTTACGGATATACACGCGAATTTGTTGACACGGCTACTGCGCCAAAAGGTGGTCCTGTGGTATTGGTGGGTTTTCCTGACGAAACACCGGAGAAGAAAACAGTATATGCTACGAAACTATGTACGGAAGGCGTTTTATTTGAATTTGATCATGTTAAGATTCTAAAATGGTTGAAAAAAAACGGGGTAATTAGAGATAGTGATCTTCCGGTTGACCTCGATGACAAAGTTGAGTTAAGGGCATGGTTTATCAATAATGTTGATACTTCTCAAATCGAACCATTTTCTATTCTTAGTGAAGATATGCCGGTTACCTATTATGTATATCGGTTAATTCACACTATTTCGCACACGTTGATCATTGCCGCAGCTGAAATCTGCGGCTTGGATAAAAACTCTCTTTCTGAATACATCTTTCCAGCAATTCCGGCAGTATTTATATATTGCCAGAATACTCAAGGTTTTAACATGGGTGCATTGTTTAGCGTATTTGAGATGTATTTTGAAAAATGGATGGATGGTGCCCTAAAAACTGCATCTGAATGTATTTTTGATCCAATCTGTGTTGAACATGAGGCGGCATGCGCAGGTTGTGTATATACGAATGAGATTTCATGCCAACACTTCAACCATGATTTGGATAGAACTCTTTTGATCGGGAAATACGATAAAGAAACGGGAAAGCGATTTTGGGGCTTTTGGGAGGACTAATACATGGCTATAATGCATCCTCAAAACTTAAATAATTACGATCCAACTGAATCAGAAAAAGTCTTCTTTGATGCATTAAAAGATCAACTGGATAATTGCTACCATGTTTTTTATTCTGTAAAATGGTATGGTACGGATTCAAAGGGAAATCGTGTCAATAGTGAATGCGACTTTTTGGTATTCTCGCCTGACTTTGGTTATTTAACGATCGAAGTTAAAGGGGGAAAACGAATCGAAGTCAATGATCGACATTGGATTTTGTACTATTCTGATCAAAATGGTGCACCTACTCAAAGAGATTTGGGCAAAGGGCCCTATGCGCAGGCCGACAAGAGTATGTACTATTTTTACGATTACTATAAGAAAGAAACTTTAAGTAAATTTCAAGGTTCCTATGGTATGGCTGTTGCATTTCCTTTTTTTAATTTGGACACAGAACTGGAGAATGATGCTCCTCGTGAACTAACGATACAATTATGCGATATGGATAACTTAAGAAATCGCATAAATGAAATTTTCCACTATTGGAGAAAGCGCAATCAAGGTACATTTCTCTCCAATAGTCAAGCAGAAAAATTCATTAGCCTTGTGAACAAACGAGTAGCATTAACAGTAGCTGCGGGTGCTCTGATTCCAATAACAGAACGAAAACTTGAGACAATAAATATCGTTCAGGACTCTATAGTATCTATGTTGAATAATTATAGAAAAATTCAGATAGTTGGTGGTGCTGGAACCGGAAAAACGTGGATTGCTATCAAAAAAATCAGGCAACAAAGTTTGTTGGGAAAGAAGTGCTTATTTATTAGTTACAACCCTTCATTAGTAGAATTTGTTAAGAAGCAAATCGATGGACAGGATTGTTATTCTATTGAAGGGTTGTTTTCCTTATTTGCAACGCCTAAAGAATTGAACCAATATGAACTTGATCCTAATGGCGACATTTGTTATTATGATAAATTCAGAACAAAGATGCTTCCTAAATATGACTGTATTATTGTTGATGAAGCACAAGATTGCACGGAAGACTGGGCTAAAACAGTAACCTTGTTTCTAAAATCAGATGGGATCTTGTGGATTTTCTACGATGAAAATCAAAATGTATACAGAAGAAGTTTTGGTAATGGATTTGCTATAGATACAGAGCCATACCTTCTTATCAACAATATCCGAAATACCAGGAATATTCATTCTTGGATAAAAGAGAAAACTCAAATGGGTGAGCAAATAATATCTAACGATGTATGCGGATGTGACCCTGAAGTGCATAATTACCAAACACGTCAACAAGCAGAGCTGTTTGTTAATAGTGTATTGCTTCAGTTGATTTCAGAAGAAAGTGTTGATCCCCAATCTATTGTAGTATTGACAAACGATAATGACTATGACAACTGGAATAATAAGCTTTTGGGTCAGTACACGCTTAGCAAGAATACTCAAAATGGAGCGTTTGATATTAAGCTTGCCTCTGTTTCTGAATTCAAGGGCTTGGAGGCAAGTGTTGTAATCTATTTAGATAATTGGCCAAATTCGATTCCCAAAAACCAAAAATACTACAATAGGCTTTATGTGGCAGGAACACGTGCTAAGTATTATTTGTATATTGTAAGTTACCAAATTTAAGTAGCTCAGATACAAAAGGCAATAGGTTAGAAATACAAAATACAACGGAGGAACTGATGGCAGATATATTATTGTTAGAGCCGGGATACTCTAATAAATATCCACCAATAGGTTTGATGAAAATTTCATATTTTCATAAATACATACATCATGATTATGTGCGCTTTGCAAAAGGAAAGCTCCCGGATGCATTTAACGGAAAGAAATGGGATAGAGTCTATGTGACCACACTATTTACTTTTGAATGGCCCAAGACTAAAGAAGCTATTGAATATGCTCTTAGTGTGGTGAAAGATCCTTCCCAAGTATATACCGGCGGAATTTTAGCAACGTTGATGCCCGAATTGATAGCTGAGAATTTTCCGACTGTGAAAAATAATCCAGGGTTGCTAGACAAAAAAGGCACTCTGGGGCTTGAACATGAAGAATGCATTGACAGATTAACGCTTGACTATGGGATCCTGGACGATATTGTCGACGAGTACGTTTATCCTGCACACGATGCTTACTTTACATATATGACTCGTGGATGTGGCATGAAATGCGCTTTTTGCGCTGTGCAAACGCTTGAGCCTGAGTATTATCCCTATATTTCAATTACGGATACCATCAGGAGAGTCGATGAGCAATTCGGGCCCAAAAAGGATCTATTGCTTATGGACAATAATGTTCTCAGATCTCCAAGGTTTGATGAAATCATTGACGAAATAAAGGCACTCGGGTTTGCAAAAGGTGCCACATACATTAATCCCAAAACCGGAAAACGCGTGCAGCGGTTTGTTGATTTTAACCAAGGTTTGGATGCTTTTCTTCTAACCCCTCATAAAGCAAAGAGGCTTGGGGAATTGGCGGTAAGACCTGCCAGAATTGCTTTTGATCACATAGAGGATGCCGAAGCATATAAGAAAGCAATACGACTTTGCGCTGAAAACGGCATAACGCATATGTCAAATTATTTGCTTTATAACGGAGTGGATTTTACTGGGAAAGGGCACAGTTATCACGCAGACACTCCCGAAGACTTATATGAACGTATGCATATTTCTATGGATTTGCAGGAAGAACTGATTGAGAGCACAGGTCACAAAGTGGCAATTTTCTCGTTCCCCATGAGATATATTCCCCTGGAAGATCTCAAAAGAGGATTTGTAGGAACCCATTGGAATCCAAAGTACCTTCGGGCTCTACAACGGATGCTGATTCCTACACAAGGAAAAGGAGTTTCCTCTAGATCGTTCTTCGAGGCAGATTTCGGAAAGACCCCTGAGGAATTTGTCCGTGCCTTAGCAATGCCAGAAAGTCACCTCGGATGGCGCGGAAATTTTATTCCTCGGAGAAATGAAACCTCTGGTGAAATAGAAGCAAGGAAAACAGTTTGGGACGAAAACCAACTTTATTTAAAAGAATGGAACCGATTATTTGATCTATTGGGAGACTCCAAAGATGTATTTATTTCTATGATCGGCGACAACAATATTACGATTGAAAAGTTTATTTCTTTAACTGATCCTACATACAAAAAGTTACTTATTCATTATTTTACGACAACAACAATGTTAAAAGCTTTTTCGATGGAACCGGTTGAAGATAGGAATCTATTTATTGATTATATTACAAATGAGTTCCCCGTTATGTACCGTCGGGTGATGAGGTATATTGCGAATAGTAAAATACCCTGTTCATATTTGCAAGGCATTTGTCAAGCTATGGGTAGAAAAGCTATTTCTGATATCCTTAGTTTTTTGGATTATGAAGCAGAACAGACGCCTTTTGTTGTCCACAATCTGTCAAAGGTTCAGATGATGACAAAGAAATCTTTCTTCGATTTTGAACTTATCAAGTGTCTATTTATGTATTCCAAATATGGAGTTTTAAATCGCAAAAGCAAAAGCAGAATTATCAATTCCATAAAAAATCTAGATGAAAGGACAACTCGAGAACTTCTTCTGAAGCATTTTGATCACTTTAAAGAAGTAGTGCTTAAGGATGCCATTGATGGAGAAGTTGGTGCAGAGTATATTATTGATGAACTGAACAAGCAGCTTACCAATGTTTACAAGCAGCTCTCGATATTTGATGTTTGATTATGGATCACGAACTTATAATAGGAAAATATACCTTGGAATCACTCACTAATGGTATGTACGCTTCTCCTCTCGACCTTTATCGAGAATATATTCAAAATGCAGTAGATTCCATCGATGCTGCTATCATGGAAAAACTTGAGAGACCTGAATATTTCGAAATTGCAATAAATATTAATCCCGAGAAGAATACGCTCTCTATTTTCGATAATGGCCGAGGACTTTGCCAAAACCATGCAATATCAACGCTTATAGATATTGGTAATTCTAATAAACAAAGAGACCAAAACAGAGGGTTTCGTGGTATTGGACGTTTGGCGGGTCTGGGTTACTGTGATGAACTTATTTTTATTACATCTTTCGCAGGTGAAGATTCCAAAACAATAATCCGTTATAACGCAAAGCTATTAAGAGAATTGCTACTTATTTCCAACGAAGATAATGTCAGTGTGCATGATGTCATGAAGCGGATTGTCTCTATCGAAAAATCTAGAGAAAAGGCTAGTCGGCACTATTTTGAAGTGAAAATGCTTGGCGTAACATGTAACAATGGATTAATGGATGAGGACGTGGTACGCGATTATTTAATTCAGCATTCCCCTCTCCCATTTGATAAAGAATTCAAATGGAGAAGTACGATACAAGAAAAAGTGAGGATTGCTGGATATATTATTCCAACATATTGCATTTGTCTTAATGGAGAAGAATTATACAAACCTTATTCAGATAGCTTTGTTTCGGATCGTGTGAAAAAGATCTCTGATAGCATCCAAGATATCCAAGTGAAGAAATTTTACAGAGGTGAGATTCTAAGTGCCGTTCTCTGGTATGCTCATACTGCTTTTTATGGAACAATCAATGACAACACTGTAAAGGGCATTCGAATTCGCCAAGGAAATATCTTGATAGGGGACAGATCGACTTGCAATTCCTATTTTAAAGAAGAACGCTTCAATGGTTGGATTATAGGTGAGTTGCATGTTCTTGACCCTGACCTGATCGTCAATTCTCGTCGAGATGACTTTGAAAAGAATGAAGCGTACTATACGCTAATTAGGGTGTTCAAGGAATGGGCATTTTCTGTTTCAAAAGATATTCGTCGGATATCTTATGAGAGAAGTCTTTCCAGAGAAAAAAAGGCAGTCGTAGAAGCTCAATCTTTCGAAGATGTAAATGACCTTTGCTATGAGGATTATGGCTATGCAGAGGACACCACGGAAAGTGATTTTTTAGACAGTGGTGAGTCAGAAGTAGTCGCTGAAATGGATTATATGGATAAATTATCCTTATTAATCGATCAAAAGAGAACCCAAACTAGATATCGAGCCCTTAATATTAATTTTAAGCTCACAATGGAACAACGAAAGGTCTTAGAACGAGTTTTCGATTTAATTCAACAAGAATATAGTGATCAAGACGCAGAACGCTTTATAAATACAATCGCAAGAAACTTTTAATGTTCACCCGTATAATGGAATTTGAATATTTGGTGATACTATGGAAAATGGCACAAAACTAAGAATTCTATACTTATATCAACACCTTGTTCAACATACTGATGCCGAGCATACATTATCGACCGCCGAACTGATGAAGATCCTCAAGGAAGACTATTCGTTTAAGGTCTCCCGCAACACGATCAGCGATGATCTTGCTATGCTTCATGACTGCGGCCTTCATATCGAGCACTACGAGTCAACGCAGAACAAGTACTACTATGATGGACATGTGTATGAGCTGCCGGAGCTCAAGGTGCTGGTCGATGCAATCGCGTCCTCCAAGTTCATCACCCAGAGGAAAAGCGAAGAGCTGATTACCAAGCTGCTTACTCTAACCAATTCCCGGAATGCCGCAAAGCTCTATCGGCATATCTATGCTGCAGGGCGCGTGAAGTCTGAGAATGAACATGGATATTACATCGTCGATGTAATCAACGAAGCGATCGATACCAAGAGGAAGATCTCGTTCTACTACACCGATTTCGATATCGCAAAGCAGCGCTATGTCACAAACGACGGCAATCCGTATACGGTTAGTCCGTACACATTGATCTGGGACGGCGATTACTATTACATGCGCGGCTTCTGCGATGAGCGCCAGGAGATGCGGAATTTCCGTCTGGATCGTATCGCAGAGCAGCCGGAGATGCTCAACCAGATCGTAGTAATGCCGCCGGAGGACTACACTCCGGCAGACTATAGCAAGCATGTATTCCGGATGTATGATACCGAAGAGCCGGTCAAAGTGCAACTATATTGCCATGTGTCGGTCATGAAATATCTGATCGACAATTTTGGCACAGACTTTGAATGTGAGCCGGTCGATGCGGATCATTTTAAAGCAACAGTCAGCGTATGCACCAGCACTACCTTCTATCGCTGGGTATTCGGTTTCAACGGAAAAATAAAAATTGCTGGACCACAGCAGGTTACAGATGAATACAAAGAAATGCTTTTAAGCGCATTGAATCGGATGTGACAGCTTGCATGTGAAGTATTTGTTTAGAGGAAGCTACATGAAGACAGAGTGCGTCTGTGAATTTGTTCCTATTTTAAGTGGAAAACAACATTGAACTGAAATTGAAATTTTGGAATAGGAGTTTTATGATCGATAATCGAAAGAAAGCCTCTATGTCACAGGTACTTGCAGATATAAAGCCTTACATAACGAAAAAGTTTATGACGGCTCCCTGTGTTAAGGAGCAAGACATTCAGTTTATTTGCCAAATCCTCCTGCCCAGATACAAGAATGTACAGCTCATGCAGGGACTGACCAACAACAAGCCAGATTTCAGAATTCAGGTAAAAGGTTTGTTTGGGACAGAAGAGAAACGGTTTGAAGTGGTTGGCAGTGATAAGAAAAGACCGACAACCAAGAAGAAATCTGACCTGGGGTGAATATTATGAGCGATATGACGGATGGCAGGAAAGTACTCAGTATAGCCGTCTGGCCTCTATCAAGGACTTCGGACCGGATGAAAGTCCATCTGAGGAAATATGTGACGTAACCGCCTAATTGTGCAAGCATCGCCTGCACGATTCGCAACAAAAAAAGAGGAGTCGGTCAAGGCTCCTCGAAGATACGTTATTTCAAAAAGTTGCTCTTATGTTCCAGTGCGTGCAGATTATAACCAAGTGTTGCCAGGTGTGCTAGCTTCAGCGCAACCAGATTGATGTCGGTGGACAGCGCACTGGCAATCTGCTCGGCTGTATATCCATACTCATAGATGTAGCGAAGGACTTCATCACTGTCCATCAGGATTTCTGCTACTACGATAGAATCATTAAGTTGAAAAAGTATATAGCCAAAGGAATATAAAAACAATGACAAAAATTCTTTTCTTGTGCCACGGCAACATTTGCCGCAGCCCAATGGCCGAATTTGTAATGAAAGACTTGG
>ERZ1034626.991-NODE-991-length-19852-cov-8.209426_pt1 | contig 19852 bp, 17 predicted proteins | sample MGYA00520652_ERZ1034626 | MGnify/ENA primary metagenome ERZ1034626 (study PRJEB33766, sample SAMN09781765) | gut metagenome | biome: gut microbiome | host: Homo sapiens | place: Madagascar | study: EMG produced TPA metagenomics assembly of the PRJNA485056 data set... | reverse complement strand
TGGGGTCTTCTTCCATCAGGCGGGCCAGCGCGCTGCTGATCTTGCCCTCGTCGCCTTTCTTGGTCACGGTGACAGCCATGAACAGGCTGGGCAGCGGGAAGACGGGAGCGGGCATTTTGACCACACGGGAGGCGTCGCAGAGGGTGTCGCCGGTCTTGGCGGAGACCAGCTTTGCGACCGCGCCGATATCACCGGCGCCGATGCCGTCCGCGTCCACCTGCTTCTTGCCGATGACGGTGAGCGGCTTGCTGATCTTCTCGACCTCGCCGGTGCGGGCGTTGGTCAGGGGCTCACCAGCCGTCACTTTGCCGCTGATGACACGCAGGTAGCTCAGTTTGCCCACGAACGGGTCAGCCACGGTCTTGAAGACATAAGCGGCGGTGGGCTCCTCCTCGGTGCAGTGCAGCTCCACGGGCTCGCCGTTGGCATTCTCAGCCAGAATGAAGGCATCATGTGCCGGGCTGGGCAGCAGCTTGTGCATGTTGTACAGCAGCATATCCAGTGCCTGCAGATTGACGGCGCTGCCGCAGAAGACGGGGGTGATGAGGCCGTCCTTGACGCCCTTGCGCATCCCCTCAACGATCTCCTCGGTGGTGAACGGTTCGCCGCCGAAGAACTTCTCCATCAGCTCATCATCGGTCTCAGCAATCGCCTCGCTCATGGCTTCGATCAGGCCCTGGAAGCGGTGGCCGATGTCGGGCAGGTCCACCTGGATCTGCTTGCCGCTTTCATACTTGAAGGCTTTCTGGCTGAACAGGTTGATGTACACGGGGGTGCCGTCGTCCAGCTTGGCGGGCACGACGCAGGGGCAGACGGTGGAGCCGAACTTGATCTTCATGTCCTCGAGGATCTTGAAGTAGTTGGCGTTTTCCAGATCGCACTTGGAGACGAAGACCATGGTGGCCTTGCCGTTCTTGCGGGCCAGCTGGAACGCCTTTTCCGCGCCAACGGTCACGCCGCTGCGGCCGGACACGCAGACCAGCACGCTCTCTGCCGCGCGGATGCCCTCATACTCGCCCGCCTCAAAATCGAACAGGCCCGGCGCGTCGATGAGGTTGTACTTGATGCCCTCATATTCCACCGGAACGACCGATGCCGACAGGCTGGCTTTGCGCTTTGCTTCTTCAGGGTCAAAGTCCGAAACCGTGGTGCCGTCCTCGACACGGCCCATACGCTCTGCTGCGCCCGAAAAATAGACCAATGCCTCAGTCAGCGTTGTTTTGCCGCTGCCGGCATGGCCTGCAATCAAGATATTGCGGATGTTGTTGCTTGCGTATTTCATATCGGTTTTTTCCCTCTTTCCGCCGCACGGAGCATTCTCTCCGCTTTTGTGGCATATTTTACAAAGATAATACCACACTCAAAGCAATTTTCAAATAGATTGCTTGAAAAAATCTTTCTTCTCCCTGCCAAACTTCCGGAGATGGTTTTGTGCATATTGACTGGACGTGGCGAAAATTGATTGTAAAACGCCAAAAGAAAAAAGCACCCGTGCGCCGGTGGACGCATGGATGCTTTTTGCGTTGAATTTTGAATCTTTTTATGTTATTCTGTAACAAAAAAGACCGCCCAAAGCCTTCCAAGCAAGCGGTCATTCTTTTTGACTAAGCCGAGGAGGAGCTGACCATTGCGGACAGCGCCTTTTCTATTTGTAGTATAGTCGATTTCTCGTATGCTGTCAAGCCTGGACGGGGCATTTAGAACCAAAGGAGACTTGTTATGAAACGCACCGATTACATCAACTGGGATGAATATTTTATGGGCATCGCTCTGCTTACCGCCATGCGCTCCAAGGACCCAAGCAGCCAGGTGGGGGCCTGCATCGTCAGCCCGGAGAACAAGATCCTCTCGCTGGGCTATAACGGGATGCCCATCGGCTGTGATGATGACGCCATGCCCTGGGAGCGGGAGGGCGACCCGCTGGACACCAAGTATATGTACGTCTGCCACGCGGAGCTCAACGCCATCCTCAACAGTGCCCACAACAACCTGAAAGGTGCCCGGGTGTATGTGACCCTCTTTCCCTGCAACGAGTGCACCAAGGCCATCATCCAGTCTGGCATCTCGGAAGTGGTGTACTACAGCGATAAGTACCACGATACGGATTCCAGTGTGGCAGCGCGGTTCATGTTCAAAAAAGCGGGCGTCCGTCTGACTCCCTATCAGGCCAGCGGCCGGAAAGTGAATCTTGACCTGTAATCTTACCTGATATATAATAAGGCATAACGCTTCGCATAAAAATTCACAAATTTGTGTATAGAGAGGTAAATATACAATGAGCCTGAAAAATCGCGGCTTTCTGAAGCTTCTGGATTACACCCCGGCGGAGATCGAGCAGCTGCTTGATCTGGCCGCGGACCTCAAGGCCAAGAAAAAGGCCGGCATCCCGCATGATAAACTCCACGGCAAGAACATTGCCCTGATCTTTGAGAAGACCTCCACCCGCACCCGCTGCAGCTTTGAGGTCGCTGCCCATGACCTGGGAATGCAGGTCACTTATCTGGACCCGTCGGGTAGCCAGATCGGCAAAAAGGAGTCCATTGCGGATACCGCCCGGGTGCTGGGCCGGATGTTTGACGGCATCGAGTACCGCGGCTATGGGCAGGAGATCGTGGAAGACCTGGCAAAATATGCGGGTGTCCCGGTCTGGAACGGCCTGACCAACGAGTTCCATCCCACCCAGATCCTCGCGGACTTCCTCACCATCCGGGAGCACTTCGGCAAGCTGAAAGGCATCCACTTTGTCTACTTCGGGGACGCCCGCTATAACATGGGCAACAGCCTGATGGTGGGCTGCGCCAAGATGGGCCTCCACTTTACGGCCTGCGCCCCCAAGAAGTACCAGCCAGACCCGGCTCTCGTGGCCCAGTGTGAGGCCATTGCGGCAGAGACGGGTGCGACCCTCCGTTTTGAGGAGGATCCCGCCGTGGCCGCCAAGGGGGCCGACGTGCTGTATACCGACGTCTGGGTCTCCATGGGCGAGCCGGTGGAGGTCTGGGCCGAGCGGATCAACGACCTGGCCGCTTACCAGATCAACCAGGAGCTCATGAAAATTGCAGGCCCCAAGGCCGTGTTCATGCACTGCCTGCCCGCTTACCACGACCACAAGACCACCGTGGGCAAGGAGATGGGCGAGCGTTTTGGCCGCGACGCCATGGAAGTGACGGACGAGGTCTTTGAGGGTCCCCAGAGCATCGTCTTTGACGAGGCGGAGAACCGGATGCACACCATCAAGGCCGTTATGGCGGCGACGCTGGGCTACGAGGCCTGATGGGCGGCGGACATGTCTCCCGGCCGGATTTCGGGATGCCGCAGCCGGACCCGAACCACCCGCTGACCGAGTTTTACCTTGCGTTGCAGCACGCGCTGGACAAAGAGGGCAGCTTTGCGCTGCCTGCCCTGTACGCGGGCTTTCAGGCCCCGGCCCGGCGCGTTTATGCGGATGAGGCGGCGGAGTACCTGACCCTTTCTTCCATGGCAGGGGAGGGCATGACCCGGCTGCTGGCCCCGGGACATTTGCAGCTGCTTTACAGCAGCCTGCATGTGATGCCGGATGGGGCTCCGGCGGCCCTGCTGCTGACGGAGGAGTGCACCCGCACCGTGTTTGCGGTACAGCTGCTGCCGCCCTTTGTGTGGGAAGACCCGCTCCCGCCGTTGCCGGACACCCCGGCGGCACTGACGCTCACCCTGACCATGCAGGACGTGGAGGCCATCGACACGGACCCCGCCGCGCTGGGGAGGCGGCTGGTGGAACGGACGGAGGGCAAGCGCTGGCTGCACCACCCGAGAGTGGAAACATTCCTGGCGGAGCGGGTGGCCTTGTTCCAGCGGGTCTACCGCCGCTGAGGAGAGCGTACCCTAAAATCTACCAGAGCCATTTGTTCGGAATTCGGACAAATGGCTCTTTTGTTTTGCGCGTGTTCATGTTATACTTTGCGTACCGGGCCTGCCGAAGAATACGGGCGGGCCGGGGCGCACTGGAAAAATTTTGTGCGTTTCCTGCAATAATCGGGGCCGCTCAACCGTGTAATGAGCGAAATGTCCCCCAAGTACCGAATCAGGATCCATCGAGCCCCGGGTGCCGGGGTGTCAAAGGAGTATGCGAATTATGGGACAGCTATCCAAAGATGAAGTTTTTGCGCTGGCCGTGCAGCGATACAGCGACACGGTGTTCCGTGCCGCCATGCACAATTGCAGCTGCACCGCCGATGCGGAGGATGTGGTGCAGGATGTATTTGAAAAGCTGCTGAACTACAGCGGCCGCTTTGAGAGTGAGGAGCATCTCAAGGCCTGGCTGCTGCGGGTGGCCATCAACCGCTGCCACGACCTGACCCGCGCTGCCCACCAGAAAGACACCGAGCTGGACGAGAACCTGCCTGCCCCGGATACCTTTGAGGATGGCAGCGTGCTGGACGCCGTGCGCTCTCTGCCCGAAAATTATCGCAACGCCATTTACCTCCATTATTATGAGGGCTACACGGCGGCGGAGGTGGGGCGGATGCTGGGCGCCCCCACCAACACGGTGCTGAGCTGGCTGCGGCGGGCGCGGGCACAGTTACATACGATGCTGAGGGAGGAGATCGAAGATGAGGTGGTTTGAATATAAGATGGAGGTGGATGACCTCCATGCCTCGGATGATTTAAAGGCAAAGCTGCTGGCCATGCAGAGCCAGCAGGCCGTCTTGGCTCCTGCTGCAAAAACCGTCACGCGGAAACAGCCGGAAGTGCCTGCCCACAAAAAAGCGCTCCACTTCCCCGGCAGTCGTGTGTGGAAAGGGCTGGCGGCCTGTGCGGCGTTCTGCGTGGTAGCAGGCGGTGCGGCTACCCTGCTCGGCACGAGTGTCATCGGGCTGGGCGGAGCCAAATCGTCGGGTCCGGCAATGCTCTCATCCCGTTCGGCCGCCGATTTCAGCTCGGAAAACTCCGTTTCGTCCTATGCCATGGCCAGCGCCCCGGCCGTGGCCGACGATACCATGAACGAAAGCAGCGCCGCCGCAGGCGGCGCGGATACCGGCACGGCGGTGCTGACCAGCGGGGAGCTGGAGAGCGCCGGGGAGAGTGCTCACGCCGCGGAGAGCAGCAAGATCATCTATACGGCCAACCTGACGCTGGAAAGCAAGGATTACGACGCAGCCCGCGCCGCGCTGGATGCCGCGCTGGCGGAAGCCGGCGGCTATATGGAGTCCAGCGATGAGTACGCCAACAGCGGCAGCCGCCGGAGCCTCAGCCTGACCCTCCGGGTCCCGCAGGAAAATTATGAGAGCTTCCTCGCTGCCGTGGCCGCAACGGGCAATGTCACCTACAAGAGCCAGCAGGCCGAGGATGTTACTACCCAGTATATGGACATCGAGGCCCGGCTGGACAGCCTGAAAGAACAGCGCGCCCGTCTGCAGGAGCTGAAAGCCAGCGCGGATAACCTCTCCGACCTGCTTCAGATCGAGTCCTCCCTGAGCGATGTGCAGTACCAGCTGGAAAGCTATCAGAGCCAGCTGGACTGGTACAGCCGCCAGGTGGAGTGCTGCACCGTCTACCTCTCGCTGGAAGAGGTGCAGACCTATACCCCCGTGGAGGAGGGCTTTGGCTCCCGCATCCAGAACGCCCTGCGGGAGGGCTGGTCCGGCTTTGTGGAGACGGTGCAGAGCGCGGCGGTCTTCCTGGTGGGCCACTGGCCGTTCATCGTAGTGGGCGCTGTCTGCGGCGTGATCTTCTATAAAGCGCGCCACCCGAAGCACAAAAAGCAAAAGTAAGATTTTTCTTTTCAAAAATGCTTGACATCCACCCGGTGTTGTGGTATTATACTTGAGCAGTCAGCGAGCGGCTGACGCGGACAAGTAAATATCGCGGGGTGGAGCAGTCTGGTAGCTCGTCGGGCTCATAACCCGAAGGTCGTTGGTTCAAATCCGGCCCCCGCAACCACCAAGCGTCTCGGAATGATCCGGGACGCTTTTCTTTTGTCCTTTCGTCCCCCAAAACCAAAGCCAGCCTCTGACCGGAACGTTCCGGCCGGAGGCTGGCTTTTTGTGCGTCTTATCCCAATTTTTGGACGTTCTTTTGGGCAAAGAAGAAGCCCACGGCGCTCACGGCCACCACGACATAATAGGTCGCGATCCGGAAGAGCATCAGGACGCTCATCGTCTCGCCCCGGGTGAGGAACGCGCCGAATACCAGCAGGAATGCCGTCTCAATGGAGCCCATGCCGGCCACATTGGGCAGAGCGTTGGAGAGGAAGAGCATCAGCGCGGTGAGCAGCTGCACCTGCCCGAAACTCAGAGCGCTGGAAAGCCCCATGAACCGCAGGCAGAAGGATGGGATGGTGTACATCAAAAAAAGCTTGCAGAGATGGACCGCGAAAATTTTCAGGCAGCGGGTTTTTTCTGTCAGCAGGTGGCGGCTCTCTTCGCTCAGGGTGTCCAGCTGGGTCTGCCAGCTCTCCCGGCGGGCCTGCCATTTCTCCGTCTTGGGCAGCAGGCCCAGAGCCCTGCGGGCAAGGCTCTGCACCAGCGGGGCGGTGCAGAGGAGCACCAGCCCCAGGATGACCCCGGCCACCACCGTGTAGGCGGCGGGCAGGTAGCTCAAAACGCCAGTGGCGTGGGCCGTGAACCACTGCCGGTTCCAAAGCAGCAGTACCGTGGCATACACCAGAACGGCAGCCTTATGGAAGACGTATTGCAGGGTCATCAGCCCCACGCCGGGGCCAAGCCCCAGCCCGCAGCGGTGCAGGTAGTAGGTCTGCATGGGCACCGCTCCGGCCCCCAGACAGATGACGTTGCCAAACGTGCCCATCCATGCGTTGTCGATGCCGTGCCGCAGGGTAAAGCCGGGCAGGCGGCTGCGCACGATGAGCCAGCTGGCCACACCCTCCAAAAGCGGGTAGGTGATGCCCAGCGCCAGCACCAGTGCTACCTGTCCGAGGGAAAGCTGGGCCAGCGCGGCGGAGATCTCGGCCCAGTGATCCTTGAACAGCAGGATGAGCACGCCCGTCAGGGCCAGCAGGATGGCTACGGAGAGCAGGGCTTTTTTGCGGGAGGGGGCAGGGCTCTGGTTTTGGCTTTGCCGGGGCATGGGACACGCTCCTTTCTCAACGGGATTTGAGGACAGTATAGCATATCCCTGCGGGCTTTTTGTGAACATGAGACAAATTTTTCTTGGCAAATACAGCAATATGATAAAAGGGACAGGCGTCTGCCTGTCCCTCGAGGGTTATTTGTTGTTCAACTGTTCCACTTTTTCGGTCAGCTCTTTTACCGCCGTGGTCAGCGTCCGGGCGAACGCTTCTTTGGAATAATAGCGCTCGTAGAGGGCGCGGCAGTCGTCGTGCATGGCGGCCAGCTCGGCGGGGTGCTCAATGGCCCAGCAGAGCAGCTTTTCCAGCTGGGCGGGGTCATCGTCCCGGTAGACGAAGCCGTCCACACCCTCGGTGACAAGGCCCGCCGTGCCCGTGTGCTCCGACACGATGGAGGGCTTGCCGAAAATCAGGCCCTCGGTGACGAAGGTTGGCATGGGGTCATCGCGGGAGGCGCAGACCAGGCAGGTGCACTGCTGCATCAGGGATTTGATCTCGTCCCGGCTCAGCCGCTTGCAGTAGAAGACGTTGGCGGGGGAATCGGCCGTCAGGTTCCGCACGGCGTCCATCATCTCCCGGTCGGCTGCCTTGCCTACAAAGAGGAACGAGGCTTTCTGCCGTACCTCGGGGGGCAGCAGCCGGATGGCCTTGCAGAAGATATCCTGACCTTTGCGCCGCTCGAACGAACCCACGGTGACGAAGAGCGGGCGGCCATTGGCGTAGCCCAGGTCGTAGACCGGGAAGTCTTCTTTCGAGTAGTCGGGAAGGCCATAGATGAGCTGTTTGATCTCGAACTCGGGCCGGACGGCATGCATGGCCGCCGCCGCGTGCTTGCCCACGGAATAGACCTCCACATTCGGGGCAATGGTCTTGGGGATCTGGTGGGCAATGTGCGGGTAGCCCGCAAAGGCATCGTGGAGCCACCAGAGCACAGGCACGCCGGTATCGCTCAGGGCCCGGAGCACCCGCCCGCTGACCACGGTGTTGACAATGACGAAATCGGTGCAGAGGGCCAGCCCCCACAGAGCCGGGGAGGAAACACATCCTGCCCGGGTGATAACGGCAGCACCGGCGTCCCGGAACAGCTGCAAAGAACCGTTGTCACTGGGGCCCAGCACCGTCACTTCATAGCCCATGCTGCGGAGCACGGGCACGGCGCTCACCATCACGATGGGAGCACCCGTCATATCCAGCACATGGCTGATGAGGAATGCCCGCTTGCCGTGGAGAGAATAGGCGTCCTCGGCGCAGATGTCTCGCTCAAAATGGAGCAGAGCCTGTGGGACGCGGGTGCACCGCTCGCTCAGGCGGGCGGCAGCGTCCAGCAGTTCGCTGACGCTCTCCGGGTCCTTTGCGGCGGCGCGGCAGCGGTCCAGCAAAGCGCGGGACACCAGCGCGCAGCCGGTGCAGGAGATGTGGACGTCGCTCTGGTAGAGGGCGGTGGCACCGTTGTAGCCGAACACGGCGTCGCTGAGGACGAGATCCGCCCCGTCTTTCAGGGCGGCGGCAAAGTAGTTGAGGGCGGTGGACATCAGCTCCACATCCTCCCGCACCAGCAGCACACCGGCCACGGCGGGGGTGAGAGCGTCAGCCAGCGAATCCACCAGCCGGAATTTCTGGTGGAGCTGGTCGCGCAGGGTGTTTTCCAGCGCCACCCGGCGGCCCGGGGCATAAACAAGAAGATAGAGGCTCTGCGTATCGGTATAAACCTGCCCGGACAGCTGGGTCCGCTGCAGGGGACTGTAACTGCTGTACATGAATGTTGTCGCTCCTCTGTCAGTGATAGGTGCGCTCAGCGGCTGCGGTGGAACCAGCCCAGCAGACGGCGGAACGGTGAGGTGATGCGCCAGCTGCTGCTGGACAGCACCCCCTCCAGCGATTTTTCATAGGCCTGGCAGCGGGCGGTCAGCTCCGCGTTGGCCTGGTGCAGCTCGGCAATGTTCTTGTGCAGGGCGTCCACAGTCTGCTGCTGCTCCGCGTTGGTCTGCTCCAGCTGCTGGATGTGCCGGGCCTCACTGTTCCAGGTCTTCTGGAAGTGCTGCACCCCCTCCAGCACCGCGTTAAAAAGGGGTTCGTCCGTCAACGTCTCCAGCGGGAAATAGCAGTAGGAGACCACCAGCTTCATCCCGGCGGGGTAATGGGTCAGCCCCTCCAGCCGGAAATTGGGGTCATCGCCCAAAAACAGGATGCTGTCGCCCGGCAGTGTCAGGCCGTTGGCGGGCACGCAGAGCAGCCGGTCGTCCGAAAAGCTCAGGTTGGTGATGCAGCAGGGCAGCTCACCCGGGTCAAACCGCAAAGCCTGCGCGGCGGTAGGCAGCTCAAAGGTCGCTGTCACGGTACCGGTCAGCTCGTCGCAGACATAGTCGGGGGCGGTCAGGGTGTCCCGCTCGGAGAAGCCGAAGCCTGCATCAAAGTAGAGCAGCGGCTGCAAAAGGGTGGGGGAATCGGTGTGCATCTCGCGCTGGGGGTGGGCCGCCAGATAAGACTGTACCTCTTTTTCCAGGTCCAGGCAGCGTGCCGCCAGCCGGGAACACCCCTCGTCCGAGAGTTTGAGCTGCTGTTCCAGGTCCGCAATGCGGCTGCGCAGAGCCGCTTCAGGAGTTTCGTTGTTCATAGCCGGATTCTCCTCAGTTTTTATTATTCAGCGGCAGAGCCGCAAAAATTCAATGTTTCGCCACATACCGCCGGTGTTCCGCAAAGTGTTTGCGGCGGGCAGGGAAGAACTTGAGCATCACGTCCCGGCGGCGCAGCAGCATCTCACACAGGAGGAAAATGCTGCCCAGCGAGACGGCATACTGCAGCCAGAGGCCTTTGGTGGGGGCGGCAGCGTATTTCTGTACCATCAGGTACCAGGGCACTGCCGTGAGCTCCACGGTGTGGATGCAGAAGATATACAGCGAGCGGCGGCCCACCGCCTCGATGAGGTGGGTGACGGGGTTGTCCAGCAGCCGTTGTACTTTCATAAACAGGACGATGAAACCGAGGCCCACAATGCCGTCCAGCAGGATGCTGACCGGGCCCATGGTCCACTCGCCCAGGGAGACGCAGTCCGTTTTGCCCGTCAGCAGCACACCCAGGGCGACGCCCAGCGCCGCCGCCAGCAGGCCCAGGATGGCCAGAGGCCGGAACTTTTTCTCAAACAGGCGCTTTTTCTTGGCCAGGAACCCGATGTACAGATACGGCACCGTGACCATGCCCTGCGCGATGCAGAACGGGGCCTCCCACACAAGGGAGATGCCCCAGCCCAGCAGCATGGTGCCCAGTACGGCCCATTTTATGTAGCTCTCGGGGAAAACATTCAGGATGATGTCCAGCAGGATCCATCCGACCATCAGCGCCAGCAGATACCACATGGGGCCGCAGGAGAAAAACTCCTGCCCGAAATAGGTGGCGGTGTGGGGCAGGCCCAGCACAAAACCGCCCAGCACTTTGTACGTCTCGTAAACGGCGTTGTTCCAATTGCCGAATGTCTTATAGTGGATGATGAAATGCGCGATAGTAGTGGCAAGCCCGGTGTAGGCGTAGGGTTTGAACAGGGTCTTGAACTGCTGGCTGATGCATTTGCCAATGCTCCGCTTGCGGAAACCGTAGCCGCTGGCGATGTAGAACGCCGCCATCAGCGATTCGCGGTAGGCAAACAGAAAAAACGTGACGGGCGTGATGGTGGAAACATCACCCACGGGGTAAAGCTCCGAGGTGTGGGCAAAGACGATCAGCAGCATACCGACGCCTTTCAGCAGGTCGAACATGCCCAGCGAGCTTGCAGTACGAGGTCTGGTACCTTCCATGAAAGGGCTCCTCCTTTGCGCCGCAGGATCGCCCCGGGATGGCAGAAAGCCGCCTACTTGGCGCAAAATGATAAAAGTTAGATTGTTTTGTGGGACTAGTGTTGTTAAATAGTATAATGCTTTTTCCTGTGGCTGTCAATTTGAATACAGCAGGGCGATGAATAAAGTGTACCACAGGGTTTGGCCCCCCGCAACAAAAGGAAGGATTTACATGCAATTGCACAAACCGGAATGTAACTTTTACTTGCATATTTGTGCAATGAAATATTGCACTTGCGGCCTCTTTGCGGTATACTGATGCCGAGGGGGAGTTTTTTCCCGGCATTTTCCGTGATATACCAAAATCAGACATTCTGACACAAAGGAGAAGAATACAAATGGCAGAGAAGATCAAAGTTCCCGCTGGTGTGTATGATATGGTCACCCGCTGCATGGAGCAGGAGTTCCCGGACAACGTGGCCATCCGTTATGTGGCCGAAGACGGCAAGACCGTGGTGGAAAAGCACTACCGCGAGTACGCGCGGGACATCCGCAAAATGGTCACCTACCTGAAAAACGAAGTGCCGGACCTCAAGGGCCGCAGCGTGGTGCTGCTGAGCCGCAACTGCTATGAGTACTGCGTGGCGTCCTACGGCATCATTCTGGCCGGCGGCGTGCTGGTCACGCTGAACCAGAAGAAGACCTGGGACGAGCTGGAATATGAGCTGGGCCTGGTGGAGCCCGCCCTGATCTTGAACGACGGCATTGATTACGGCTGCCGTGCCCAGCTGGAGGCCGCTTACGGCCCGCTGCTCCGCCCCATGGACTGCTACAAGGATTCCACTCCCGGTGAGCTGACCAACTGTGTGGACCACGACGGCCTCATGATGCTGATGTTCACCTCCGGCACCACCGGCCGCAGCAAGGGTGTCATGCTCTCGGAGCGGAACATGTGCTCCACGCTGGTCACTTACTCCGAGGTGGCCGAAAACTGGGTCACCAACCGCCTGCCCGCGGGCCAGAAGCTGCCTCTGAGCCACATGACCCTGCTGCCGCTCTTCCACATGGCCTGCTTTGTCTGCGTCATGTCCTACCCGCCGGCAGGCTGGGCCCTGAACCTCTGCGGCGATATCCGCGATTTCTACCGCGACCTTGGCCTGATGCACAGCGACGTCATGGCTTCGGCCCCCATGCTGGTGGAGACCATTTACAACGATTACAAGCGGGGCCGCGTGGAGCGTCTCAACGGTCTGTGGGACCTGTGCTGCTCCTCCGCCGCCCTCGACCCCAAGATGCTGGAAGAACTGGCCGCCAATGGTTTTGTCGTCAACCAGTGCTACGGCATGACCGAGACATTCGGCGACGGCATCCTCAACTTTACCCAGACGGCTGACCACATGAGCGCCGTGGGCAAGCCGGACGACCACTGCGAGTATAAGCTGGATGAGACCGGCGAGATCTGCATCCGGGGCAACAGCGTCATGCTGGGCTATTATAAAGCCCCCGAGGCCACCGCTGAAGTCATCGACAAGGACGGCTGGTTCCATACCGGTGATCTGGGCCGCATCGACGAGGATGGCTACTATTACATCACGGGCCGCAAAAAGAACCTCATTATCCTGGCCAACGGCGAGAACATCAGCCCCGAGGAGCTGGAGCACAAGCTGGCTGTCTGCCCGGCGGTGCAGGAGTGCATCGTGAAAGAAAAGGGCCAGAAGATCTGCGCTGTGGTCTACTGCGCGGAGGAGCGGCAGGCCGAGGTGAAAGACTTTATCACCGAGTGCAACCGCACCCTGCCGCTGTACAAGCGGATCAGTGCCGTGGAGTTCACGGCGGAGCCGCTGCCCCGCAACGCTCTGGGCAAGCTGCTGCGCAAGTAAGGCCGGAACCTGGATGCAGCAAAAATAAAACAATTGTAAAAGACCGCGCCGCGCGGTTGCAATTCCCTGCCAAAACAGGTATTATTAAGGTATTGGCAGTGCTTGCAGCTGCCGGCGTTTTGTTGCAAAAAAGAAAAAGGCAAGGAGCGAAAAGAATGATCGATAACGCGTTTGAACTTGTAACGCAGACCATGGAGCGGCAGTACCCGGATCATGTGGCGTTTCGCTATGTGGCCGCCGACGGCGAGACCGTGGTGGAAAAGACCTATGCCCAGTATGTGCAGGACATCCGCCGTGTGGTGACTTATCTGCGCGGTGCCATCCCTGATATCAAAGGCAAGCGGGTGGCCCTGCTGAGCAAAAACTGCTATGAATACGGCGTCAACGCCTTTGGCATCATCCTGGCGGGCGGCGTGGTCGTGACCCTGAACCAGAAAAAGACCTGGCCGGAGCTGGAATATGAGATCGGCCTGGTGGAGCCCAGCCTCATCCTGAACGACGGCATCGACTATGGCTGCCGGGATCAGCTGGTGGCCGCTTACGGCCCCATCCTCCGCCCCATGGACAGCTTCAAGGACAGCGAGCCCGCCATGGACATCACCAACACCCGCGGCCACGATGACCTGATGGTGCTGATGTTCACCTCCGGCACCACTGGCCGCAGCAAGGCCGTCATGCTCTCGGAGCGCAACTTCTTCACCACCACCGGGGCGCAGGTGGTCTTCGGCGGTGCCATGCTGGATTACAAACATACCCACATGCCCGAGAACAAGAACGATGTGTTGAGCAACTTCTGCATCCTGCCCCTGTTCCATCTGGGCACGTTCATCTGCCTGTTCGTCTGGCCCTGTAAGGGCTGGGCCCTCAACCTTTCCAGCGACCTGCGGGATTTCTACCGCGATGTCCGGCTGATGCACAGCGACGCCATGGCCGTGGCTCCCATGCTGATGGAGTCCATCTACAAAGATGTCAAGCGGGGCCGCCGGGAGCGTCTCAACGGCCTGTGGAACCCCTGCGGTTCTTCCGCCATGTTTGATGGCAAGATGCTGGCTGAGCTGGCCCAGGAGGGCATGATGATCACCCAGGTGTATGGCATGACCGAGACCTGCGGCGACGGCATCATCAATTATGCCCAGGACGAAAAGCACATCCGCTCGGCCGGCAAGCCCGACGACCACTGCGAGTATAAGATCGCCGAGGACGGCGAGCTCTGCATCCGGGGCGGCTGCGTCATGCTGGGCTACTATAAGGACCCCGCGGCCACCGCGGAGGTGGTGGATGCCGACGGCTGGCTCCACACCGGCGACCTGGCCCGTGCCGACGAGGAGGGCTATTATTACATCACCGGCCGCAAGAAGAACCTCATCATCCTGGACAGCGGCGAGAATGTCAGCCCGGAAGAGCTGGAAAGCCTGCTGGCCAAGTGCCCGGCGGTGAAAGAGTGCGTCGTCAAGGAAAAGGGCAAGAAGATCTGTGCCGTCATCTACTGCGAGGAAGCAAAGCAGGAGGAAGTGCGGGAGTACATCACCGCCACCAACCGCACCCTGCCGCTGTATAAGCGGATGAGCGCCGTGGAGTTCAGCACCGAGCCGCTGCCCCGTACCGGCACCGGCAAGCTGCTGCGCAAATAAACAACAGGATAAACCAGCCCGCCGCGGGGCACACTGTCCCCGCACGGATTTGTAAACGGGAAAGGAAGCTAATCACTATGGAAAGATCCGAAATCGTATCCCAGATCCTCGCCATCCTGGAGGATGTTGCTGAAATTTCGCCCGAAGATGTCACCGAAGACAGCGTCCTGATGGACGACCTGGACCTGTCCTCCATGGAGATCCTCACCGTGGTGGCAGACCTGGAGGAGACATTTGGCCTGCGCATCCCGGAAAAGGAGCTGCGCAACTTTGTCACCATCAGCGACCTGGCCGATTACCTGGTTGCCCACGCGGGGTAAACGCCCATGAATGCGGAACAGCGCTCTGTTTTTCAGGGCATCGTGTATTATTACCGGGAGCATACGGTCCTCTGCCGCTATGAGCTGACGATGAAAGACCCGGTGGATGCGGAACTGCTCCAGCAGGCTTGTGACGAGGCCCGGCCCCTGGCGGAGTATTTCTTCCAGAAAGTGGTCTGGGAGAAGCGGGAGGCCCACCTGGCCCCCAACGACGCGCCGTTCCGGGTCCGCATCGGGCATGTACAGCCCCACATCCCGGAGGATACCGACGACTATCAGCTGGCCTGCAGCTGTGAGGGAAACCAGATCTTTTTCGACTGGTTCCACTTCCTGGCCGATGGCCGGGGCGGTTCCCAGCTCATGACGCTGGTGCTCAAGCTCTACTGCAACCTGCGGTATGGCACAGCCTTTGCCTGTGAGCCCCTTGTGTCGGACCCGCCCTATGACATTGAAGACATTCTGGCCCGGTACCCGGAGAGCCAGGTGGAGAACGACATGCAGAAAGAGGTCACCCAGACCAGCGAGGCAAAGCCTCAGCTCGTCCGGGTCCGGCTGGACAAGCAGAGCCTGTTGGATGCCGCTCTGCCGCTGGGGGTCAAACCGTTCAGCGCGCTGATCACCCTCTTCTGCAAGGCGGGCCGGGAGTACTTTGGCCGGGATGACCTGATGTACAACTATTCCACCGATGCCCGGGATGCCATGGGCACGCCCAAGGCCCTTTTCAACTGCGTGGCCTCGTTCCAGCGGCCGATCACGGTGACGGAGGCCGATACGCTGGCCACGCTGGTGCCTGGCGTGGAGGCCGACATCCGCCACAACCTGACCAAAGAGCCCAAGCTCTTCCGGGTGGCGGAGCAGATGGGCTGGGTGTACCGGGTGTACCGCCAGCGCGCTTCCCTCAAGATCAAGAAGCGCGTCTTCCAGATGGGCGAGTACATCAGCGGCTTCCCCTCGGATTTCTGGGTCAGCTATCAGGGCGACCCGTTCGTCCCTGCCGACCCGGACTTGGAGAAGTATCTTACCGATTTCCAGACCTGGGTGCCCGCCGATGGTGCTTCCATCGGCGTGGAGTGCACGACGCTCCACGGCGTTATTACCATCTGCATCCAGAACAAGGCCCAGAAGCCCGGCTATGCCGCCGCCCTCCGCCGCGCGTTTGAGTCCGCAGGCGTCAAGGTGCTGGAAGCCGCCGAGCTCGGCCCCTCGCCCTATACGTCCCCCTACATACCGTAAACAATATGAAAGCTCTCCCTTTGAAAGACTCCCTCCGGCCGGAGGGAGATGTCGTAACGCGACAGAGGGAGGATAAGCTGGCGCGTCAGCGCCTGAGAGGGCGAGCCCGTTAAAATTCAACATACAAACACAGCGATACGATGCTTCTGACAAACAGAACTCGTATCGCTGTGTTTTTTACTCGGTTTTCGTTGGTCTTATGCTCACCTCGCCGTGCTGCAGGGCGGCCCGGCGGCCACCCTCCCGCTCCACGAGGAGGGCACCATTGTCATCAATGGCGATGGCCCGGGCCGCGTAGGTCTCGGCGGCGGTGCAGACGGTGACCCAGTGCCCCGGCACAAAGCAGCGGGAGCGGTACTCGTCCAGGCAGTCGAAGGCCGGGCAGAGGGCCAGCAGCTCCCGGGCAATGGCCCCGGCCAGCGCCGCCCGGCCGACAGGGGCTGGCCCGCCCGGGAAGAGACTGCCCGCTGTACGGGCCAGCTCTTCCGGCCAGTCGGCGGGGGTGGTGGTCAGGTTGAGCCCAATGCCCACCACCAGCCATTCCAGCAGGCCGCTCTCCACGCTGGTGCCGGCTTCCGTCAGGATGCCGCAGACCTTTTTGCCCTGATAGTAGAGGTCGTTGACCCACTTGATGCCCAGCTCGATGCCGCAGAGCTTCTGCACAGCCCGGGCCACGGCCACGGCAGCCCCGACGGTGACGCCCAGCGCCTCGGAGGCAGGCACCGGCACCCGCAGCACCAGAGAAAGATAGATGCCCTTGCCCGCCGGGCTCTCGAATCGGCGGCCCATCCGGCCCCGGCCCGCGCTCTGCTGGCCCGCCAGCACCAGCGTGCCATGCGGGGCCCCGGCCAGTGCCAGCCGCTTGGCCGTCTGGTTGCTGCTGTCCAGCCGCTCGTGGACATAAACCGGTGCGGGGTACTCACCCACGGCGTCGGCGCAGAACGGGTCCCCGCCCAGCAGCCGGTAGCCCCGGCGGGGGGCGGCTTCCAGCGTGTACCCCTGCGTTGTGAGGGCGGCAGCTGCCTTGTGGATGGCCGCCCGGCTCACCCCCAGCGTCTGGGCCAGCTGCTCGCCGGAGATGTAGCGCCCCTCTGCACCCGAAAGTGCCTGCAACAGGGCCTGTTTTGTGGGAATTGCCATGGCGGTGGACCTCCTTGTGTGATATAGTAAGTATACCACAGAAAATTTTTTTGAGGAAGCTGCAGGAAAAAGCTTTCCCGGTTCGTATTCAAAAGCAGAGGGGCGTGCAAAACAGTACCCCCGCACCACGGGAAAGGAGGCGGCGCGGACGATTGACCACATTGGAATTTGACCGGCTCGTGCGGCAGTATCAGGGCCTCGTCTACACCGTCTGTCACCAGCTGGTGCCGGATGTGGGCGAAGCCCAGGATCTGACGCAGGAGACTTTTCTGGCGGCCTGGCGGAGCATCGACCGCTGTCCGCCCGGGTTTGAAAAGCAGTGGCTGGCCCGTATCGCCTCCAACAAGGCGAAAGATTACTTACGCAGCGCCTGGGTCCGGCGGGTGAACACCCCTGGCGACGAGGTGCTGGCGCTGGAGGGCGCTCCGCCGGAGTCGGACCCCGAGCAGCAGGTGCTGGAGACGTTGGGCGAGGAAGAACTCACCCGCCGCATTCTGGCCCTGCGGGAGCCCTACAAAACGCCCTGCCGCCTGATGCTGCTGGAGCAGCATACCGCCGCGGAAGCGGCCCGCCTCTGCGGCAGGCCCCAGAAAACCGTGGAGGCCCAGGTGTACCGGGCCAAAAAGATGCTGGCCGCCCAGCTGCGGGCCAGTGGGGCGGAAACCCCGCAGAAACCGGAAAGGAGGAACCAGAATGGATGAAAAAGAACGGGAATTGTTCCGGGAGGACGGATGCCTGACCGATGAGGGCTTACAGGCCCTGCGGGATGGGCAGCTGGACGAGCTGGGGCGGCTGGAAGCGGCCGAACACCTCTCTTACTGCGACAAATGCATGGACCGCTACACGGCCCTGTTGACGGCGGACGTGCTGGAAACGCCACCCCGCGGGGTGCATGGCACCATCATGACGACGATTTGGGTGCGGCTGATGCAGAGCACCTATGGCCGGGTGGCCGTGGCAGGCGTTGCCGCCGTGCTGGCGCTCAGCCTCTGGCGGTCCGGGGCCATCACGGCCATGCTGGGCCGCGGCTGCGACCTGAAAACCATTCTGCCCTCCCAGACCATGAGCACCCCGCCGCAGGAGCTGACGGGCAAGCCCATGGAGACCCGGCAGGAGTTCTACCACAAACTTTCCGGCGTACTGGAAAATCTGCTCCCGGGCAAAACGCCCGACGCCGGAGCGATCCCGACCACACCCAAACAAAGTGTAACCTGAGAATGTGAGGATTTGTTATGCTGAAAAATGGATTGCTGACCCTGCTGTTCGCGTTCATCCCCGGCGCGGGCCAGATGTACCAGGGCTATATGAAACGGGGCCTTTCGCTGATGCTGATGTGCTGTGCCATCTGTGTGCTGGCGGTGCTGTTTGCCCCCATTGCGTTTTTCCTGCTGGTCGTTTTTATGTACAGCTTTTTTGATACCCTCAACCTCCGGGCGCAGATCGCCCTGGGCAATGCCCCGGCGGATGACTATTTGGTCCACCTGGACCCCAAGGACAAGCGCCTTGCCCGGCTTCTGCTGGACAGCCACAAGCTGGTGGGCTGGGCCCTCATCGCCTTTGGCGCGCTGATCGCCTACGAGAACATCATTATGAATCTTTTGAACGATGTTCTGTGGCGCTGGGGCCGGGACAGCGTGGTGTTCCGGGCATTTTATCTGGTGATGGACCGGCTGCCGGATGTGGTGCTCTGCGTGGCCCTCATCCTCTGTGGTGCCTGGCTGGTGCGCGGCCCCCAAAAGGCCGGCAAAAAGCAGGCCGAGGCACAGGAAGACGCTGCCGGGGATGCCGACTTCCAGGAATACCATGCCATGCCGGATGCGCCGGAGATGACCCTGTCGGATGACACTTCCGCAAAGGAGGAAAATGGCCATGACGAATAACGAACCGGATATTTCAACAAAAATTGTCCAAAACGGAAAGGAAACGACAGCGGATACCGCCCCGGAAACGAGCTGGGTCCCGAAAAATCCGCCGCCTGCCGCCGCGCAGGCAGAGCCGGTCCGGCGGGTGGGCAGCATAACGCTGGGCATCTGCCTGATTACTGCGGGGATATTTTTCTTTGCTTATCACTTTCTGCCGAATTTTGACGCGCCGCTGGTGCTGAAGATCGTTCCGGCAGCAGGTCTCGTCCTGCTGGGGTGCGAGGTGCTGTATTACGCCACAAGGCCTCAGCGCGGCAAATACGATTTCCTCTCGGTGTTCGTCTGTCTGGTCCTGATGGCCTGCTGCTTTGGCCTGACCCTCCTGCCGCTGGTGTGGGAACAGGTGGATCCAGAGGTCCAGCAGCAGGAACAGAAGCTGAGCGATGCCTACCAGCAGAGCGTGTACGAAAAGTTCCAGCAGGACGCACCGGAGATCCGCCTCAAGGACATGGGCTGCTGGGTGGAACTTTACCGGTATGATGGCGGTGAGGGAAAGCTGACATCAGACAACACCGAAACGCTGGAGCTGAACGTCTGGCTGCAGGGCCCCTACGACAGTGCGGAGGCCTTTGCAAAAGACTGCCGCCGCCTGACCAATGTGGCCCAACAGATGGAAGTGCAGCCCAAACAGATCGGCTTTTTCTGCAGGGGATTCTCGGATGCGGACAAGGACCTGTCCTCTGGCAGTCTGGTGCAGAAAGAAAACTATGAGCTATATCTGAACGGCACCGTCCAGCTGGACTGGACGGCCGAGGAAATGGCAAAGGCCACCGATGTGGAGTCGCTGCTCGAGGAAGAGAATGAGCAGTGACTGCTCGCTCAGGGAGCTTTTCCAGGAGGGCGCAGGGAGTTTGCCAAAGCAAGTGTCCGGAGGGTGGGGCCCGACTGCCGCAGGC
>ERZ1034626.986-NODE-986-length-19921-cov-16.465116_pt1 | contig 19921 bp, 13 predicted proteins | sample MGYA00520652_ERZ1034626 | MGnify/ENA primary metagenome ERZ1034626 (study PRJEB33766, sample SAMN09781765) | gut metagenome | biome: gut microbiome | host: Homo sapiens | place: Madagascar | study: EMG produced TPA metagenomics assembly of the PRJNA485056 data... | reverse complement strand
CTAATAATCAATAGCAAGAAATCAATAGCAAATAGTGCATACCGCTCCCCTCCCTGCGGGGGAGGGGCCGGGGGTGGGGCTTTGTGTGGCCTTTTGTGGGGCTTTTGTTTTAAAGTATATACTTCTTTGTCGCACCGGCATAAATACCCGCACCAGTGAAGTCGCAGTTTACGGTTGCGGCTTTTTTCATACCCTTCAGTTTCACGTTTATGTTGATGGGCTGCTGCTTCTGGGCAGGGTCAGCCACGTGCATTACTGTTGAACCGTTAGGCATGCGGCGCACCATAACTGCGCACGGACGGTCGGTTGTGAGGGTTATGTTCTTGTCCTTATATTGACCAGCCTCGAAGAATACAGCCTGCCATACGCCGAGATCGGTCTGCTGAACAGCCTGAATCTGTGGCGTGTTGCTCAGAATGGCGATGTGCTTGTGCTTTGCATATTCAACCATACGGTCGGCTGAGCCAGCCTCGGGCACTACGATGTAGGCGTATGTGGCATTGTTGGGCTTTGCACCATGGTCGAGCGTTACAGAGAATACGTTGTTGGTCTGCTCGGTCTTTATCTGAGTCTGGTTGATGGCATGCCATGTGCCCGACTGCTTCTTAATCTCAGCCTTTACGTTTCCGCCGTTAGGCAAAGCGTAGCCAACGCCGTCGTACATCACCCATGCTACGTTGTAGCCTTCAGCCGATGTGCCTTCTGTGGCAGCACCCTTAACGTTGGCATAAGTCAGCTTGTCGCCTCTGTTGGCAAGACGCTGGTTTAGCGAGGTCATTATCGGGGCCTCGTTGTCTGAAGTAATGCCAGCACCAAGACAAACAATCTCGTTGTCGAAGAAGAACCACGACTTCTTAGCCTCAGTGTTGATGCCGTCCCAACGGTCGTTGTAGGCATAAGCGGTAACACCATAGATAGAGTCGCTCACGCCACCTGCAAACTTTGAAGTGCCGGGCTGCATCCAGTCTTTCTTAGCGAGAGGAATCTCATCGAGATGCGGAGCCGTTGTGCCCGGAATGCGTGCCCAGTCCCATGTGGGGAATATGTTGAAGTATTCGTCGCCGTGCTTCACGAGCGAGTTGCATCCGTCGCTTGCGAAGTAGGTTTTGAGGTTCTCGCGGTTGCCATACTCAAGACGTGCCGTGCGATTGGACACCATACGTACGTCGAAGATATATCCAGGGCGAACGTGCAGAGTATAGTCGGCACGGAAATAGTGTGTATGGCGTGGCTGAATGGCATACGAAGGCTGCTGCTTGCCGTTCATGCGGTCGATAATCTGACGGAATTCGTTGGCATGTTCGGGGTCAAGCTCAATCATACGCTGTGCAAACTTAGCCTTATCCTTCTTGTTGAGCATGTTGCGACGGCTCACGCTGCGTCCCATAACGTCCCACAGCATGTATTGTCCGCGTATGGTCTGATAGTAAGTCTCGCGCATAAACTTGCTAAGAATCTGCACCTTTTCGGCAGGAAGAGCGTATTTGGTGCCCAAAGCATACATAGCCACCTGCGTAACGCCCTTCAATACCTCGTCGCCATAGCCTCCGATGTACAGCTGAACGCTATGCTGGAAGTAAGAGTTGTCGTGCTGGAAACCTTCCTCTGTGGTGTAGCGTACTGGGTCGAATACGAGCTGCATGGCTGTGCTGAGGTCTTTCTCGTTGCGCTCAAGGCAAGAACGGTAAATCCAATGGAGGCAGATGTCGGTACGGTTGGCACCAGTCCACTTGGCTGGGTCGCCGCCTTCCTCGCGCATACGGTTGAGTATGGCTGTCTCAAGTTCGTGCGGCACCTGCTTCTTTCCAGAGCGCAGCAGGATGAGAGTGATGCCGAGCGACTGCGGTTCGGCTATCTGGTTGTACCACCAGTTGCGGCAGTTGGGGTTGACATTCTGCCAATGCTGCAGAGCTTTTACTATGTTTTCGTAGAGAGCGTCCTCGCCATAGTGCTTGTTCTTGCTGTTGGTGTAGGCAGCAGCCCATTGCTGCAGACGGTCCAAGTGCTTGAGCGGAGGCCAGTTGGTAAGGTCGTCGCGTGAATAGTCAATGTCGGTAAAGGCACCCTTTTGGGCATCATACTGCTTGAATGTAGCTTCGATGTTGGGATTGCGGCTGAAGTCTTTGCGTATGCGTTGCATAAGCACGTCGAAATCGTCGGTTGCCGCTTGTGCCATTGCTGTCATCGCCATAAACAGAAAAACAACGGCGAGACGCAACAGGTTGGTTGTCTTGATTCTCATAAATATTATAGTTTTTAGTAAATTATCTTATGCTTCGTAGCTTAAGGAGATTGCAAAGTTACAAATAAAATCTCAAATCATAACTCTCAACTCTCAATTTTCAACTCTCAACTATTCCAACAGGAACGGCCTGTTGTTGAGATTCTCGATGGAATAGCTGAATGTGGCACCGAATCGGTTGATGAAAATTACCTTTATGCGGCGGTACTTCTTTGATGTGGGGCGTGCGCGAAACAGGTGTTGCGTCAGTGCCAGCTGGTGCTTGCGTGGCTTTGTCTTGAGGAATGCGTCGTCGTACGATGTGAAGCGTTGCATCTGTCCCTTATACTTGCCGTCTTCATACCACACCACTCGGCAATGCGGATCCCAGTCCCACACGTTAGCCACGACATAGTCGCGTTGCGAAGCGAATTCGCCTGGTTTGTACACACGCATCTGTATGTTCTGCTTATGTCCCACGGCACGATACGACCATTTAAGGACGGTGCTGTCCACGTTCACCACCATATATCCATTAGGAGCGCCGTCGCGGTTGAGCGTACTTGTCCACCAAGCTCCGCAAGCTGCTGCGATATTGTGCTGATATAGACGTGACGTAACCTCCACATTCTCGAAGAAGTGAGTGTGTCCGGCAAAGACGTGTGCCTCGTATGGCGATAGAATCTTTGCCAGTCGGTCGGCATTAAGGATATTGTCGATGGTCTCCATCTTGTTCCATCCCGGAGCGTGCATATTCAGAATCACGACCATATCCTTCGGCACATAGCTAAGGTCGCGTTCGAGCCATTTCAGTTCGGCATCGGTAAACTGCTCCTCATACTTGCATCCGCCACGATAGTCGATGTTCTTCATCGTGATGATGTGGCATCGGCCTATGTTGAACGAGTAGTTGACAGGTCCGAAATACTTGCCGAATATCTTTTCGGCATACTCCTCCACACCAGGTTCGGAGTTGTGCAGGTCGGCGTGGCACTTGTCGAAGTCGTGGTTGCCGATACACTGGAAGAAAGTCATACGGCGGCTTTTGATGGAGTTGACATACTGCGGATAAAGCGCCATATTGTCAAACACCACATCGCCAAGCGACATTCCTATCACGTCGCCCGTCTTGCGCAGTCGGCTTGCCATATGCATAATGTCGTCAACCGTCTCGTTGCGCCATCGCTTCATGTCGTGCGCGTTGAGTATCTGCGGGTCGCTCACTACGATGTAGTGGAAGCGGTTGGATATGGAGTCGCGTCGTTGAAGGGTGAATTTGTTGGTTGTTCTATGGGCAACAGCCTTGCCTACGGGGATGTAGTAGCCCGCTGCCAGTCCGTTCTGCTGTGGCAGTACATATTCGCGTGGAGTGGATATGGCTATAAACTTGCTCACCGTTGTGTCGGTAGGCAATTTCCATGTGCCGCGTTTGTCTGTACGGCAGAACTCACGTCCGTTGTTAACCACTACGCCCTCAATACCGACTCCGTCTTGGTCGACGACGGTGCCGCGCAGCATCACAGCCTTGTCATTGGGGCGTCCGCTGACAAGTGCGGTAAACAAAAACAGTCCGATGAAGACTCTTAGGCTCATAATAGCTATCCTTTTGGTCTTCACAAAATTATTAGTTAATTGTTTCATATGCGTTGCATGTGTCTTAAAAATATGTCACTATTATACTGCAAAGTTAGCTCAAATAAATATAAAACAGTAATTTTGCACGCGATTAATGATTTAAATAATGCTTATACTCTTAACCGTAATTCTGTATTTTGCTGCTCTCATGGGGTTCAGCAGACTCACGGCACATCGTAATGCCAACAACGAAACTTTCTTCAGGGCCAACCGTCGTTCGCCATGGTATATGGTGGCATTCGGTATGGTGGGTGCGTCAATCTCGGGCATAACGTTCGTCAGCGTGCCTGGCATGACCATGCGCATCGACATGACCTACATCCAGACGTGCATAGGATTCATCCTCGGCTATTTCGTCATAGCCTTTGTGTTGTTGCCGGTTTATTACCGACTCAATCTCACCACCATCTACACCTATCTGCAAGGGCGCTTGGGCGAGCGTTCGTACAAGACGGGAGCGTGGTTTTTCCTCGTGTCGAAGATGACGGGAGCCGCCGTACGCTTCTATGTTGTGTGCATCATTCTGCAACGTTTTGTGTTTGATGCCATAGGCGTGCCATTCGTGGTGACGGTAGTTGGCATGACGCTACTGATATGGCTGTACACGCGTCGTGGCGGAATAAAGACGCTGGTATGGACCGACTCGTTCCAGACCACGTGCATGTTTGCCGCCCTTATCCTTATTATATATAATGTAGTGGGGCAGTTGGGCATGAGCATGCCCGATGCCGTGCGTGCCATAGCAGCCGACAGTCATAGCCGTATGTTTGTGATGGACGATTTCTTCTCTACACAGAACTTCTGGAAGCAGCTGTTCAGCGGAGCCTTCATAGCCATCGTTATGACCGGACTCGACCAGGACATGATGCAGAAGAACCTCACGTGCCGCACGCTACGCGAGGCGCAGAAGGATGTGTGTACATACGGATTCGCCTTTGTACCTGCCAACCTGCTGTTCATGTCGCTCGGCGTTCTGCTTATGATGCTGGCACAACGCGACGGCATAGCTCTGCCGACAAGTGGCGACGAGCTGTTGCCTATGTTTGCAGCTACAGGCAGGTTGGGCAGCATGGTTACAGTACTCTTCACCATTGGTGTTGTAGCGGCATCATTCTCAAGTGCCGACTCTGCTCTTACAGCACTCACCACAAGCTATTGTGTCGACATACGCCAGCGACCTGCCGACGAGCGTCTGCGCCGACGTGCTCATATAGGCGTTGCCGTAGTGTTTGTGGCGTTCATCCTGCTGTTCCGAATGCTCAATTCCACCAGCGTGATAGATGCTATCTACGTAATGTGCTCGTACACCTACGGTCCGTTGCTTGGTCTGTTCGCCTTCGGCTTGACGACACGTCGCCCCGTAGCCGATTGTCTCGTGCCCTACATAGCCATAGCCTCGCCATTGCTCTGCTTCGCCATCGATACAGTAGCCCAAGGCGTATGGGGCTACAAGTTCGGCTACGAACTCCTTATGCTCAACGGCATGCTGACGTTTGCCGGATTGTGGATGAGCGGTTGGCTGCCAAGGAAGAGCTGACTTCAGGCTGACGAGTAGCAAGACGATAGATTTCTTGTGATTTATGCTACGAATGAAATATTTTTTCATATTTTTGTGGCCATAATATTTTACTGGATAGAATCAAAAGAAATAAAACTATGAGTGCAAAGATAACACAAGAGAACCTTTATTTGCTGTTGCCTCTTAAAATTGGATGGCTTGCTGCATGGCTCTCGGAAGACAAAGGCATAAGTATTGCAGATGCAGTAAAACGTGTCTATCATTCGCAGCTATATAAAAAGCTGTCTACCGCAAGCACAATGTATTGGCATTTGGGGCCTGTAGACTTGTACAACGAACTAAAAGCGGAATTGTGATATAAGGTTAATAATGGCAAAATATCAGAGTGCTGAAGAATTGAAGGATGAAACATAAACTTAGGCACAAATTATTTTTAGTGAATCATTCTAATAGAATATGAATATGGAATCTTTACATGATAATAAAGAACAGAATGGCTTCATCATCTATCATTCAAAGGATGGAAAGATAAATGTCGCTCTCATGACCAGCGATGGCAATGTTTGGCTTAGCCAAAAGCAAATTGCCACCTTGTTTGACACCTCTGTGCCAAATATTAATCTGCATATATCTAATGTTCTGAAAGAGAATGAGTTGGACGGCAATTCAGTTATTAAGCAATACTTAACAACTGCCTCTGACGGTAAAGATTACAATGTAGCACAAAATATGATTGACAATGTAAAATAGATTGTTTATGGATTCCGTTATTACAAAAGAGAACTTGTTAATATGTTAGCCTTGACTTTTGGATGGATTTAACGGTTTTATGCCTTGACTTTTGGATGAATTTAACAGTTTTATGCCTTGACTTTTGGATAAAAGTGGTATCTTTGCGCTGAAAACCAATGAATTATAAAATCATGGCATACTACAAGAGAAATATCGATGCAAAACTATTGGAATGGAAGGATTCTGTAAGAAGAAAACCGCTCCTTATACGAGGCGCAAGACAGGTTGGTAAGTCGACAGCAGTCAGACAGTTGGGCAAGGAGTTTAAGTACTTTGTAGAGGTAAACTTGGAGAGCCAACCATCAATAAAGCAACTTTTCACAAAAGATATAGATGTGCATAGGACATGTGAGGCAATAAGTGCGACCAATGCTTGGAACTCCGGCAGCGAATATTCTTCTTTCCTCAGATGTGGATTTTGTTAATAAAGGTGCTGCTTCAGAAATGTTCGCAGGATTGGAATTGGTCAAGAATCACGATTGTTTTCAAAAGGCAGAAATGTATTATTGGCAGAATATGTCAAGAGGAACAAATGCAGAAATAGATTATCTTGTGACAAGGAACGGCGTAGTTCTGCCGATAGAAGTTAAAGCAAGTACGCGAGGTAGCATGCAAAGTCTATGGCTGTTTATGAGGAAAAAGGGACTTCATAACGCTATACGTACATCTTTGGAAAATTTTGGAGAGTTTGAATATGCTGACAATGAAGTCCACGACGCAGTTCGTCATGTAGATATTGTTCCGTTATATGCCTTAAGCAATCTGTAGTCCGCTGTTCCGGTTGCTTTGCGAGCGTCCTGCCAACGAGCGTCTGCGCCGACGTGCACGCATAGGGGTTGCCGTAGATACAGTAGCCCAAAGCGTATGGGGCTACAAGTTTGGCTACGAACTCCTTATGCTCAACGGCATGCTGACGTTTGCCGGATTGTGGATGAGCGGTTGGCTGCCAAGGAAGAGCTGACTTCCGTCTGATGAGTAGCAAGGCGATAGATTTATATAAAAAGCTGTCCACCGCAAGTACCATGTATTGGCATTTGGGACCTGTAGACTTGTACAACGAACTAAAAGCGGAGTTGTAAAAAGGCAATATGGTACCTTTAAAATTATCAAATTCTTGAAGGATTATCGAATTTAGATTGTATCTTTGCATTAATAGAATGTAAAAAAACACTCTAAAAGGTATACGGTATATACCTTTTAGAGCGAAAACTTGCAAAAATAACAGTATGAGTATGGATAAGATACAAGACATAATGGCACGTTGGACAGCGCTGCAACCACTCTCTGACCGAGACAGGGAAATGTTGAGTCGTCGATTTACTATTGACTTCAATTATAATAGCAATCATATTGAGGGCAATACGCTGACATATGGACAGACAGAGATACTTCTGCTCTTCGGAAAGATTATTGGTGAAGCTGAAGTAAAAGACGTGCAAGAAATGACTGCAAGTAATTTGGGGCTGAAGATGATGACAGAGGAGTCAAGACTAAAGGATGTTCCTATGACTCAGAACTTTATACGTACCCTCCATAAAACATTGCTTCGTGAAGATTATACTGTTTATCTCAATCTGCCTGGTGGGCAATCAACCAGTTATGTGATTCATGCAGGGCAGTATAAGACTCGCCCTAATAGTGTTATTACACGTTATGGGGACAGATTTGAATATGCATCACCAGAAGAGACTCCAGCTCTGATGACTGACTTGGTGGATTGGTACAACGAAGCAGAACTTTCTGGCAAATACACTCCAATTGAACTCGCAGCAATATTCCACTACCGATATATCCGCATTCATCCATTTGAAGATGGTAACGGACGAATAGCCCGACTGATGGTGAATTACATTCTCTCACGTCATGGCTATCCAATGATTGTGGTACGTAGCCGTAAAAAGAATGAATACTTGGAAGCCCTGCACAAAACAGATCTTACTGTTGGTTCAGAACCTTCCCTTGGTGCTCATGCCTCCAAAAGAGGAATACAGCAATTTCTTACCTATTTTACCAATCTTTTTATAGAAGAGGTCACATACAATATCCGTTTCCTTACAGAAAGAGGCGATAATGTATGGTGGTTTGATGGAGAGCGAGTGAACTTCCGTAGTGACTCAACAAACAAAATCCTTAATCTTATGTTTGCAATCCCTGATATTACAATCCAGAAACTATCAGACGAGGTGGGGATCAATGTTGCTGCTGTAAACAAGCAACTGAAGCAATTGACCACTAAGGGATACGTACAACGAGTAGACAAAGATGGTACATGGCGATTGATTATTACGCCATCGGTATAATATATAGCTAAAAGGCTTGCTGCACGTTGGACGGGAGTCCGTTGTTCCGGTTGCTTTACTGGCGTTAGCCTTGACTTTTGGATGGATTTAACGGTTTTATGCCTTGACTTTTGGATAAAAGTGGTATCTTTGGGAGCGTTTTTGCGTATTGAGTCGCTTTGTTTTCCTTCGGGATGCGTTCGGGATGCGTTCGGGATTCGATTATATATTACTTTGCCATTTATTGTTATATTAAATGCCACTTTAATATATGATACTTGGTCAAGTAGTATTATATTACTTTTTTATCTGATGTTAGTCCGCCAATTGTTAAAAATGCAGCCAGTTTAAAAAAATCCTAAAAAAGTTAGCTTTAGTTATGTAATTTATGTTTATCTTTGCAGCACAATCTTAAGACAACCCAATTCTATAACGACTTTAGAAATAATTAACCAGAAGGCTGACAAAGGTTCCTATGTCTGCCTATACAAACAATAATTGTTAGGAACCCAAAAACAAAGCATGTTTATGCAAAACTCCTATTTTAACAACGCACGGATTCTCATGTTGTCCGTTTTGCTGGCGGGGGGGTAAAACCGCTGTTTGCCTCTCAAATCACAAACGTACATGAAAACGTTGCTCTACTAACAAACAATCAACAGAAACAAACCGTCAAGGGTACTGTGAAGGACGCTAACGGCGAGCCGATAATCGGCGCGTCAGTAAAGGTGAAAGGCTCTACTGGCGGAACAGTTACCGACATTGACGGTAAATTTACACTTGATGCACCTGCCGGTGCAGAGCTTGAGATTAGTTCAATTGGCTATCTTAAGCAGGTGGTCAAGGCAAAGGCCAATGTTGCCATAGTTCTTAAGGACGACTCACAGACTCTCGACGAACTTGTGGTAGTGGGTTATGGTGTACAGAAGAAGGAGAACCTTACTGGTGCCGTAGCATCTATGAATGCCGAGAAGCTTGCCACACGTCCTGTATCAAGCCTTTCGTCAGCTCTTGCTGGTGAGATGGCTGGTGTTACTGCTGTGCAGACTTCGGGTGCTCCTGGTAGCCAGAACGCTTCTATCACAGTACGTGGTAAGAACTCAGTGAACGCTGCCTCTCCACTCGTTATTGTGGACGGTGTGCCGGGTTCGATGAACGTTCTCAACCCTGCCGAAATCGAGTCGGTAACAGTATTGAAGGATGCTGCTTCAGCTGCCATCTATGGTGTGCAGGCTGCAAACGGAGTTATCCTTATCACTACAAAGAAGGGTAAGACAGGCAAGACTACAGTTTCTTACAACGCTACATTCTCATGGTCGTCACTTCTTGCCAAGCTCGATCTCGTAGATGCTTACGGCTATGCTTACCTCTACAACGAGGCTTATCTTAACGACCACCCGGGCGCAAAGAAGCCTTTCTCTGACGAGACTGTAGAGAAGTATCGCACAGGCCAGCTCCCAAGCACCGACTGGTATAAGGAGGCTCTTACCGGTAGCGGTTTTGAGCACCAGCACAACCTCTCGCTCAGCGGTGGTAACGAAAAGACTACATACAATATGTATCTTGGCTATCTCAGCCAGGACGGTGTTACAAAGGACCTTGACTACAACCGTATCAACGCCCGCATGAACATCACATCGCAAATCAACAAATACATCACTCTCGGACTCAACGCTTCGGGCTATCGTGGCACAAAGCAGGATGCATGGGCTGGTTATACCCAGGTGATTCAGGGTATGTCACGTTCGCATCCTACAGATCCTGTTTATGACGAGGACGGCAACTTCAAGTACGTTGGTGTTGACAACCCTGTAGCTGTTCAGGGCAGAGACAAGACTGGCTGGAAGAAGACCATCGACCAGGAGGTATTCCTCATCGGTTCGGCTGAAATCAAGCCTATCAAGGACCTCAGCATCAAGGGTGTTTACTCATGGCGCAACTGGACCCAGGACCAGCTCGGATTCAAGAAGACATGGGGCTACGGCACATACAACTCAGGTCAGCGTGAGGGTTATGTCAGAAACTACAACTACGACTACCTCACAGGCCAGATTCTCGTTAACTACAACAAGTCGTTTGGCGACCACAACCTTGGCGTACTCGCAGGTATGGAGTCGTACGACGTCAAGTACCGTTATGTGACTGCCGACCGTAAGGGTGGTGGCAACAACAACCTTGACGAGTCGCTCAACACTCTCGACGCTTCTTCACAGCAGAATACAAACGGTGGTACAGAGATGACACGTCTCTCTTACTTCGGACGTCTGCAGTACAACTATGCTGGCAAGTATCTCTTTGAGGCTAACGTACGTCGCGACGCTTCTTCACGCTTCCCTAAGGACTCTCGTTGGGGTACATTCCCTGCATTCTCAGCAGGCTGGCGTATCTCTGAGGAGGCTTTCATGAAGAATGTAGACTGGTTGAGCAACCTTAAACTTCGTCTCGGTTGGGGTAAGACTGGTAACGAGGAGTTGAAGTCATCTGACCTCTATCCTGCAGTTCCTACCTATGCTTACGGTTCATACATGTTCGGCAACTCACTGTATTCTACAGCTTATGAGAGCCGCCTTGTCAACGACCAGCTTAAGTGGGCTGCCGTAACCAACTACGAGCTTGGTATTGATGCCGGCTTCCTCAACAACAAGTTGACAATGGAGCTTTCGGTATACAAGAAGAAGACCAACGACATGCTGCTCTACTTGCCGCTTCAGGGCGTTATCGGTTTGTCGGCACCTGCACAGAACGTAGGTAGCGTAGAGAACCGTGGTTTTGAGCTTGTGCTTGGCCATAACAACCGTATCGGTAAGGATTGGAGCTACAACCTCTCGCTCAATATGGGCTACAACAAGAACGAGATAATCGATATGGCTGGTACTGATGGTCCTATTGATAATGGTTATGGTGGCACAGATGATACACAGTGGAATATTGAGGGGTATGGCGTAAGTTCATACTATGGCTACGTAGCCGACGGATTGTTCCGTACAGAGGAAGAACTCAAGAAGGGTCCGCTGCGTACAGGCAATGAGAAACTTGGTGATATCCGCTATAAGGACCTTGATGACGACGGCAAGATTACAGCTGCCGACAGAAAGATTATTGGTAATAAAATGCCTAAGTGGACTGGTGGTTTCAACTTCAGAGTAGGTTACAAGAACTTCGAGTTGAGCGGACTTCTCCAGGGTGCATTCGATGCTAAGCGCTACTACAATGGCGAGGCTTCTTACGCATTCTTCAATAATGCATCTTGTTTGAACAAGCACTGGGATCGCTGGAGCGAGGAGAATCCTAACGGTAACTTCCCACGTCTGTCTCTTACATCGCAGACCAACTATGCATTCTCTTCATTCTGGCTGCAGGATGCTTCGTATGTTCGTATGAAGAACCTTACATTGGCTTACACATTGCCTTCAGAGGTAATCAGCCGTATTGGTTTGTCATTCGCACAGGTATACCTCACAGGAGAGAATCTCTTCACTATCTCAGGTCTTGACAAGGGTCTTGACCCAGAGTCGGGCAACAGCCGTGGCTGGTCGTACAGCAACGTTAGAAAGATTTCTTGCGGTCTTAAACTTACATTTTAAACAACTCAGAACAAATGAAAAATAAGATATTAAATATAGCATTAGCGTTCGCTGGAGTTGCTGCACTCACATCTTGTAGTGATTTCCTTGACAAGGCTCCGAAGGAAGAACTTTCTGATGCCAGTTTCTGGAAGACAAGCACCGATGCCGAGATGTATGTCAGCGATATGTACAACAGTCTTGGTTGGTCAGCCGATGATGCAATCAATACCGACGACGCAACAATGGGTATCAAGTGGGCTGCCACCAACGAGTCGAAGGGCGTTTACGCCCCCTCTGACTATGCCTGGAAGAGTAGTTACAAATATATACGTGAGGCAAACCTTGCACTTGAGAAGTTGCCTACTGTAGAAATGGATGAGGCTACTCGCCAGAAGCTTGCAGGTCAGGCTTACTTCTTCCGTGGCTATCTGTATTGGGACCTTATCCGTAGCTTCGGCTCAGTACCTTATATTGACAAGCCTTTGACACTTGCAGATCTTAACAATACTGTACAGTCAACACGCGAGGATGTTTATACTAAGGCAATGGCAGACATCGACAAGGCTATTGCTTCTCTTCCTGAGGAGTGGGATGCAGCCAACTACGGTCGTATCACTAAGGGCGTTGCCCGTGCCATCAAGATGCGTGCTGCAATGTATTATGGCGACAACCAGACAGCTGCCAAGGAGGCTAAGGCTATTATGGATGCAGGCGTATATGACCTCTGGGACAAGGACAACACAGGCAAGTATGCCAATTTGTTCTGGGAGGAGACTGACGGTTGCTGCGAGAATATGCTTGTCATTCAGTACAAGGCACCAGAGCGTACCAACTATCTCATTGGATGGGAAGCATTCCCGACACTCGGATGGGGCGGTATGGACCCAACTCAGGATCTTGTTGACGCATTCGAGGATAGCGAAGGAAGCCCAATCTATGAGTCAAGCGCAGCTGGTGTAGTTGCACGCGACGCTAACGGCAACCCGACAGCAAAGCAGCTCTCTAAGATTTTCGATCCTGCCAATCCGTTTGCCAACCGCGACCCACGTCTTGAGGTTAACGTGCTGCACGACGGCGAGGAAATGTATGGTGTTACTATTAAGGTTGCTCCTCTTGCAAGCAGCGGCAACACAGGTATAGGTCGTCATGGCGATGCTACCGAGACTGGCTACTATCAGCAGAAGTGGCTCGACCCGTCAATCGATCCTCAATCGGAGGGTTGGGACATGGGCAAGGACTATGTTCTTATCCGTTATGCTGAGGTTCTGCTCACCTATGCTGAGGCAATGAATAACATTAATCCGCTTTGTCAGGAGGCTTTCGATGCAGTAAATAAGGTACGTGCACGTGTGGGTATGCCTGCATTGCAGAAGACTGATGCAAGCAAGCCTACATATTGTGGAACACAGGCCGACCTCTTGAAGCGTATCAAGAACGAGTGGCGTGTAGAGTTCGCTCTTGAGGGCGACATCCGTAAGTGGAACCTCCGTCGTTGGGGAGACGCTAAGGAAGTGCTCAACCGCAAGTATCACAGTATGGTTTGGACTCTCAATGGCGAGAACTTCACTCCTTACGTAGGTACAGAGCATGTGGAGCTTCCGGGCAGCAAGTATTCTGACCACAACTACATCTATCCAATCCCTCAGACAGAGATGGACCTCAACCCGAATCTCAAGCAGAACCCGGGTTATGGCAAGAACTAAGAAAACATAAAATGTAAATAATAAATTGGAGTGTGTCAATAAGGATGAACAATTAGTCCTTTTGTGGCACACTCCATTTTCTATTAGTTATAGCTAACTTAAAAAATCAGTAAATGAGAAGGTTTCTCCACTATTTGTTAGCCATTGTGCTGTTTGGCGTATTCTTTGCGTCATATTCCGATTTGCTGTCGCACGTGTTGTACTACAACGAGCAGCACCAACTGTTTCTATATACAGCCGACTATTACCATAGCCAAACACTCACTGGGTGGCTCACGGCTTTTGTTGTGCAGTTTTTCCACTATCCCTTGTTGGGCGCGGCGGTGATGTCTGCCTTGCTCACGGCTATATATCTTATGACGTGGCGCATATTCACGGCACTCTCGCGCCGTGAGGACATATTGTGCCTGTCGCTCATTCCCTCGCTTGCACTTTGGGTGTGGACAGCAGGCTTGTCGCATACGCTGTCGGTTGTGGTGTGGGCATTCATTGTCTTGGTCATGCTTTTTGTGCCAGCATGTCTCCTGGCAAAGGGCAAGACAATAAGGCAATTTCCGCTTGCAGGCTGGAAATATGCCGTTGCTGTTGTTGTGTCGGTGGCTGTCATTTCTTTGGCATCGGGCTATAGCTTCTTGCGCTCATTCTCGATGAGCGAGTTTCGCATGATAAAGGCGCAGCAAGCCATAGACCGTCATGACTGGGATGATGCCCTGCATCACACCGAACGCTATCTTGACAATCAAAAGCAGCCCAACCCGCTTATTTTCTATTTCCACAACATTGCCCTCTACAACAAGGGCGAGTTGCTCAACCGTCTGTTCGACTATCAGCCCGTTGTAGGCATCAATGCCCTTTATTTCCCGTGGCAGAGCCGCACACGAGAGACTGAGTACGGACACTATCTGCTTGAACAACTTGGCTGTATCAACGACGCACAGCACTGGGAGTTTGAGGCTATGGTGGTGTGGGGCGAGACGGCTCCACGACTCATCAACCTCGCACGCTACAACATTATCAACCACCGCAAGGCTATAGCACGCAAATACATAGCACGTTTGCGACAGAGTCTGTTCTACAAGGACGAGGCCGACCGGCTGGAAGCTTGTGTGGAGAGCGGACAGATAGAGGGGTTGCGTGCTTTCAGAACCAACGAACCAGAGAAGGCCAACTTCGTGAACATTCTCAACATTGGTCCAAATCTGCAATACGTGCTCTCGCAAGACCCTCGCAACCGCATGGCCTACGAGTATCTGATGTGCGACCTCCTGCTCTCCAACAACTTGTCGCGCTTTGTTGAGAACCTGCAGCTTGCCGCAGGCTTCTACAAGCAAATGCCGCGCATATTCGATGAGGCTCTGCTTGTATATCAGCTTGGTGGTAACGACACCAAGGACTTGCAGCCAAGCGACGACACAAAAAGCCGTTTCCAGCAATACGCCCAAATAGCACAAAGTGGCAATATGGCTGCGTTGCAGGCTGAATTTGGCAATACCTACTGGTTCTACCTTAACTGTGTGAGCCCGTATGGCAACAGATTGAAGAAAGAATAATTCGGGTATATTGACTGGTGGTCACACGTAATTCAATATAAAGTCCAGTAGCATTCAATATAAACTACAGTACCAATTATATGAAACTCCAGTACCAGTTATATGAAACTCCAGTACCAGTTATATGAAACTCCAGTACCAGTTATATGAAACTCCAGTACCAGTTATGTGGTACTAAAACCGATACTGATAATATCTGAAAAGAAATTAGGAATAGAAAACAAATATATGCAAATCAATATAAAATCAACAATATTATCCTTCGCCACTCTTTTGCTGCTCACCTCATGCAATAGCGGCTACCAGAAGGCAGACGTCTACGCCAACACCCAGGTGCAGATATTTCCCGACTATACGGATGTGACATTACCAGTGAATATAGCTCCTGCCAATTTCCGCATCAACCAGGAGGGCGATGCCTATCAGGTGGTGATGACAGCAGGGGGAAAGGAATACTATCGTGAGGCTTCGACCGACAACGAGGTGATAATTCCCGAAGACTCTTGGCACAAGATGCTTGCCGAGAACAAGAATGGCAAGATACAGATAGCTGTAGGAGTGAAGCGCGACGGCAAATGGACTGAATACAAGCCTATAACAAATTATGTTAGTGGCGACACTATCGACCAATACTTGGCCTACCGACTGCTGTATCCTGGCTACGAACTATGGAATGAGATGGGAATATATCAGCGCAACCTAACCAACTACGACGAGACACCTATTCTCGAAAACCGTGACTTCGGCAAACAGTGTATCAATTGCCATACGTTCCGACAGAACGACACGCGCGACTTTATGCTGCATGTGCGTGGCAAGAATGGCGGTACGCTTATCAGTCATGACGGTAAGGTGAAGAAGACCTCTCCTAAATGTCCTACAGTGAAGATGGGTGCAACCTATGCCGGATGGCATCCAAGCGGACAGTTCATAGCCTTCTCTATGAACGAGATACAGCAGTTCTTCCATTCAAGCGGACAGAAACCTATTGAGGTGAGCGACCTTGCAGCCGATCTTGGTGTCTATGACATTGCCAACGACGTGATAATAACTTCGCCAGAGCTTAGTGGCGACAATGCCATGGAGACATTCCCCGCATGGACTCCCGACGGCAAGACTCTGTATTTCTGCCGAGGCAATGCCTATACCAAGAACACTCCTCTCGACAGTCTGCGCTACGACCTATGGCGTGTGGACTTCGATGCCAAGGCAAGGGCTTTTGGCAAACCGGAATGTGTGTATGAGGCGAGTGCCACGAAGCATACGGTCAGTCTGCCTCGTGTGTCGCCCGATGGCAGATATGTGGTGTTTGTGGAGTTCGACTATGGAAACTTCTCTATATGGCACAAAGAAGCCGACCTCGCCATTCTTGACACCAAGACAGGCAAGGTGCGCCGTATAGAAGAGATAAACAGCAAGGATGTAGACAGTTTCCACACATGGTCGTCTACTGGCAGATGGATGGTGTTCAGCAGTAAGCGTATGGACGGAGGATGGGCACGCCCTTATTTCGCCCATTTCAATACAACGACCGGACGCTTCGACAAGCCTTTCGTGTTGCCGCAGAAGTCGCCCTCATTCTACGAGACATTCATGAAGACGTACAATCTGCCCGAACTCATAACGTCGCCCATAAAAAATGCCAATGCTCTGCTCAAGAGCATTGGCTATAGTGACTAATGTTTTTTTTAGCGCTTTGGTTTGAAGTGCAGCTTATACATAATGTGTAGCATTGCGTAGCGTGGCACCGTGTTATACCATGTCTCGGTGCGTCCTTGTGCATTTATAACCTTACGTACGTTTGAGAGTTTTCCGAGCAGGTCGAAACCGTCAGCCATAACAGTAAACTTACCGAATGAGCGCTCCAGTCGGGCATTCCATACAAGATTGTTCGTATTCATCGACTTGTCTGAGTAGCCGTAGCGACTATATAGTGTAATGTCGGTAAACAGTCTAAGCTTTAGCGGCAATTCAAGTGTAGCGTTCAGACCATAATCAACATCAGCTGTATTGATGGTCTTGAAATCCTCACGATTACCCTCAGCGTGGATGTAGGCACAACGCAACTTGGCACCGAATGAGTATTTGCCAAAACTGTAGTCGAGCGATACTGTCTCGTTGGCTTTGGCTGTGCGTACTGATGAGCGCGGATCCTTTCCCGACTCTCCCTCAATTGCCACATAGTCAACGCTGTTGATATAGCCTATTTCAGTCCTGTTCGACAATGTGAAACGATTCTTCTTGTCAAGAATGCCATTGAAATCGAATGAGGCTCCCATATCCCAGTTGCCGTTGATGTTCATAGGTGTGGAATGTACCACGCCCGTATTGCGGTCGTAAGTTACATATTGTCCGATTGCGTTGCGCATCAACTGCCAGTAGGCTTTGATTTCTATCGTCCTACGGCTTGTATAGTTTTCATCATACTTGTAGAATCCTCTAAAAAAATCAATCCTGTGGATGTCTGTATTTTTCAGATTCGGATTGCCACTCCATAGATTCAGAGGGTTGTCGGTTGTCGTGATGTCGAGAATGTCTGTAAGTTCAGGTAGGACTTTCTTCACATTGTATGTGAAATGACAGTTTTCCTTACCTACGAAAAGTGTAGGTTCTAACGACCATAGGTTGCGTGTTATTTTCTTTTTGTACGCACCTCGCGTATAGTCGATACGTTCGCTACGATAGTTCACTCCAGGTGATAAAAACGCATGCAGACCGAAAACCGGAAGTTTTATACTGGGAGTTCTTCCAGTCAGTTCGTAGCGGTCCTTGTTTATATGCGAACGGAAACTGTTGTCTGCGTCAATTGCACGTTGTAGGGAGTCGCGGGTTGATGGCAGATAACCCACACCGACATTGCTTGCCCCTCCATACTCGGCGTATTTGTCAAGTCTGAATAGGTCGTTGTTGTTCTTGTCGTATATATGTGTATATTTCAGACCAGCAGAGAAACTGTACTTGAAGTCAATATTGCCATTATAATAGTAGCAAGCATCCCATATAGTGCGGAGATTCAGGTTCCACTTGTCGTTGTACTTGTTTCTGAAATCCTGTACGCCGTTTTTGTAGTTAAGGTCGTAGATGGAGGCGTTCTCGTTCTTCTTGTTGAAGTAGCGGTTTTCTGTCTTCAGAATGATACCATCTGGACTTTGTGGCATTTTCCATTGAATCTGTCCTGAGAGGTTACCGTCATAATAACGCATTCTGTTGAGTTGATGGTCGCTCAATTGGTTGAGCATTGCCTCCTTCAACTGCTTGCTGGCTGGTGAAGCAAATAGCGAGTCGAGTGAAGCTCCACGATATTTCTCGTTGGGCGCAACTGATAAAGTGGCACTTTGTACGAGATTGTTTGTCGTATTCTTGTAATATGTAAACTGCGGTAAGATTTCTAATTTGGTCCTGGTCCAGTTCTTTTTGATGGTATTCATGCTCATAATCCAACTCTCAGTTTCTTTGCCATAATTACGGCTGCGTCCGTAAGTATTACCGCCTTGCAGGAATCGTTCTGACGATACGATTGACTGTTGGTTGGTATTTTCGTGTGCAAAAGTTGTATTTCCAGAAAACTCAAAAGAGCGGTCCTTGTTGTTGAACAGATAGTCGGCACCTACTTTCTTTTGTATTGAAGTTCCGTTTTCCAATTGTGCTGTTCCCCATTCTCCGTTAGTGCCAGGTGCACGTTCATCGTTTATATTATTGAGATTGGCAAATATTCCAATGCGTGACAATTTGGTATATCGCAATGCGAAAAGACGTGACATCCATCTGTCTTTTGTACCCATTCCTAAGTCAACATTCGCAAGCATTCCTTGCATATATTGACGTTTCAGACTGACATCCATTACAAGTGGTGCCATACCTTTTATGTCCTTTTGCTGGGCGAATTCGGCTATGTCATCTTTACGCTCATACACTTTTAGCTTATTGACGGTGTAAGCCGGAAGATTTTGAAGAGCAATTGCAGGATCGCCCTTGAAGAAGTCACTACCGTTTACAAGCAGCGAACTGACGAACTTACCGTTCACAGTTATCTGGTTACCTTTAAGTTGGACACCAGGCAGACGGCGTATCAATTCGTCGAGCATGGAGCCGTTTGACAATTGGAATGCATCAGCATTATATACAATTGTGTCACCATGCATCACCATCTTGATTTTGGATGTAGTCACAGTAACTTCGTCGAGCTTTACTTCTTTTATCTTCTTGTGTTTCTTTTTTAGTATAATGGGAGATATAGTAATAATTTTTTCACGTGCACCAACCTTTAGCTGATATGTGTGTGAAAAATCTTCATAGTTGTCAACTGTAATTATAAAGACAATAGTATTGTTGCGTCGAGGTATAAAGAGAGTGAAATTAGCCAACTGATTGTTGTTCATACTTGGTTGGCTTCTTGTTTTACCTTGTGCTATAAGATTGTTTTGCTCGTCGTATACACGAATAGCAGCATTTCCTATTACCTCACCTGTAAATTCGTCCTTCACAATAGAACACACCATGATAGTGTCCTTGAAGCTGGGCATACTTCTGGATTGTATCGCAAATGTGAATAATAGTATTATTAGTAGTACTTTTTTCATGGTTGCAGCATATATTATATCATTCTTCTCAAATGATTGGTTATAATGGTTTTGTTTCATAGATGAATGTTTTTTT
>ERZ1034626.980-NODE-980-length-19966-cov-18.159058_pt1 | contig 19966 bp, 14 predicted proteins | sample MGYA00520652_ERZ1034626 | MGnify/ENA primary metagenome ERZ1034626 (study PRJEB33766, sample SAMN09781765) | gut metagenome | biome: gut microbiome | host: Homo sapiens | place: Madagascar | study: EMG produced TPA metagenomics assembly of the PRJNA485056 data... | reverse complement strand
TATAATCTTTTGCAATCATTTCATAGTAAGCTTGTTCAATGTCATCCCAAGCTTTAGAACCTTTACTTGATTTATCTCGTTCAAATTGTTTGTATGCTTCCTGCAAGCAGGGATAAAGTTTTGGACATTCACCCGATGAAACTTGTTCAATAACCATATCTGAAAATGCTGCCTCATACCAAATTTGATAACTTCTGTTTGTCATATAATCAATGACCGCCTCTTTGCTGATTCCATATGTTCTTTGACAATAATCTTCATTTATCGTGTTGTCATTCTCCATATCTTTTTTGGCTCTGTCTATTCGTGCTTTCGCAGCAGAATTTATATTTAAGTCATTCTTTTCAGAATAATCAGCTATGATTATTTTTCTAACTAACTCATCCGTTGTTATATTTTTATCGCTTATTAAATATACATCTTTTTGAGTTTGTGTTATTTTGATATCATTTACTTTAGCTATAACCTCCTGTTTAGAAGCATTTTTCATAGCTATATCCATTTGTTCTCTGAACGATTCATTTTCAGTTATTGATGTTTCATTATCAGAATCTACTGTTACATTACTATGAGAGCACGCAGCAAGACAACTCATTAACAGACACGCACATATTAATAAAGCCAATAAATTTATTTTTTTCATACAATCTGCTCCTTAATATCGTTATACTGTTGCCCTTTCGTCCCAAGAGAAGTTTAATAATATCGTTCCATTAGATTCAAAGTTTTTTCCCAATCCTGCACGATTTATATCATTAAGTGTAGTTTCGTTAACTGTTACAAGTGTTAGAACAGGACCGGTTGATGTCATTACAGTATCTACATTTATAGGAAAATCCATAGGATAGGCTCGTATAGAGAGACGCGAATAATTTGATGCTCATTGTTGACAAGCCGGGAATAAGAAGAAAAATCGGCAAAGAGCTATAATTTTGAACTGCCTCGTTTGGCAATTATAGATTTTTTATACTCGTTTGGGCTGATATTGAATTTTCGTCTAAACGCAGCGGCAAATGAACTTAGGCTCGTATAGCCACATTTTGCGGCACATTCATTTATAGTAATGTTTTCGCTCTCAAGGAGCGATGCTGCCATAGCCATTTTTGATTCATAGCGCAGCTTTCTGAAAGATGAATCGTAATAATCTTTGATAATTCTTTCTGCCTGACGGGGTGACACACCCATACCTCTGGCAAAGTCATTAAGGGTTACATCACTGCAATCCTCAAGCAAAAGAGTATCGAGTATCCATGAGCGATTTTCATTCAGGTCGCAATCTTCAGGAGGGAGCAGAGAGCTGGCATTGTCGGGATAGTAGAGGCGTGTCATCTCCGTAATCATCTGTAGGGTAAGGGCGGACAGAATGCTTTCTCTCCACAGACCTGTTTTTGAATTTTCGGAGACGAGCTGATTAAATATCCTACGCAGCCGAGGACTGCATTTTCCTATCCAAAAAAACTTGGAGGCAAAAAATCGTATTGCCGCATCATCGGTATTGCCGAGAATTTTCAGATAAACACTGATTTCAAACATTGGGGCATCCTTGCTTGAAAGTTGTTTGTGGAGCACATTGGGACCGGTAACATAGAGAGAATTTTTCTTTATGTCATACCGGTCTTTTTCTGTTTCGAGTACACCTTTGCCTTCGGCAATATAATGAATCTCGTACCCGTTTTTTGCGTGAGAATGCATCTGAACCACGGAATCGAGCGTATCGGAAAATATTTTGAAAAGCTGAATTCGGCAGCCGTTATAATTAAATGATAAAATCATATTAAAGTCCTCTCTGTCTATACAAACAATATAATACAAACAGAAATTTATTTCAATAAAAACTTTATATAATACGACACAATATTTAATTTGTTGTCGTATTATATTCTTTTATTGGCGGCACAACAATACTATAATTAAGTATATAGAACAGCAGGCGGAGGTATATGTATATGAAAATAACAGTCATCGGAGGGGGCGGAGTCCGCTCAATGTTCCTCGCAAAAAGCATAGCACAAAAAGCAGAAAAGCTGCGGATAGATGAGCTTTGCTTTATGGATAACAACAAAGAAAAATTAAGAATTTACGGCGGTATGGCGAGTCATGTTGCAAATCTCCTTTGTCCTAAAATGAAATTTACGCTGACGACGGACAGCATTGAGGCAGTAAAGGATGCCGACTATGTTATAACCACAATCCGTGTAGGCGAAGATGAAATGAGAGCAAAGGACGAAAGAATCGCACTCAATCACGGTGTCCTCGGTCAAGAAACAACGGGAGCGAGCGGACTTTCTTTTGCAATGAGGAGCGTACCTGCTCTTGCCGAATATTGCGAGCTTATCAAAAAATTTTCAAAACCAAATGTAAAAGTTTTTAATTTTACAAATCCTGCCGGTGTAGTGAGCCAAACCCTGCGTGATATGGGATATGATTTTACATACGGAATATGCGACGCTCCATCGGGAATGCTTCGCACCTTTGCACTCATGTACGGCGAAAGCCCCGATGACATAACGGGCGAATGTTACGGCCTTAATCACCTGTCATATTTCAAGAGTATAAAGCTAAAGGGCAGAGAAATAATGCCGGAACTGATTGAAAATGACGAGGCATACAAAAAGAGTGATATGTGTTATTTCGAAAAGGAGCTTCTAAGAGACAGAGGCTGCGTTTTGAACGAATATCTCTATTATTTTTACTATCGTGAAAAAGCTGTTGAAAACATACTCAAAGCCGGCCAAACCCGTGGCGAACAAATACGAGATATAAATAAATCCATGACGACGGAACTTTCGCAAATGGATATAGAAAACGATTTTGAAAACTGCTTAAAGATTTTCAACAAATGGTATGGTATGCGTGAGGGCAGTTATATGGCAAGTGAAACAGGTGAAAAGCGTACTCAGCCATGGCACTTTGACATTTACGAAGAAGATGACGGCGGATATGCCGGCGTTGCACTCAAGTTTATCGAAATTGCTCAAAGCGGAACAAAGGGTACTATGATTATGTGTATTCCAAACGACGGCTCTATTGACGGTTTAAGGAACGACGATGTGGTTGAAATTACATGTGATGTCGATAAAAACGGTTGCACACCGCACCGTATCGGCAAGGCAGACGAGCAAAATCTCGAGCTGATACGCAGAGTCAAAAACTATGAAAGACTATCCTCCAAAGCAATAAGGGAGCGGAGCCGCTCTGCCGCAATTCAGGCGCTTACACTCCACCCTCTCGTAAACAGCTACTCGATAGCGGTAAAACTTGTGGATGAATTTATAGAGCACAATAAAAACTATTGCGGCGGATGGAAATAAAAATCAGATAAAAATTATTGAACGGAGCTAATTTTTATGGAAAAAGAAACAAGGTATGTAGGCGTAAAAGAAACGCTGTCATACGGTCTCGCAAATGCAGGTCAGGTGTTCGGATACAATCTGATAGCCGGCGGATACCTTTCGCTGTTTTTTACAAAGGTTTTTGAAATTCCTCCTGCTGCAGTGTCAACAATGATTTTGTTCCTGGGCATTTGGGACACAGTAAACGATCCGCTTATGGGCGGAATAATTGACAAAACGAGAACGAGATACGGCAAACTGAGGCCTTATCTTTTGTTTGTGCCGTTGCCTCTCGCAATAACTACGATTATGCTGTTTGCCGGTCCCGAAATATTGGCAGATGCAAAATCGACGACCGTAAAAATCATTTATATGTATGTTTCCTATTTCATATGGGAACTGTTTTATACTCTCGGTGATGTTCCGTTTTGGAGTATGAGTGCGGCTATTTCGCCGTCGCCGAGTGACAGAACAAGGGTTATTTCAACTGCAAGATTTTTGTCAAGCCTTATCGGCGGCCTTTCGACAACAATGCTTGTGGTTATGATGGATTTCAGTAACAAAGGTGTTTGGAATATCACACTTGCACAGGACTTTTTGATTCTTGCTTGTATAGCAGGTGTGTTCGGTATGGGGCTGTTCTCTCTTGCAGGACTGAAAACAAGAGAAAGAGTAAGTCAAAGCATAAAGGAGCCGTCACTGCTTGATAACTTCAAAGTTCTCATTAAAAACAAGCCGCTGCTTCTAATTATTGTTGCGAATGTGCTCGGAAGTCTCGGCGGTATATCAAATGTTTTTCAGACCTACTACTATTCGGAGGTACTCGACCTGAACTCTGCTGTTTTGTGGATAACACTGCCGGGTACTCTGCTTGGCTTTATATCATATTTGCTGATACCAAAACTGAAAGAAAAAATGGACAACAAGCATATAGTTATGATGAATATTATTTTCAACGCTGTTTTGGGCACGGCAGTATTCTTCTGCGGCCTCGGATTTTATAAAACAAATGTTGTTGCCATCTCTGTTCTGCTTATGCTCCAAAACTTTTTCTTTGCCTTTTTCCAAACTGTCAACAATGTCATTCCTACTGAGATGATAGGCGACACGGTAGACTATATGGAATGGAAAACGGGAAAAAGAAATGAGGGAGTCAGCTTTTCCGTACTCACCTTTGTAGGCAAGCTGACCGGTTCTCTGTCCACCTCTATCGGTACTGCACTGCTGCCTCTGATAGGTTTAACTTTCACTAAAGACGCAGTCGGTAATTCGGTAGCCGTAAAAGGAGAACACACTGACTTGTGGATATGGGCGCTGTTTATTCTGATACCTAAACTGTTAGGTCTTATTACCCTTATTCCGTACGCATTCTACAATCTGAATGGCGAAAAGCTAAAGCAAATTCGCGAGGACTTAAAAAACAGGCGAGAAGAAAAAGCAAAAGTTCAGACGATGGGAGGCAACGAAAATGAGTAACAAATGTCCTAAATGCGGTGCCAAGTTAAGCCCGTTTTATCTCAAGCCAAACTGTCCGAGCTGCGGCGTGAATATCGTGCAATATGGCTTTGACGAAAGGCTCGAAAGCGACAAAATAAGGGCAGAAAAAGAATGGGAACGAGTCGATAATTTTTTGAACGGACTCAAGATGTCCTCCATCGGCTCGCCCATAGCAATCGTCAGACTCATATCGTTTTTTCTGCCAATAGTCGCACTGCTGATACCTGTATATAAAGTGAACGATGCAGGAATAAATCTTATATCAATAATCAAAAGTATCATTTCTGATTCCGCATCGGTGTTCCAAAACAAAGCGATGCTGCTTTGCTTTATATCATTTGCGGCAGTTATTTTAACTTCGCTGGTTTGTGCTGTTATATCCCTGTTTTCTTATACAAAAAACGGATATAAGCGAAATATAATTTTGTCGGTCATACAAATCTGCACATTTATAGCTTTAAGCACAGCCGCTGTTATAAACGGGGCAAGCATTTTTGCAGGGGCGGCAGCAGTAATTCTGCTCCAAATACTCACCCTGTACCTGCACAAAAAGTATAAAAAAAATATCGAGGAAAATAAAAACAATGAGCAATAAAAAGAAAATCTATACAGTCGCAACCGCACATCTCGACACCGTTTGGAGCTGGGACTTTGAAACTACCGTAAGCAAATATATCTACAACACACTTGTTGACAACTTCAAGTTGTTCAAAAAATATCCTACATACACTTTTTCATTTGAAGGCTCATACAGATACGAGCTGATGGAGGAGTATTATCCGGAACTTTTTGACAAAATGAAAGAATATATAAAAGAAGGAAGATGGAATGTCTGCGGTTCATCATTTGAAAACGGAGATGTAAACATTCCGTCACCTGAGGCTTTGTTTAGAAACATTCTTTTCGGCAACTCATATTTTGACAAAAAATTCGGAAAAAGAAGCGTTGATATATATTTGCCGGACTGCTTTGGCTTCGGTTGGGCATTGCCGAGCATCGCAAGTCACGCCAATCTTATGGGATTCACCACCCAAAAGCTCGCTTGGGGCAGTGCCTATGGAGTGCCGTTTGACATAGGTCGATGGAGAGGCGTAGACGGCAACGAGATATATGCGAGTGTAAACCCTCACGACTACTACTTTACGCTCAAAAAATTGCGTGATTGGGATTTTGTCCAAAACAAACTGAAAGAGAATGAAAAATACGGTCTCAATATGACTTATATTTTCCACGGAATCGGTGACCGTGGCGGCGCACCCGAGGAAGAAAGCGTAAAATTTGTTGAAGAAGAAATAAGCAAAAACAACAGCAGCGATATTGAGGTTTTGGCATCTTCAGCCGACCAAATTTATCACGATATTGACGAAAATTTCACACCGGAGCAAAAGGCGAAGCTCCCTGTCTGGAACAATGAGCTGGTCATGAAAGACCACGCAGTAGGCGGTTACACTTCCAGAGCGGTGGGAAAACGCTGGAACAGAAGATGTCAGGAACTGGCTGACATTGCAGAAAGAGCAAGTGTAACAGCATCTTATCTCGGCATCAAAGAATATAACAAGAGTGCTATCGACAGAGCCTGGAAAAGATTCATTGCTCACCAATTCCACGATGATATTCCGGGTACAAGCTGCCAAAGAGTTTACAAGCGTTCATGGAACGACTATGCCGTGTCAATGAATCAATTTGCAAACGAGCTGGAAGCTTCTGCATCGGCACTGGCACTGAATATGAAAACAGATTTTTGCAAGGGTACACCTATTATGGTGTACAACCCGATTGAGTCCCAAAGGCAGCAGACCGTAACTGCCAGACTGAGCGGTATAGGCAATAAAAATGTGAGAGTGTTCGATGATGACTCAAACGAGATTAAGAGTCAAGTTATAAACCGAACCAACACTTATACCGAAATTCTGTTCATTGCAGATGTAAAGAGTCTCGGCACAAGAATTTATGATGCGAGAGTAAGCGATATACCGTGTGCCGCAGAAAGTGCTGTTTTCATATCAAAGAACAGAATGGAAAATCAAAAGTATATCGTCACCCTAAATCCAAACGGCGATATTGAGTCAATTATTGACAAGGAACAAAACAATTTTCAAATTCTGAAAGAGCCTGTTTCTCTCGGGCTGCTCAAATACAACGGCTCAAGTGCTTGGCCTGCGTGGGAAATGGATTATAACGAAAACAAAAATGCGGCAGACAGAATCCCCGTTAAATCTAAAATGCAAATAATCGAAAACGGCCCATGCCGTGTCGCATTCAAGGTTACACAGCGTGACAAAAAGAGTACCTTCACAAACATTATTGCACTTTCGGACGGCGGAAAATGTGTAGAGGTATATTCCGAAATAGAATGGCAGTCTCTGCGCACATTGGCAAAAGAGCAATTCAGCTTTAATGTAAGCAACGGCACAGCCACATTTGACCTGGGACTCGGTGCAATAAAAAGGCAGAATATGTGCGACAAACTCTATGAGGTACCTGCTCAAAATTGGGCAGACATTACAGACAAAAACGGAAAAAGCGGTGTATCCGTAATCAGCGAATGTAAATACGGATGGGACAAATTCAACGACAGCACGCTGAGATTTACCGTTCTGCACACGCCTAAGAACAACTATCGAATCGACTCTATGCAGTCAATGATGGACTTGGGGCTCAACAGATATTCATTTGCAATTTTCAGCCACAAGGGAGATGTCGGCACAGACACACAGCTTGAGGCACGAAAATTCATTACTCCTATGACTGCATATATTTGCAAAAAGCACAACGGAGCTTTGGGTACAAATTATTCTTTCGGCAGTGTTTCTTCCAATGATGTCATTGTTCGTGCTATCAAAAAAGCCGAAAACAGCGATGAAATTATTATAAGGCTCAACGAGGGCGCAAACAAAACCATAAACAAATTTTCGCTCACACTCGGAAACGGCATAGAGGATGCAAAAGAAGTTTTTGCAAGTGAAGAATACAAGGGCAAGGCTGAAATAAAGGACGGAAAACTTATTACAAGCTTTAAACCATACGAAATCAAAAGTTTTGCACTCAAGCTAAAGAGCGGTGAAAAGGTAAAAGCGCAAAAGGCTGTACCGATTGAACTGCCTCTCGACAAAAATATTATCACAAAGCAAGGCAAATGCGGCGACTATGACTACACTGTTCCGTTTGAAATTGTGCCTGATGAAATCAATTCAAACGGATACAAATTCATCATTAACAAGAATCAAAACAACGCTCTTACTGCCTCTGCACAAAAGATAAATACAATCAGTAAAGACAGCAAAATTGCATTCCTTTGTGCCTCTTTGGTCGGGGATAAAGACGCCGAATTTGTCATAAACGGCAAAGAAGCAAAGGCAAAGGTAAATTCCTGCTTTGAGCGTTTTGCAAGATGGGATTTGTACGACTTCGGCGAAACCGCATATATCAAAAAAGGCAAAATCGCATATGAAGCAACCCATTGTCACAAAAACGGCAAGGATGAAATTGCAAAAAGTATGTACTTTTACATTGTCGAATTTGATGTGCCTAAAAACAGCACCGTCATTTTGCCTAATGACAGCGACATTGTAATTTTGGCGGCTTGCTCACTGCACGACGGAAAAGCAACACTCGCCGCTCCTGTCTATGACGAAATCCAAAACAACAGACCTTTTACATTCAAAATGAGCAAGAAAGAAAAGGCTGAATACATCTTAGGTAAATGTGTATGGAATCTAAACGACAAAGACGAGTTCATAAAAGCCAATAACAGAGGCAAAGAAGAATGAGTGATGAACTGAAATTCACGGTTATCAGCGACAGAAACGCTACTGTTTATTTTGGAGAATAAAAATGGATAATCATTTAAAAACAAACAAAAAATTCGGAAGCATATTAAAAGATTCTGAGGTTAAAACCCCGTGGCACATAATGCGGCTGCTCTCTTTTTTAGCATCTCTTGCTGTGTTGTGTCTGCCGATGTTTTATGCAGGTCACAAAAATGTTTCGCTAATCACTTTTGCGGCAAGCATACGCAACCACGGAATAGACCTAACCGCCATATTGAGCGACAGGGCATATCTGTTTGCTGTGTCGGCAATACTCTGTGTTGTGATTTTTGATATTGCAGAAATAATTTGCTCCTTTTTCACTTCTGCCAAAAGCGGATACAAGCGTGATATTATTGCATTCAGCGTAAATTTCGGTGTGACGGTACTGATGTCATTTTGCTCTGTCGGCTTTGGCGCAAGGGCAAAGGCAGGATTGATTTTGACTCTTTTGATATATTTCATCAGATTCATTTTGCACAACGCAGTTCACAAAAAGGGAGTCAATACCTACAATACTGTGGTGGCTCTGATAATCGTCGGTGCTGTTATCGCTTCTTCTTGCTTTGTTTATCGCTCACCTAAAGTGACATATACACCTCCAAAAAACGCTGACTGCGACATAAGCGCAGTAACATTCAATGTTGCTGCCGCTTTTGGTGAAAAATTAGACGGCACTTCAAGTGCAGAACGCTGCGACCGATTTGCAAGCTATATGAACAGTATAAAACCTGACATAATCGGCACGCAGGAAATGAATTCTATTTGGCTGAAAAAGCTCAAATCTACTATGCCGGATTATGAAAACTACGGAGTAAAGCGAGGCGGCGACAGCGAGGAAAAGAACAGCGAAATGAATGCTGTATTTTGGAACAAAACCAAGTTTTCCGCTGTGGAAAAGAACACAATCTGGCTCAGCGAAACTCCCGAAAAGGAAAGCAAATACACCTACACCGACAAAGACGGTAATCACTGTGAAGCCGGATGCTACAGAATTTGCAGCTATGTTGTTCTGCTGAATAAGCAGAGCGGCAAAAACTTCATTTTTTTGAACACTCATCTGGATAACGCATCGGAGCAGGCAGCTAATTTCGGTGCAAATGTAGTTATGAACAAACTCAATGAGCTAAAAGAAAAATACAACAATACCGACGGCACCGTTTTGACCGGTGATTTCAACGAAACCCAAGACGGAACGGCTTATAAGCTCGTTGCGTCCAAGCTGAACGACTGCACGAACCGAGCAAAAAAGACAGCCACATATCAAGAGTGGGGCTATCGCTCTACCGGTAATGAGCCTATCGATTTTATATTTACCGACGGAAAAGCAGTAGATTATACCGTGCTGAACGACCTGAACAACGGGTATGTGTCCGACCACTACGGAGTATATTCAGGTATTAACTTTTAAATTGACTGACAAGAATAATTTTTATAAAAATGTTATTTAATCAAACACAACAAGCGTTATCTTGTATGGCAATAAAAAATGTGATAAAATAGACAAAAGGCAGGTGAAAATTATGTCAGTCGCAACTATGACGCCGAACACAAAAGAACTTAACGACAAAAGAAGTAAGGCATATATATCGGCAATAATGCTTATGGGTATTTTCACCTTTGTGTTTTTAGACTGCGAATACTTATTTGTAAATATGATATCGCTTTCAACTGTCGAAAGCAAAACTGTTGCGGCACAAAATTACTCTTTAGGTTTAAGTGCCCTAGGCTTTGTACTGTGTCCGATTTTATTAAATCATCTCGGCAAAATTGCAAAAGCGGCAACAACGGCAGCGACTGCCGTATTGTCAATCGGACTGATAATTATTATTTGCAATCACATATCATATACCGCAACGCTCATATCGGGCATGCTGCTGTTTACGCTTCTCGGAGGAATAGGCAGCACGGCAATATACAAAGCATTATTGCTGATAAAAAACAAAAAGCACCTTGCAAAGACCGTCGGTGTTTCCTACATGACAGGTACGCTGCTCCAGTTTATTAATAACAACGTAATCTTATCCGATTGGACACAGGCTGCGATGCTGTCGATATTTTTATGCGTGCTTGCAATAATGCTCATAAAAATCAAAAGCGATGTTAAACTGTCCGACAAGCGATTGAATCACAATGAAGCAAACCGCAAGGGTGCAAGTACAATAATGATTTGCCTGATAATTTTAGTTGCACTGATTACATTTATTTTTTCAACGCTCGACAATGCGGTGACTTTGTATCATGCCAGCGGAGCAGCAGACATAGGGCAATCTCCGAGAATACTGCTTGCACTGAGTGGGCTCGTTGCCGGTTTTTTATTTGATATAAAAGAAAGAAAATATATGAGTATTATTATGTACTGCGTAATGATTCTTTCTACTATATGCCTTGTTATAATACAGTTTTCTGCTCCGTTTTTAATCGGGTTGACGGTATTCTATCTGTCGGCAGGATTCTTTGCGGTATTTTTCACCGCATCGTTTATGGAAATTGCCGAATATACAAAAATGCCGTCGCTCTTTGCCGGACTCGGCAGAGCGGTAAATAATGTTACCGCTGCCGCAATTACCGGAGGTTCTTTATCACTTTTAAGTTCAAATAACAACATTTTAATTATTATAGTTGAGCTGATTTTATTTACCGCTATCAGTATAGTAATGCTGATTTATACAGTAAAGCGAAATGAAATTACAGCCGAACCGAAAATTGAAAGCACAAAAAAAGCAGACAGTGAAGAAAAATTCAAAATAATAAATGAAGACTATTCCTTTACGCAGAGAGAAGCAGAGGTATTCAAACTTTTAGTGACTACTGATAGCGACTTACAGACAATCGCCGATGAAATGTATATCTCAAAGCGAACGCTTGAAAGGCACATTTCTTCTATATACAAAAAAACGCAAGCCAAGTCACGAATAGGATTACTTACAATTTTTAACAACAAATAACAACAAAAAGAAAACATCAGAAAAGCTCTGTATAGTATTTATACAGGGTTTTTCTAATATTGGCGGACATCCCTTATATACTTTTCAATGCGATTTTCATATAATAAAAATGAAAAAGCCGCAAGGCAAAATAATAAGGAGATGTTTTTATGAAAGGCAAAAATCAAAAAGTAAAAAGAAAAACCGGTGCTAAGCTGAAAGGCGCACTTATAATGCTGCTTGTGGCAGTATTCAGCATTTCGGGTATCATTTGCGTTAATGCCGCTACAATCAAGGATGACGGAAAATATTCATTAGTTTTGCAATGCGGCGGTATATCCGAAGGAACCATTGACGGCGAGACGTCAAAAATCATCAAATTCGATGTGGCTGACGGAGAGGACTCGGTAAGCATTGCAGAACTCACAAAGGGTATCGTTCCGTTTGACGGCGAGCACGAGTTCTCACATTGGAGCACCGATTTTTTTGATACTTCAAAGGCAGACGATGAAATCCCTATTTCAAAATTCAGCAAGTCGGGAAATGTATATCTAAATAACGGCACCGAGGTTAAATTCAACAACGGTTTTAGCCTTTACGGCGTATTTTCAGATAAACCGCTCAAAGGCACGGGCACATATTATCTTAACCTTGATGCATTCGGCGGTACAGTTAAAGATAAATCAGTCTACCAAATCACAAGCAAGAGTAATGAATTCAAAACAGTTGATTTAACAAAATATGAACCGGAAAGGAAAGGCTGCACATTCAAGGGCTGGGACTTAAACGGTAAATATGTAAACACTATAACTGCCGCTGAATTTGCAGAAAAAGACTCTGTTACGGTTACGGCAACATATGTAAGCAATACCTTTGATGAAAAATATATATCGGTTATGCTTAACGCAAACGGCGGCACAATAGAGGGCAAAGAAAGTGCAAAATATAATTATCTCGGCGGCGGCAACTCGGGAACAACAATGTCACTTTTACCGTATGTGCCGACAAGAAGCGGCTATACCTTTAACGGTTGGAACAGTAAAAAGGACGGAAAAGGCAAGAACTGTAAATATCTCTATTGGAGAGAATGGGATAAGGACAGAGACTCCGAATTTGAAAGAGACGGCTTAATAACAGAGGACGGCGGCTATGAGAGATACCATAATCTTACTCTCTATGCAACTTGGACAAAAGACGCCTCAACTCCCGACGACACCGTAAAAGTAATCGAGAGCAGTGACGGAATTAAGGGAAGCATTGAATTTGCCGACGGCATTGACAGTAATTGCAAACTCATAATTAACAATGTTGATGTCAATAAAGACCTTGCCGACAAAAATGTAAAATTCATTGCAGACATCAAAGTACTCAAAGACAACGAGATTGTTCATATAAGCGGTACAAATATGAAAATCAGAATTGCTCTTCCTGAGAAATTAAAGGGTTACAACACTTACAGCGTTGTTTACATTCTTAACGATGAAATAAAGGAAACAATCCCCACAACATTACAGGACGGATATATTGTATTTGAGACAACTCATCTGAGTGAGTACGGAATTATTGCAACAAATACAAATTCAACTCCCGGCAATTCCGAAGACAATTCAAACAAAAACGCCGATAAAAAGACAAAAGCCGAAAACGACAAATCAACCTCAAACGCAACCAACACAAAATCAACAAGCCCTAAAACAGGCAGCGAGGGTATGTTAATTCTTCTGTTTGCAATACTTCTTATTTCAGGCGGAACGGTAACGGAACTTTTGATTTTAAGCGGTAAAAAAAGAGTAAAGAACCGCAAGTAATAATATAAACCGAAAAACAAATATTAAGGGAACAGTTCACACGATGAACAAGTCCGTGAAAAATGGACAATAGAAAAAAGAGCTGAATTTTCAGCTCTTTTTTATTTCACTATATTTTTGCGTTTGTTTTTTTATTAATATTTTAAATCCAATGAAGCATTAGCTGAGCTGATTACACTATTGTTTAATCAGAAAAAGCATTTGATATCTCAATTAAAGACTTTATCGGAAAACAAAAACATTGAGAAATTAGATTTTATGCAAGTCCTACATCCTCAACTACTTCATCATTATAAACATAAACTCTGTTAACACGAACAGGTATTCTGCAAGGCAGCTCGTAATTAAATGAATATGCGCTGTTTGACAGTTCTTCTAAAGAAATGTGAGCATTTTTTTGCGTGCCGAATAAAACAACTTCGTCATTTATATTACATTCAATATCGCTGACATCAACCATAAACTGGTCCATGCAAACTCTGCCGAGTATTTTCGCATATTTGCCGTTTATAATAACTTTGCCTTTATTTGATAAGCATCGTGGAAAGCCATCGGCATAGCCGACAGGAACAGTCGCAACTTTGGTGACTCTGTCTGTTTTGAATGTGCCTCCGTAAGATATCTCTCTGTTTGGCTCAAGCTCTTTAATGTGCGAAATTTTTGCGTGCCAGCTCATTATCGGTTCAAGGTCAAGTATATCTTTGTCGACTTCATCAGACGGATAAAGACCGTATGTTATAATTCCCATCCTGCACATATCAAAATACTCGTCAAAATTCATAATACCTGCACTGTTATTAAGATGCTTGATGGGAATTTCAATTCCTCTGTCGCTTAGCAGTTTGCAGAATTTTTTGTACTTATTTCTTTGCTCTACAGCCTTAGATAAATCCTTTTCGTCAGCAGTTGCAAAGTGAGAAAACAGCCCCTCGGCAAATATATTTGGCAGTTCGGTTATGCTTTTGCAAATATCTGCACTTTCTTCGCTGACCTGAAAGCCTATTCTACTCATTCCTGTATCAATGCAAAAATGAAACGGCATATTTTTTCCCTGCTTAACTGCTTCGTTTGAAAGAGCAACTGCGTCATCATATGAGAAAATCGGTATCCTCACATCATATTTAACAGCAGTTTCAATATCAAACGGAAATACTCTGCCCAAAATAAGTATCGGCGTTTTAATTTCTGCTTTTTTCAGTTCAACTGCCTCTTCAATACACGCAACTCCGAAAAAGTCACACTTTCCGTCAAGAAATTTGCCTATCTCAACGGCTCCGTGACCGTATGCGTTAGCTTTGATTACGCCAAGTATCTTAATATTGTTTGGCAGTTTGTTGCGAACGCAGTTAAAATTATGCTCTAACTTATTCAAATCAATTTTCAAATAAGTACGATGGTTCATTATTCTATCGCCTCGATTAAATCTACTGTTTTTATATCGTTTTTGCCGAAAGCCTCGTTTAGTTTTTGCACGAATACAAGTGCCTTTTCACTGTCTCCGTGAACACAAACCGAGTGAGCCTCAATGTCGATTTCTTCGCCCGTATAAGCTGTAACTTTACCAGTTTGCACCATTTTGATTACTCTTTCGACAGCCAAATCCTCATTTGTTATCATTGAGTTTTCAAGCTTCCTCGCTCTCAGCGAGCCGTCAGCCTCGTATGCTCTGTCCGCAAAAACCTCGCTTGCATATTTTATGCCCTTTGCTTTTGCCGAGTCAATCATTTGAGAGCCTGAAAGCGCCAACAAAATTAAATCTTTGTTATAATCGGCAATTGCATCTACTATCGCATCTGCAAGGCCTTTGTTTTTGGCAGCTTGGTTATACATTGCACCGTGCGGTTTAATATGAACTATTTTATCCTTACTTTCGACAATGTCGCCCAAAGCCTTTAATTGAGCTAAGGTGTAATCATAAACCTGATTAGGGGTTACATCAAGATTTGTTCTGCCGAAATTTTCCTTGTCGGGATAACCCGGATGTGCGCCTATACCGACATTGTTATCAATGCACAGTTTGACTGTGGCTTCCATCATATCCCGATTGCCTGCGTGAAATCCGCAAGCGATATTTGCGCTGTTAATCAGCGGAATAATTTTTCCGTCAAAGGCTGCGCCCTCGCCCAAATCGCAATTCAAGTTGATTTTATACATATAATCACCTAATATTTTAAGTCGGTATTTAATATTTTAAGTCGGTATTTTTTATATCGGTTATAAACATATGCCCGGGCGAATGTGTTATGGCAATTTCCGGCTTCGTCTGCATTACTGCATTTTGCGGAGTAACGCCGCAAGCCCAAAACACCGGCACTTCTCCTTCTTTAATTGTCACGCTGTCACCGTAGTCGGGTTTTGTAATATCCTTTATTCCTATCGCTTCGGGATTCCCTATTTGTATCGGCGCTCCGTGAACTCTCGGCATAGCGGCGGTAACATTGACCGCTTTAACAACCAAATCATTTGGAATAGGTCGCATTGATACGACCATATTGCCGTGAAATTTACCTGACGGCTGAAGTTTGATATTAGTATTAAACATAGGCACATTTTTGTTTTCCTCAATATGCCTTACGGGAATATCAGCCTCTAAAAGCTCGCTTTCAAAGCTAAACGAACAACCAATGAGAAAATATACGAAATCATCCTGCCAATAATCGGTTATATCCGTAACCTCTTTTTCAAGCACACCATTTCTCCAAATTCTGTATTTTGGAAAATCCTTACAAACATCGCCCTCACTCGCCATTGTTTTGAACAGCTTTGAGCCGACATCGCCAACCTCCAAAATCGGACACGGCTTTGGATTTCTGGTACAAAACAGTAAAAAGTCAAACGCATAATCTTTTGGCAAAATGCAGAGATTAGCCTGTGCGTAGCCATTGCACATACCTGATGTCTGATAATCTATTTCGCCTGTTCTGATGAGCTTTTTAACCTCTTGAGGCGACATATTTGAATAGTCCATAGCCACTCCTAAAATAATTTATCTATGTGTTTTTTCTGCTTAATCGCTATTTTTTCGGCAGTATCAATGTCGATAATTTCAAAGCTGATTTTATCTTTTGGTTTAACTTGAGCAAGTTTTGGCAAATCTGCGCTTATTACTGTTGCTATTTTTGCATAGCCGCCTGTTGTTTGATGGTCAGCCATAAGTATAATCGGCATTCCCGAATTTGTAATTTGTATCGAGCCAAAGGTAATTGCGTCGGAAATGATTTCTAATTTTTCCTTGCCGCGCAAAGCAATACCCCAAAGCCTAATTCCCATCCTGTCAAGGTCGGAGGTGACGGTGTATTGTTGATTTGAAAACAATAACAAATCGTTTTCGGAAAACATATCGTCCTGCGGACCCAACACTACTCTTACTTTTACGGTGTTATTATAGATGTTTTCGGGTAGCTCTCGCTTTTCGATATTTTTAATCTTATCAGCCTTGCCGATTTTAAGAATATCACCCGCTTTAAGTTTTCTTCCGTTAAAGCCGCCGACTTTTATTTTGAGATTTGTTGCGGCACTGCCCATAAATAAAGGAACATCAAAACCGCCTGCAACCGCAAGATAACATCTTAATCCTTGCTTGGCGCTCTTAATGCTTAAAATATCACCGTCTTTTGCAATGTAAGCTTTATTTGTTCTGATAGGCTTGTTGTTCAGTGAAATATCAAAAATTCCGCCTGAAATTGCAAAAACATGCTCACCAATAAATTTGGCTGTTATTCCGAACATCGTCATTTCAATAACGGGTGCGTTAATATCGTTTTTGCAAAGTTTGTTTGCAATTTTTGTTGAATAGGTGTCCATTACACCGCTTTGAGTAAAGCCGTTTTTCATTACTCCGAATCTGCCTAAATCTTGGACGGTTGAGAGCATACCTGCCGATATAATTTCTATCATAATTTAATCTCGCTTATCGCAGGAGTGTAAACGCCGCTTGCAACCTGCTTTTCTATTTCGAAATACTCTGCCTTGTCAATGCTGAAAAATTTTATATAATCGCCGGCTTTATACAATATAGGTGACTCTTTTGACTTGTCAAACACTTTTACGGGTGTTTTTCCAATCAACTGCCAACCTCCCGGTGACGCAATAGGATAAATTCCTGTTTGCTCTGAGCCGATACCGACAGCCCCTTCAAATATTTCCAGCCGCGGTGTTTTTAATCTCGGAGTAAAGAGCCTTTTGTCCATACCGCCGAGATAAGCAAAACCTGGCAAAAAGCCCAACATATAAATCAGGTAGGGCTTTGATGTGTGAAGTCGAATAACCTCCTCCTTTTCAAGAGCCGTATGCTTGCACACATTTTTCATATCCAATGCAAACTCGTCATCGTAACACACGGGTATGTTCCAAACTGTAGCCGTGCTTTTAACGCTGTGTTCTCCGTCATTTATAAGGGCTTTGATTTTCTTTTTCAGTTTTTTTGAAGTGATTATTGTGCAGTCGTAAAAAACTGTTAACGAAGCAAATGTCGGCACAAGCTCAATAACACCGTTGATGCCTTTTGCCTCTATTGCGGTGCAAAGGTCGGTAACGCGACGGTTGACTTCTTCGCTTATTTCATTTTCAAACTGTATAGTAATTGCACCGTCGCCGTTTTGTAAAAATGAATATATCATTTGAAATAGCCTTTTTTTATTGTTGTTTCAAACCATTTGTCGGTTTTATCTTCAACTGTATGAGGATATTCAATCAATCCACGCATAAGCGAAATAATCGGCAAAACAATGTTTTTACCGATACCGTCAATGTAAGGCCTTGCTTCTCCGTACATATCAAGCATACCGGCTTTTGCCGCAGCGTCCATAACTGCCGATTCTTCTTTTTCTGTATGAAAAAGGTCTACATCATCTAAAAGGAAAGCCGTGCAAGCCATAAGCGCATTCATACCCCAGTCACTTACGGTTGCAGTGATAATATTGTCGGCAGCAGTGTCTGCCAAAATGCCGAAGCCTGTTCCTGCCTTGCAACCGCCTTTTTCGGCATAAGGTATATACTTTCTTATATGCTCCTCAATAGTGCCCATACCAAGCTCGTTGCCGAGGTCGCCGATAGAAAGATTATAAACCCCTCTGTTTTGACATTCTTTGAAAAGCACATCATACTTTGCTTCAACATCGGTTGTGTTTACGCCAACGGCATTGTGGTAATAACCGTTTTTGTTTCTGCCCGGAGCTTCGTTTGAAATAACAGCGCAAGGCAAACCATGAGAAAGCAACTCTGCCGTTTCCTCATTTTCTTTGTTTTTATCTTTTGTAAAAGAAATAACACAAATTGTGTTGTCGGGTATGTTGTCAATATCATAAGTAATATTAACGCCTAAAACCTCGCTCATAGCCTTGATGGCTTTTTCGCATTGCTCGGGCACTATCATAACCGGTTTTGCGCCAAAGGCTTTGATGACAAAGCGAGCAAAAACAGTTGACGAAATAATTCCGTCGGTTTCAGCCTCGTTCCAAGGGAGAAGAATAAATCCTGTTAAAATAAAGACTTTTTCACCCTTTTTGATATTTTTCACAAGTCCCTCCGCACCGTTAAGCGATAAGGGCTTGCCTGTATATTTGCTTGCTCCGTCGTAAAGAATTCTGCAAACGCCGTAACCTCTCGGATCAAGATTCATAAGCCAATCAAGATTGTATCCGACATTAAGTTTGGTAAGCTCTGTTTTGTTCATTGTACCTTGCACTGCTCCTCAAAATCGTTCACTAATGCGTCTTGGATTGCTTTCAACATTTCGGGTGCTTTTCCGCCTACGCTCTTACCGTCGACTGTTTTAACCGGAATGCAGAAAGAGCCCGTTGAATGAACAACGATTTCGTCTGCGGACATCAGCTCGTCGAGAGTGTAATTTCTTTCTTCAACTTCGTATCCCAGCTTCTTTGCAAAGGCAAGAAGTCTTATTCTTGCCGTTCCGGGAAGTACCATATCGTCAAGCTGATGAGTGATAACCTTTCCGTCCTTAAAAATGGAAATATTGGAGTGTGCGCACTCGGTAACAATGTCGCCTCTGTGGAAAATCGCTTCCTGACAGCCTGCTCTGTCGGCTGCGGTTGCCGCAAGACAGGACGGAATAAGATTGAGCGTTTTGCAATTGCAATAATAAAATCTCTTGTCCTCGTATGTGATAACATCAATCGGTTTGTATGTATCAGCGACAGGACAAGGTGTAAGTGTAATCCACAAATTGCCCTGCATATTTTCAGGGTAAATATGTCCGCGAAGTCCGTTTCCGCGAGTGACCTGCATATAGACAAATTGGTCGCCGTCATCAACCTTTTTAACCAGTTCTCTGAGCAATTTGTCAAGCTCATCACGCTCTATCGGAATATTCATGCCGAGAAGCTTTGCCGAATTATAAAATCTTGTAAGGTGTGCGTCCATATCAAAAACGATATGATTATGCGCATAAGTAGCGTCATAAACGCCGTCACCAAACCAGCAAACTCTGTCAAGCATCGGGATTTGCATATTCTCGATTTCGTCATATTTACCGTTATAATATCCTAAGTTTTTCATTATGATTACCCCCATAAAGCAAATTAGGGGTCTGCCTTGCAGACCCCATTGTCATTATTAGGGTAACATATTTATAT
>ERZ1034626.977-NODE-977-length-19981-cov-20.398073_pt1 | contig 19981 bp, 22 predicted proteins | sample MGYA00520652_ERZ1034626 | MGnify/ENA primary metagenome ERZ1034626 (study PRJEB33766, sample SAMN09781765) | gut metagenome | biome: gut microbiome | host: Homo sapiens | place: Madagascar | study: EMG produced TPA metagenomics assembly of the PRJNA485056 data... | reverse complement strand
ATATAATTGCCCAGGAAATCTTTAAATTCAGTTATTCCAACGACTTTATCAAAAAAATTCAATTTATAAAGACATTGATATTTTTATGAAATTTTAAAAACCTTAAGGAAAGAATCTATGCTTCCCCTATTGGTTATAAAAGAAATTCTTATGTATTTTAAACAACTAATGCATAAGTTTATAGATGATGATAGATATTATGAAATTTTACTTTTGTTTTATAACAATATATGCTTAATTTATAATTCAATTATTAACGAACTTGGATCGTATAATTTTGACCTTTTGGACACACAACACGAATGTGAGGTTAAAATAACATTTATAAATAAACCAACACAAGATATTGAAGCTGTCTTTATCACTCTATATCAATATGTTTGCAATACGTCTCAAACTCCTAATATTAAATTTATAAAGGACGCGACAGGATCTTATATTATATGGTTAATTATGCCATTAGCTGCATTGGCTACGTTTAATATAGGCACCCTATTGTTAACTGGAGGTGTAAAACATTTAATTAAACTAAGAGCTTCATTAGCGGTTTTATTTTCTAAAAAATTGCCACGCAAATATTATTTAGATGTGTATGAAAAGGATGATTCTGAAAAATTAGCCAACAGCATACTTTCTGTTCTATTAACCAAAAAACCTTCCGCACTATTATCCCAGTTGCGTTCTCTTTCAAGTGACGGAATAAACGCAAAAAACATAAAAGAAATTGATTTAGATGATAAAACGCCAAAATCTTCTTAATTATGTTCAGATAAATATATAAAAATTTGAATTAGGGCATCCCAGAATTCGCTACATTCTCGTCCATAATTTACACGAAAACAAAATCCGCAATTATTTGAGAAATGGAAACGATTACCTGGAATTATGCTTGTTCCAGTTTCATCTATAAAATTATGCAAATTTTCTTTATCTTCTAGAAAATCGAAAGGTAAATGATGCATATAGCACATGCGCATGTGTCCAAGGTGGTCTCTATTATCTATAGAAATTAACGGAAATTCTCTAGATAATTCCTCAAAGTATTTATCCATTTTCAGAAAATGTGATTGCAGTTCTAATCGAATTTGCTTAAATTTTTCGGAGATGAAAAATTCTACACTCTGTAAAGTAGAATAAGATAAACTACCGCAAACAATATCAGACCATTGTTCAAATATATGTTCATACTGTAAAGAATACAAAACACATGAAAATTTTAGACCATTAATCATTATTTGCTTTAAAGGATCATGAATGCTTATATATTGAGGTCGGCTTCCTAGATATCTGACCATTTCCATTCCACAGTTTGCAAAACAATCATCACATATTAAAGTAATTCTTGATGGAATAGCGCATTTCAAAAAATTTATGTCATCAATATCTAAATATATACCGGTATTATATATAGGGTTAGTGATCCATATCGCATCAACTTCTGCAATTTTATTCATGATTTCCTCTCTTGGTAACGCATAACCATTATTTTTTCGATGCATATAAACATTATCTACTGCTATGCCTTTTTCTAGAAAATTATATATTACCGAATAATATATTGGACAAACAAGCAAAACGCGCTTTACATGAACTTGTTTAAGTACAGAAGTTACTAATGATATTGCAGAAGTTCCCGTATTGACAATTGTGCACCCAAGATTATTTCCTCCTAAGTTGGATTCAACAGTATTTATTAGATTATGATTTAACTCATATGAGTATATGTATGAGATATAATCTAATGACGGTAACTCTAGTTGATGATCCAAAAATTTTTGCGAAAAATACGAAGAGGGATTCCACGTAGAAACATTAAACGGAAAATATCCATATTTTTTTAAATATAACATTTCTTCGCTCTCAATGTCATCTAAATTCAAAAGTTCTTGAACTTCTAATTTTTTCAAATCCATTTAACAACTCTCCTTAATGCAAAATAATTCTACTGACCTAACCAAGATCATAACGGTTAATTGCGTTTTCTACAATTTCGGATAATATCATACTAAAAGATTGGCTTTCCCCATAGGATAACGGATCAAATGCACTTTCATAAGCTAAAGCTGGAAGCGGATTCCCTTCTAGTAAATATGGTTTTCCGTTATAATCCATACGAAAATCAAATCTAGCGTAATCTTTGTAATTTAAAAATTGATATATTTTATGGACCCAGTTTACGATTTTTTTTATTGACAATAATGATTGATCCATAACATTTAATTGAACATGACAATCATTTTTACCCTTCCAAAATTCATCATATATTTCTAATGGATTTTTTTCAGAATCTGTATACTCTATTACAGATAAAATTTTTTCATCTGGCGCCGTACCTATAACAGGAACGCTTATTTCTTTTCCCTCAATATACTGCTCACACAAAATGGCTCCGTTATTTTGTGATACCATATACTTCAAGTATTTTTTTAGTTGTTGTGAACTAGATATTTTTTTTGTATGATAACTCATTGATCCATATTGGTATTTTAAAATACATGGCAATTGTATCTCTTGAATATATTCCAATATATTTCCATAATTTTCTTTATAAAAAATCTTTGAATTTGGCGTGTTAATCCCTAACGATTTTGCGATGTTTTCAAATAAATATTTATCGGAAACAATTGTATTTATATATGAATCATTTCCGATAAAAGGAATTCCATTCATTTGTAATATAGTAGGAATAAAACCATTGGTATTTCGGTCAAAACAACATTCTATACACGGAAAAACAATATCAATATTTTTTTTATTATCCAACAATTTTTTTAATGAAGAAAATATAACTACATCATAACCTGCTTCAACAAGCGCGATAGCCATTTGCTGTATTCGTCGAGCAGTTCTATAGTATATTACATTGTTTTTTTGCCATGGTATTTCATTACTCGCTATATCCTGATATAACAACCCAATTTTCATCTAAATTCACCCTAATGATAAAATCAGTATTTAACAGATAACTCTTTATTATCAGTCATTTTTGTTTCATAATAATTCTAATGCCATCCCTGTTCATTTCAACCTCTATGTCGATTTTTGCATTTTCAGATGCAGTTTTTGCAAAATCACGATCAACTAACGTTGCTTACATGACCCACGTATCCAAATCTATTCGAATTTTCATTATTTTTCGAGCATAAAAGTAGCCGTCAAACTTTTTCACTAAAGATTCATTCAACGGCTGCCAAAACACTACTGTACTTTCTTAAATTTCTCTGCTTCCTTTGGGAATTCCGGCTGATGGAATAACCAGCAGCACGTCGCATTGGCGCTTGAGATCACTAAGGTAAGTGCCAGACTGTTCAAAACAGTTGTTGCAATCTTCATAAACTTTTTCATACTTATTACTCTCCTTTTTTATTTTTATTCACTTTTTTTGTTCCTACATCGAGCAATCTCTGAATACCCGTTGCCAGAAAAACTATAAAAAGTGAAAAAATCACAATTGCTCTTATATATTCCACTTTCCATGAAAGTAAACTATATACAATAATCAAAATAACAGCTATTAATTTATATGTTCTTCGTTCTTTTTCAGTTAACGGTTTATTGGTTGCTGCTACCGGTGCCAACCATATATCTCCAATCACACATACTCCCTGCAGCACGATTAACGCAGTCTTCACAATATGAGGCAAGCCAACATAATATCGACACCAGAGAATTGCCATAATCAGAACAATCGTGGAAATAATCGTACACACCCAATCTCTAGATGCATGCCACCCTCCACAATATTTTCTTAATGGAATGTAGATAATCCAAAAAAGAAACACCATATTAACTGCATGTAACAAAATTCCGCATATCAATCCCAAGCTCAAATTCAGCGCAATTTCAAACAGAAGATAATATCCATATCGATAGATTGCAACCTCATCTTCTCGTATATTCGATTTTTGAGATTGGATTAGTTTATTCGAAATTCTTTCAAACATATTTCCTGTATTCCTTATTTAGCTCTTATCTGACAGTACAGGCATTTTTATCTCATTTCAACCTTTATGTCGATTTTTGCAGATTGAGATGCAGTTTTTGCACAGGAACATCTTTTTTTCCAAAATATATATGATAAAATAGAACAAGTATTTTATTAAATTGAGTTATTAAAAGGAGACTCCGGACTATGTATCATATTGTTATCTGTGATGATGATACTTTATTTATAGATCATATGAAATGTTTATTGCTACGCGCAGGACTTCACTCAGAAGCCTGCAAATTCTACAGCTACCTCTCTGCAAGTGAATTCGAAGCAGATTTCCAGAATTTCTATACTGTTGACCTGCTGATCTTGGATATTCAGCTCCCGGATGTAAATGGAACGATATTTGCCAAAGCATTTCGTGAGAAATTCCCAAGCTCCACGCTGGTTTTCTGTTCCGGGAAGCAGTCTCCAACGCCAGAATCATTTGAGTCTGAGCCATACCGCTATCTGCTCAAAGCATGGTCGGATGAACATATGGTAGAGAAACTCGCTTCTATCGTTGCTCATATTCAGGCCGAGAAAGCAGAGCCTTTTATCCATGCCGGATGGTACAGCACACACTTAAAGCTTCCTGCATCCGAGATTATGTATATCTCTCGTGGTCGTGGTTGTTCTAGGATTTATGTATCTCAGAAGAGTCCTTATTATGCTTATAATGACAAGATCCTGTGCAAAAACTCCCTAAGCGATCTGCATGCATTGCTACACGATTATCACTTTGCGTATGCACATAATAGCTATCTGGTAAATCTCAAATATGTAAAATCTTTAACTAAAACAGAATTAACATTATCTGATGGAAGCATCCTGACTATCTCACGCTCCAGACAGAAAGAATTCCATGCAATGTTTTTTCGTTATATGACAGCACAAAATTAGGAGACGGTATGGATTATATTATCTTATTATTCAGTTGCATTGCAGAATACCTTATATTTTCGGACTTTTTTGACGCCTTTTTAACCATTCGGCCGAATTTTCAACCCCTCCGAAACCGCCTGTTGATTGCGATTCCTTTTATCGGCATTTATTTTTGTATCAACACATTGCATATTTCCTACCTGAATATGCTCTCTTTCATTTGCCTGTTACTTCTTTACTCTTTTCTTTATGAGGCAAGCTTGAAAGAACGACTGCTGTATATCGTATTTTTGTGTGCGATTTTCTTCGGCTGTGAATTTTTATTTGCAGTCTTATTGAAGCTGCCGGCATATCTTTTTCATTCCAGCAGTGTTGCGAATCTGTCCACGATTCCATGGCAGATATTTACACTGAAACTCCTGACCTATCTGATCTGCTGCCTGTATAAGCAGGCCTCTGTCCGATCCTCCGCCCGCATGGATCGGAAGATTTTTGCATGCTATTTGTGTATTCCAATTGCATGCATTGCAATGATGCTGCTCACATATTATTCTGGTCTGGACTTCGCATCATCTCCACGCATGCGGATATTGCTCTGCGTATTTTTTGCGATCATGCAGTTTGGAAACATTCTGATCTTCCGCGCATTCCAGAGATACACGGAGCAGCTTAATCACAACCTGCAGAATAGCCTGATCATCTCCGATCAGTCGCTTCGACTGAACTACTATCAGAAGCTGCTCACAATGGATGAACATTTGCAGGAGCTGGTGCATGATACAACACATTACCTGAAAGCCATCCGCATACTGCTTGATGATGGACATCCAGATCAAGCACTTGCACTCATTTCCGAATTGGATACAAAGTTAGATACAACCATCCTTACGCGCTATTCCAAAAATGATATTCTGAATGCAATTCTAACTGAGAAATCTAAATTTGCCCAATCGCAGAATATCCAGATGTCGATCGATGTACTCCCGGATATTACGTTTGCCGAATTACCATCCGCGGACATAATATCTATTCTGTCAAATCTGCTTGATAACGCCATCGAAGCATGCCTGGTACGCGACAATTCTCGTGTTGTACAACTGACGATTACAAAGAAAAACGACAATAACTTCTATGTCATTATCGTGAGAAATACCTTTGACAAAGCACCGGTTTTACGCGATGGACAATTCGTCTCGACCAAGACGGACACGAAGTTGCACGGCATCGGCACCAAAAGCATCCGTCATGCAGTGGAGAACAATCATGGTTTTGTCAACTACTCGATTGAAGGAGGATTCTTCGTGGCGACTGTGGTATTACCAATAGCATTAAACGCGTAGATTACTTAAATGCTACAATTAGTTGCATTTCTAAAAATCTCTTTACATTCTGCTGTAATTCATGATACAGTTTCTTTGTTGTCGAGAAGCGCTCGTTCATAGCGTAGTTCGGTAACAGTCTATTAATTTATATTTTTATCTTCGATTCTTCGAATACATTCTATCAGACCGTAAACGAACTTGAAGAAGCTATGAAAACACAAAACCTATATTCAGAATATATCACACTTGACAAGACATGGAAAAAACGCTTCGCTGATTACATGACAGGAAAGAAAACGATGCCACTTACTTACGATTCATTTTTCAAATGTATGTTTCACCCGGACAGACATCCAGATTGGCTGTCAAATCTGCTCAGTTCCATTTTGGGTGAATCCGTCGTTGTGGAACGGCTTTTGCCATCGGAAAATACAGCCATCTCCATTGATTCCCTGCTAATCATGGATATCGTTGTCCGATTAAGTAATGGCTCACTTGCAAATGTCGATTCAGAAGATTCCATATATGTTCACTGCTGAACGCATTTCCTGTTACTCTTCTGACTTGTTGCTTCGTGAATACACACGCCTAAACGAGAACAAAAAATTTATGTATTCTGACATGAAAAAAGTATACACCATTATTCTATATGAAAAAACAGGTGCTGATTTTAAAAATCCGCTATTGCATGGTGCTTATATCCATCACGGTAAAACACGATTTAACACCAAACTCACGTTGGAACTCCTGCAGGAATATTTTCTGATTGCACTTGATGTATTCTGTCAAAACGGATATACTGATGATAAGAATCCAGATACACGGGAAACCATTGATTCAAATATGAATGATTTGGAAGGCTGGCTTTCTATCCTGACCGCAGAGACAATCGCGGATGTGGAGCGCATGATCAGACGCTATCCGTGGAGCGAAGCGATATTCCGTGAAATGAGTACATATGTAAATAAACCTGAGGAGGTGATTCACATGTTTTCAGAAGCGTTAAAAATTGCAGATAAAAATACAGTGAAATACATGATTGAAGAACTGCAGGATGAATTACAACTGGCTGAAAAAAAGCAATAACCCAGAATGGCACCGTCATAAAACGGTGCCATTTTATATCAAATAATTATTTCGTATTCTCAGCTTTACCGATACACGACCTTCTCCTGTGTCTCCCCGGTATTCCGGTTCCAGATTACCCGCATATCCACACCATCTTCATAATTGCCCGGTTCCAGATCATAGATAATGAAATCATCACTCACCACCAGCGATTTTATCCTCTAATTCTCGTCCTGGTTGATCGTAAACAGTTCGACTTCCGGCTCACCATCGAACGATCTGTATTTTATGCAGACGACATCATCCACGCTCTGTGCATAAAAGTCATCTCCTTTATAAACATTCAGGCAATACACGTCAGACGCAATCTTCTCCAATCCCATTTATCCAGATTCAGACAGTAGTATTGGCGCGCTTTTTGAAGAGTGCCTCATTTCTGTCTACGTCTGTTCATTCTCTGATTTCTTCATTCCACAGTTGCAGATAAATATATGATCTGAGTCCTCTTATTTGTAACTAATGGATTTCCACTTTCCTGTATGCCGGTTCCATATTACACGCACATCTACATTCTCTTCATATTCATAGTTATCACCATACTCTGACGATTCAAGATCATAGATGATAAAATCCTCGCTGACGGCCAACGATAATATCCTCAATTTTCCATCTTGATTCACCGTGAATAAATCCCCTTCCTCATCTGACGTCAGAGATTTGTATTTTATCGTGTACGCATGATTCTCGTCATTTTCCTGCACATAATAAACGGCATCCTGATAGATATTTATGCATTCAATATCTTCCTCTTCTTTTATTGCTGCATCCGCATCCTGCAGCCGCTTCGGAGAATGCTTGGTAACACCATTGATCATCCAATTATAAAAAGTATCTGCGTCCAGCGCATACACATATTTCAAAACACGCATCTGTTCAAAGTCAATTGGCGTGCTCCAGTCCCATTTACGCATATCCAGATAACGCACTTCATTATGATTTGCCAGCAGCAGATAATGCTCCCGGATTCCAAACATTCGGAAAATACCATTGCCACCGGTATTCTCATAGATAACCTGTGCGCTGCTTCCATCCTTTGTTATACGATACACCCGCTGGCCGATCATGATATAGAAATGCTCATCATAATAATAAAGCTTGGAATTTACGTCATAATAGATGGCTTCTTCATCTTCAAATTCGTAAAACTCCTCATACGTTCCATCCGGGGAAAGACGATATATGATGTTATTTCCACATTTCTCTGATGTATCTTTTTTATCATAATTTCCCAGCTCCACGACACTTCTGTACAGATATACATAGCCATCCACAACCAGCGCATCCGCCTTGTAGTTTCCATATTGATATTCAATCTCTTTGTTATTGTCGAAGAAAAAGATATCCGCATGGTTTTTCTGAAATACGATAACCACCACCAGCAACCATGCGAGTAAAACGATACTTACGACTGTAATAAGAACATATAGTTTTATTTTTTTCATTCCTGTAACGCTTGCCCCTCTCCGTTTTCATCACCTACATAGATCCACATAGCCGGACGAACACCCTGATAGTAATCTGCCATACATTGTGAATAATACCCGTCCCCCCGAATAATGGAGATCTGATTCTGTGACTTTCCGGTTGACCGCAGCATCCACGAAATCCCTTCCGTCACATCTGGAGCACTTTCCCCAAATGGTACTTTTTCACGAATGCGCTGTTGCTTTATCTCTTCGTAGCGCTGTAAAACAGCCTCGCTTGGTTTGCATAAAAGTGCTTCTGCTTTTGGTAATTTTTGCCCATAATACTTCTCGATTTCCTTCTGGCTCAGCAGGAATATCCGATCCGTCGTATCCCCCCTTGACTCCCAGATTGACTCATCTGCTCCTGTGACATATCCTGCTATACTCGGATTCTTCAATACCGATTCCTTGATACGCGCCTGTGTTTCCTTATCAAATGCGTTCGTATAAAACTCCTCATTCAGCCATGTCCGTATCTGGGAATCCTCCCATATCACACAATTGGGGCTGTCAGAAAACCGCTGATAGCCAATCACGTCATGCGAGATAATCAATATTGAATCCCCGTCCTTGTCCAATACATCCCAATAGATCGGGTCCTCTGTCTCCGTATCCCCGTCCTGCTCATAGGTTCCCATCTGCACGATATCACCAACTTCTGCACGTTTAAGCTCGACCGTCTCCAATGCTTCTGCTTCCACTGCAGCGACCGTTGTCGCCTCTGTGGATTCTACGCTTTGCTGTGCACACCCGCTGAGCAGGCACAGGATCATAAATCCCAATACACCTGTTTTTTTCATACCTTTATTTTTCTGCCTCATACCGCTCCTTGAAATATGCAGGTACCCTGCTCAAAGGTACCATTCTCGATTATCTACTGTTTCAAATGTAGTTTTTTTCATTCTACCATCTGCATAACAGTTTTTCGATTCATTTTCCGCGAATTGAAGATTTTTTCCGTCAAACTCAAGTTTTGCATGTTTTTCTGTTTACTTATACTTCTTTCTGCAAATTCCGTATCACGATCTGCTCCTGATTATAGATATGTTCTTTCATGATTTTTTGTGCTGTCTCAACATCACCCTTCAAAATCGCTTCTGTAATCTGGTCATGCTCCCGGATCAGATTCTCATGATACGAAAAATCCTTAACATATTCAAACCGGTATCGATACACCTGTTCCCGCAGATTCATCGCGATCGTGATCAGCTTCTGGTTCTTCGACGCACGGTAGATTGTGTTATGAAAACGCTCATCACCCTCCACAATTGCCTGCACATTTCCTGATTTGACCGCTTCACGAAATGCCACGCATGCCTGTTTTATCTTTGTTTTATCATTCTCATCCAACCGCTCGCATGCAAGCTTGACTGATAATGAATCAATCGCCAGACGCACCTCCAGCGCATCCTTTAAATCACGCACCGTAATCTTCGCAACCTCCGCACCTTTCCGCGGAATCATAACAACCAGACCTTCCAGCTCCAGCATCCGAATTGCCTCACGTACCGGTGTCCGGCTGACACCAAGCTTGTTCGCCAGTGTAACCTCCATCAGACGTTCTCCCGGTTGCAATTCTCCCTGTATGATTGCCTTGCGCAATGTATGAAATACAACCTCCCGAAGCGGAAGATACTCATCGATATTCATATCTAGCTTCATATCTGCTACCTCCTTGCCATCCTGTCAAAACTTATCCATTCAGAGATCCATTACCTTCTTCGTTCCCCATATACATCATAAATAATTATATCTTTTTCGTGTATACAATATACATTACTATGCATAGACAAATATTTCAAGCATATTTTTCATTTCTACCAGAGTATTTTTTTCAAAAAAATTCTTGTCTCTCACAATTCTACAAGAATCCACAATTAACTCTAACACGGCTGTGTTACATACACCTCAGAAAGTCCGTACTGCTGCCGGATTTTCTCCGCCGCCTGCTCTGCAATCGCTTTCTCTCTATATAAACCAAACACCGTCGGTCCGCTGCCGCTCATGATTGCATTTTCGGCACCGGATTCTTTCATCGTCCGCTTGATTTCCTCAATCTGTGGATAAAGCTTCGTTGTGACTGTCTCCAGTACATTTTCCATACGGCTTGCCACTCCTGACAGTTCTCCCTGCTTTAAAGCTTCTGCCATACCCGCAACATCCGGGTGGTGCTGCAGCTCATTTGCATGCAGGTTTTCATATACCATCTTCGTGCTGACCGATATCGCCGGTTTCGCCACAACGACATAGCAATCCGGCAGCGGTGCCACCTCTGTCAGCACCTCGCCGATGCCTTCGGAAAGCGCGGTCTTTGCCATGATACAATACGGCACATCCGCTCCCAGCTTCACACCGAGCTTCATCAAATCCTGATCACTGACATCCAATCCATACAACTCCCGCATCGCATGAAATGCTGCGGCACAATCTGTACTGCCACCTGCCATACCTGCTTCGACCGGAATCCGCTTCACAAGCTCAACATGGATATGCCCGGTCAGATGATAGGTCTCCCCCATCAGCACGATTGCCTTATAGATGAGATTTCGTTCATCACACGGCACGAATGCTTTGTCACACTCCAGTGTGATTATCAGCGTATCTGCTTCCTCCACCGTAAATGTCAATGTATCATATAAGCTTAAATTCTGCATGATCATACAGACATCATGATAACCATCCTCACGCCTGCGCAGAACGTCAAGTGCCAGATTCACCTTTGCATATGCATTTCTCGTTAACGTTTTCATCCTTGAAAGCCTCCCGTTACAAACAATCTGTTTTTATTATACCAACGCAAACGTTTCTTCACAATCTATTTATTTTCCCATAACGGCAGAAATCCATGCCGCATCTGCAACATGGATTTCTGTGGTTTTTATATTTAATTTTTGTTAAATCTAAGATTTCACGATCAGTAACCGGTCGCCCTCCGATACATAATCGGATTCCAGATTGTTCAACTGCTTGATAGCATCAATCGATGCATAATATTTTTTTGCGATACTCCACATACTGTCTCCCTTTTGCACGACATACCCGACAATTCCCGGCTGTGCCGCCTTCTTCGCTTCATCGATTGGCAGAATCTGCAGATCCGTCATCGCCTGGCTCTCCCCCTTCGCAAATACGGAGATATTCAGATTGATCTGGGCCTTGATTTCAATTTCTTCACTGTTTAACAGGGATGCGGTAAGCTGGTCAATACACGGATGAATGCGCACCGAATCCTCCTGCGCAAGCGGTACCGTATCCGCAGTATAAGAAAATGGAATCTCCGCCTCAACACTGCTCATCGGATCATCTCCGGTTGCAATATACAGCACACAGCATTTGACGACACCGGTAATTTCTGCGCCACTTTCCCCGACAACCACATCATCCACATCGACATCACCATACACATGGCAGATCTGCAACAGCTTTGCCTTGTCTCCACCGATCTGTTTTCTGGCAGATACTTTTGCCTTCGCTGCATTGCGCAGCAGCAGGTTCTCATAGTCCATCACTTCAAACTGTGGCACAAGCTCCGCACTTGGCGAATACACATCTGACAACATCTGACATGTACAATCCTCATACAGCTTGATATTCATATCAATATTATAATCACAGCCAAATACGCGATCTTCTGCATCTGCATCCTGCCGGATTGTGATTTCCCCCTTGCCAAGCACATAATCGACATCCAGCATCATCCCCTCCGTCGCGCCACTGCAAGGCACCTCACGATAGAGCGACCGCACCGAGAAAATAGACTGTACCGGGAGCCGTTCCTCGCCCCCTTTATATAAAATGAAGATTTCTATCTCCCCCCGCACCAGAAGCTTCTCATCGCCCGCCTTTGTCTCCATGTTCCGAAGCGCGACACATTGCCATAAAATCTCCTGAATATTCGGTTTGTTCTGTGGGATTTCCAGCTCCTCACGCACCTTCAGTACATCACGCTTGGCGAGGACAACCTGACTATATGTAACATCCCGGTACTGACAGGCAACGCCTTCCCCCTGTTCAATTCCGGTCGCTGCATCCATGCACATTTCCTCATACACATTGACACTTGTTCCGATCAGTCCTCGGACCTCCAGCTTGCGCGAATTGATCATGCTCACCGTCAGATCCTCCAACTGGCTGTGGCAATCCACCTGACTGGAGGAAGACACCCCATCACAATTGACAACATCTTCAAAAGGAATCTCACTCTGGAACTGACACAGGCGCGGAATATCGCCCCCTGTCCGGTACAACACACGCACACAGACCGATCCGGTGATCCGCACCTTTCCATCCTCCGGAATCATGGATTCCAACAAAATATGTCCTTCTTTGGCAACGATCTTTTCCATATCCCCTTTACTGTCCGGGATTGTAAAATCATCATCGACCGTTATCTGTGAATATTTGGACTGCGTCAACACGCTTGTATGTATTTCCTTTTTCGAAAATTCCATAGCTCCCTCCACCAAACTAGATTCTTACCCTCTGCTTTATATGTATTCCGATGTACTCTGAATTATGATTATTTTATGTAAATAAATTCCTACACGCAACAACTGTACTTACGATGCATTCAATACCGGCAGCTCCAGCCGTGGCAATCGAATTACAATATATGGATACATCGAAGATGTCCCAGTCTGCCCATCAGACATGTCGGAATCTGTACCAGATGCGGCACCGGTTATCTCCCCCTTCATCTCTGCCTCCGTCTTGAGGTCTGTCTTTATGTAGATTGCACGATCCGTCTTATACAGTTCCTCCACAACCACGCACAGATTCGTGCGGTCGTGTTCCCCATACCCGACCACAATATACAAATGATCTTTCGTCGTATAACTCATCTGGAACGCATGTAACTTCTTTTCCTCTATAATCTGCCGCAGATCATCCGGCAGCTCTGTCTCCGCACACACTGTAAATTCCAGCTCCTGTCGTTCCCGCGCTTCCTGCTTCCGACACCCGGATGACACATACGCCAGTGCAACCAAAACCAAAATCATAAACTGCCTCCCGATTCGCCCTTTCTTCAACATTTTCTCATTACGATCCACCATGATCCCCCATTTCTCCATCCGCCTTTTATCTCATATCCTTACAGATGATAAAACGTTTCATCTACGCAGGTTGCGCAAATGAAACTATTTTGCTAAAATATATGTGGTTTTTCCTGCCCTATGCGTAAAACCACAAATATAAATATAAGAGGCGTAATCATGTCAAAAAAATTAAACCGTAACGATCCTTGCTGGTGTGGCAGCGGCAGAAAATACAAGGTCTGCCATGAAGCTTTTGATGATAGAATCGCAAAAATCGCTCATCAGGGACATATCGTTCCAACCCATAATTTAATCAAGAATGAAGAGCAGATCACAAAAATCAAGGAGAGCGCAAAAATCAACATCGCCGTACTGGATGAAATTCAGAAAACAATTCACGAGGGGATGTCTACCGCAGAGATTGATAAGATCGTCTACGATATGACAACCGATATGGGTGGTATTCCTGCACCTTTAAACTACGAAGGATTTCCATACAGTGTATGTACCTCCGTCAACGATCAGGTCTGCCACGGTTTCCCATCACCAGATGTCATTTTGAAATCCGGCGATATCATCAACGTAGACTGCTCTACCATCCTGAACGGCTACTTCTCCGATTCTTCCCGTATGTTCTGTATCGGCGATGTCAGCCCGGAGAAGAAAAAACTCGTCGATGTAACCAAAGAAGCAATGATGAAGGGACTTGAGCAGGTAAAGCCTTGGGGATTCCTCGGTGATATGGGGCAGGCTGTCCATGATTATGTATATGCAAACGGCTATTCCGTTGTCCGTGAGATCGGTGGTCACGGTGTCGGCATCGAGTTCCACGAAGAACCTTGGGTAAGCTACAACTCCAAAGCAGGTACGGAAATGCTTATGGTACCGGGGTTCATGTTCACGATCGAGCCGATGGTCAACATGGGCAAACCAGACATCTTCGTAGACGAAGCAAACGACTGGGAAGTTTATACCGAGGACGGACTTCCTTCTGCACAGTGGGAGATCCAAGTACTCGTTACAGAAAACGGATACGAAATTATTTCCTACTAATTGAACTTAAAAGGTTGATCTCTACGTGAAAATGTAAGACGCGCAAGACCAACGAATAATACAGATGTATCATATTTACAATTCTTAAACAGACCATTGAAGCACGCCGGCACTTAATGAGTGCGCAGCACGAATTTAGTACCGCTGCGTGATGAAGTGAGCGGGAGCGCGTCTGTGTAGAATTGTAAATACGATACATCTTTTTTTCTGTAAACAGCGCGTCGTATATTTAAAATGATTTGTCGATAAAAGGTAATCCCCGGTGGATATATGTGATGTCTTCCGCTTCATCGTAGGTAAAGGCGATGTTCACGTTTACCTTATGGTCATTCTGGTAGACGTATTCCGGAACGTTGTCACTGTATCCATAGATGCATAAGGTATCCTGCAACTCGATTTCGTTGCGCTTCTTTGCATGCATTGTCTCGAAAAAATCTGCCGTTGCTTTCTTCATTTCATCCTCTGTCATCCGCCCTTTTTCCTGACTGCACAGATAGAGATTACTGCTGCCGGAAAGCCCCAAATCTGCGTAGATCTGATCGAGTTGCTCCTTACACCGGTATATATTTTCCGTCGACTGATTTTTGAGTGCAATCTCTGTCATCAGATAATTCTCCTGTGTGGTCGAGCCATCGGCGTTTGTCTGTTCCATCGAAATCAACCGGATGGTCGTGTCACCATTTTCTCCCTTTTTCACAAATGTTGTCGAGATATTTTCACCCTCGATTCCTGCGATTATGTCATACCCCGATACGATTCCAAGCTTTTCCCCAACTCGTTGCAGGATTTTTTCTCTTGCAGCACCGGTCATCGGCTCATCCCCATAATGTGCATAGAACTTTACCTCTGCTGCCGTTACATTTTCTACGCCATCGCTCATAACCTGCGTCACCATCTGGCTCTCCCGGTCAATCCGCTTCGTAATAAAGATTTGCAGCGCAACCGCTACCCAGATAAGTACAACAATATATAACTTTTTTTTCATGTTCATAGCCCTTCCCCTTTTCAAGGTATTTCCGCGGTCCGGCATTTGCGCCAGCTGCGTACTAGAAGTGTTGCCACGTTTCACGAGCCTTATACATTTAAAATTTCCGCTTTACTTTATCGCGTTAAAGCATTATACTATTGTCGATGATTGAAGCTGTGCCAATCCTGTCAAATCAATTTGAATTACAGTCACAGCATGGAGGTATATTATGACAATCGGAATTGTTGGACTTGGACTGATCGGTGGTTCGTTTGCAAAAGCATACAGTGACAACGACGAACACAAGGTTCTCGCCTATAACCGCAGCAAGGAAGTAATTCAGGCTGCGTATAACGATAAAGCCATTGACGGCGAATTAAACGAAGGAAATATCAAAGACTGTGATCTGATTTTGCTCTGTCTGTATCCACAGCTTTGCATCGAGTATCTGACGAAGATGGCTCCTTATATCCGCAAAGATACAATGGTCATCGACTGCTGTGGTACAAAGGAGCTGATCTGCGAATCCTGCTACCCAATCGCCAAGCAGTATGGCTTTACTTTTATCGGCGGACACCCAATGGCAGGTCGTCATTTCTCTGGCTACGCATACAGCACGAAAACAATGTACAACGGCGCTTCTATGGTACTTGTACCGGAAGATCTGAACGATACGAAATCCATCGAACGTGCGAAGAAACTGCTGTCTCCGATTCATTTCGGTAAATTCACGATCTGTGACGCAGACCGCCACGACGCAATGATTGCATTTACATCCCAGATGGCACATGTCGTATCCAACGCCTATGTGAAAAGCCCAACCGCCAAAAATCATGATGGCTTCTCTGCCGGAAGCTACAAGGATCTGACACGTGTTGCCTGGTTAAATGAAACGATGTGGACGGAACTTTTCTTAGAGAACAAGAAGCATCTGATCAAAGAACTTGATTATTTCATCACAGCCCTGCAGGAATACAAAACCGCGATGGAAAACGATGATGCAGAAACATTAAAAAAACTCCTTGCAGATGGTAAACACTGCAAGGAGGAAATCGACGGAATTACAGGAGAATAATTTACACACGATGGTTGGATACAAAACAACTGGCAATACCACTAACCAGACCGGCTGCGAGCAGATAAATACCTGCCTGAAAGCTCTTCCAGATTGTTACTCCAGACACAGCAGATCCGGATAAAGCCTGTGAAGAGATAAATCGCGCAAGCATCCCGGAAATCCAAGCTGTTACATTTCCCATATCCACAAGAGCGAGGATAACCATACTCACAACAATCATACAGGGTATCGCCTTGAGCGGCGGTATCCTGACAAAAGATAACACAAGCATCCCCACCGCGCCAATCAGGAGTCCAATCGGAATTCCACGCCACATGTCAGAAATCAATCCCACGTTTTCACAGATTTTCATAATACTGTACCGGATCTGCACGCTCACATGATATGCCGACAGATCAATAGCTGGTACAAACAGGCTTACAATCAACAAGACCGCAGACAAAATACCAAGCAGCATACTCGCTGTTACAAATTGACTTTTTCCATTTTGATTCTGATTATCCATTGTTCCGCTTCCGTTCCACCAAATCTCCAACTGTTCCAAGTGTATAAAGCACAAGACCTCCTATATAAAAGACTGGTCCCAACCCTCTTCCAGCATCATAATTAGAAGATGTTCCTGCCGCTTTGACCAATTGAACATTATCTTTCAACAACTGCATCGACTGTGAATATTGCTTATTGTTCACGATAATGATAAAAATCACGATCATAACTACAATTGGTGCAAACCGCATAATCGGATTTGCGGCGAATTTCCGCAGTCCCTTAATATAATCAGAAGCAGAGAGCAGTAACATCCAAACACCGACTAAAATTGCTACAATACCGAGCACTAACACGATGGTTGCTCCCATAGCCAGAATACTTCCATCCGCTTCCACCATAGAACTCTTCAGACCGATTTCAAACAAATCCGCTTTTCGTTTTATATCATAAACCTTCTCCCAGATCCAGTTCATAAATGGCGCCAGATATAGCAATATAGAGCCAATAAATGCAAGCAGCAGATTCATATCGGTACCAATCGACTGCGCGTATCCAACAATATCGATTACCTTGCCCGTATCAGCTGCCTTCCGATGTTGCTTCTTCTCTGGCACTGATTTTACCGAACTTTTTGCGGCAAGCTTCGCCCGTTCTTTTTCCTTCGCTTTTTCTTCTTTCTCCGCTCTCTTGATATCCTCTTTGGATACCTTCAGAACAATCGGTTCTTCCAATGGTGCTCCACAAGATTCACAATAAAGTGCCTCTTCCGGAATCTCTTTTCCACATTCCTTACATACCATGTTCTATCACCCTCCAAACCATCATATACAACGATGGCTGCCGAACCACACCGGCTCGACAGCCATTCATCTTTCTTATGTATTACTTGCCAATTTTAATTCCAAGCTTGTCCAATACTCTTGGAGCTGCGGCAGCAATCACACCTAGGTACGCAAAAATCACGCCTGCTGAGATAGCAACCTTAAGACCATACTCCTTAAAGTTCACTGTTGTACCATCTGAATGTACATAACCGTGACGAATCGTTGCGATCAGCACAAACACAAAAATGACACCGAGAATAATATACTCAAAGAATGGAATTGCCTGTAACTTTGCTTTCACATTTGCAATCTGCGGAACAGGAATAAAATCTGCAATCTCCCATGCAATCAATACTAAAGAGAGCAATAAAACAATAATAGCAATAAAGCGGTTGAAACCACCTGCCTTAAACAAATTCCAACGCTCTGTGACACCCCAGTAAGTTGCATGTGCCCATGGAATCAAGGTTGCAAGGAACAGGAAAAAAGCTCCTACCATTTTCAAAATATTCATAGGATTTTCTTTCACATATCCAAGATATCCATTCAAGCCTGCACCAAATGCTGCAACACCGTTACTTCTAGGCTGATAATAACCGCCTGTCGGCTGTTGTGGCTGCTGGTATCCCATCTGCGGCTGTACCGGCTGACCCATTGGCTGCTGATATCCCATCTGTGGCTGTACCGGCTGACCCATTGGTTGCTGGTATCCCATCTGTGGCTGTACCGGCTGACCAGTTGGCTGCTGGTATCCCATCTGTGGCTGTACTGGCTGACCAGTTGGCTGCTGGTATCCCATCTGTGGCTGTACCGGCTGACCCATCGGCTGCTGGTATCCCATCTGCGGCTGTACCGGCTGCTGTGACACCTCTGGCTGTACATTGTTTGCAGACTGCTCTGCCTGAACAGGAGCTCCACACATTGGACAATTTGTCTGTCCGGTTGGTATAATTGCTCCACACATAGTACAATTCATAAATCTTCCCTCCTACATAACTCTCTTAATCTTTAATAAGATGTGATAAAAAAATAATAGCATAAACCCCTTGTTCATTCAAGGAATTTATGCTGATTTATGACAAATTTGTTACGGTTTTTACAGATTCTTCTTTTTAAAGATCATATTGAAGGACTTTACAATTTCCAAGATTAAACTTGAAGAAATCCTCGTTATCCAGACTCTCAAAATATGAGTTAATCACCCGACACACTCCGCCATGACTGATTACCATAATCTTCTTATCTGCATATCGCTGTTTAATGTCATCCAGGAAATTATACACACGCTGTACAACCTTCAGCAAAGACTCTCCTTCCGGATACTGATAACCAAACTGTACCCACTGTTCCATAAACCCCGGTGTTCCTTCATATGTACCATCGATAACTCCATAATCCCGCTCAGCCAGCCGTTCATCTACTTCCACCGGCACGCCAATCGCCGCACCGACAATATCTGCAGTTTCTTTCGCACGGATTAGCGGGGAAGAGATAATCAGATCCACATCCGTATCCTGCATACTCTGTGCCAGCTCATGTGCCTGCGAGACTCCCTTTTCTGTCAGTCGCACATTTGCCCTTCCGCAAATACGAACTTCTATATTATACTGCGTCTGTCCATGTCTTGTTACATATAATTTCATAGATACCCTCTTCGGAATAATGCTATTCAAATAATCAATCCTTGTTATGATACCATAGGAACTTTCTTTTTTCAACAAAGCAGCCCACCAAAAAGGCTTTCCTAACTTATGAAAGATATT
>ERZ1034626.976-NODE-976-length-20001-cov-17.540108_pt1 | contig 20001 bp, 16 predicted proteins | sample MGYA00520652_ERZ1034626 | MGnify/ENA primary metagenome ERZ1034626 (study PRJEB33766, sample SAMN09781765) | gut metagenome | biome: gut microbiome | host: Homo sapiens | place: Madagascar | study: EMG produced TPA metagenomics assembly of the PRJNA485056 data... | reverse complement strand
ATATAGAAAAGCATTTATTTCATATATTAATGGATTAAATAAGGATAATGATTGGAATATAAGTGATAAATTAGCTTTTGGGGAAGTGATAAATTCTTCGATTGTTGAATGTCTAATAGGATTACAATATAACAAAAAAGAACAAGCTGGGGATAAAAATGGTGTAAAAAGGGCAACATTGGAAAAACTTAAAAAAATGAAGGGGGATCTGGAAAGGTTAAAAAACTATCAAAACGTTGGAGTGAACAAAGATGATTTAGATGAATATTATGTGAGATTGTGGCAAAAATTTCACATGGAATCTATCACAAGAGATGGTGATGGTTCAAAAGTTCCTCTAATAAATGTAATGGTGTTACCAGATATTAGAGAAGATGTAAGAGGAAAGAACCTTGATAAACCATTTGGTAGAAATGCTAGAGTACAGTATGTTCGTGCAAATTCTGGAATGGGCAAAAGCTGTATGCTGAGAAGTATAATCGTAGTTTGCATAGCAAGATATATATATAATAATCATATGGAATTGATGAGTGAAGGCGAAATCAAAGCGTATGAAGATAATAAGTTTTCTGCCATAGAAGAATTTTATTTTGGTGCAGTGAAAAAAAATAGAATTCCGGTGTATATAGAGGCAGCAAAGTTTAACGAATATGGATACAACGATAAAAAAAATTTTTCAGGAGAAGATTTATTTTCGCTTAGTGAAAATTATAGCGAATTGAAAACTGCCTTTAATACGATATCAGATGAATTCTTGTTTTTAATTGATTCGCTTGATGAAATTGAAGAAAGAAAAGTTAGTAATTTTAATCAGTGTTTATATAATTTGGTTGGCTCAATATGTGAAAAAAATCAATTCATCATAACAAGTAGATTTTCTGGACGTAGTATCCATATTAATGAAATGCAATATCTGAGATTGGGCGGATTTGATACGGAGGCTATTCACTCATATCTTGAAAAATGTGCATTTTTAGAACGAAGTGAAGAATTGAAAAGTTATATCGATAGCAATGGATATGCATATAAGCTTGCACAGAATCCGTTTATGTTGACAGCAATGCTTGATACAAAATCCAATTTTTCTGTGAAAAACTTCCTTGATAAAATTACAGATGCTATTGTTACCAGAAGAATGAACCAAAAAGTGCTTGCAATGAATGAAGACGAAATCAAAGCAGTATTATCGTATTTGGCGTTTTATATCTCTTTCTGTGAGGAAGGCGAGACGGTAGCGTTAGAAAAAATACACATCAGTAATATTATTAAACAAGCAAGGGAAAATGGTCTCATAAGTGTTTCGGGTTATTCGATAAATATAAGCGATGAGCAAATAGATACATTTACTAATACAATTTCTTGTCAATCTGGAATCATTACACTGATAAATGAGAATGGCCGTATAAAATTTGAATTTCAGGATGAGTTAGTAATGTGTTATCTAGCAGCAGAATTTATTAATAATTTGTCTGGTATGGTTGAAGGCGATATTCCGGCAGAATTTTATTTTAATATTGAGAACGGAAATTCTGCTATAACTCATAATGTTTATGAAATAAGTAGATTTTGGGATAACTTTAGAATAGACGACAATATTTGTTCAAAAAGATTTTGTCAAATAGTTAATTTGATAATTCAAATAACGGCAAAAAAATCATATGGAATAGCGTTAATATACTATATGTTACTAAGAGGCTTTACAGCCATTGAAGAGGAGGTTCTTGCAAATATAAAAACATTTTTTGTCGAATACAGTGAAAATGTATATGGAGATAATATCCCCTTTAATCGTAAAAATGAGTTGATGAAAGTAACAGCTTTAATAGATAGATTGTTTAGCATTTCCAGATAAAAGTCGTAATGGAGGTTTTTATGTTCAATATAGAAAATTACAACAGTCACATGCATAAGTTTTGTGAAACAATTAAATTAGACTATTTTCCACAGATGCAGGCAAGTGATTTGCTATACAAAATTATCACAATGCAAGATTTGTATATGCCAGTATATCTAGTGAAGCCGGATGATGATCCTTTTAAATTTAATGTTAATTATGGTGGTATGCAGGAACGTTTCGTTCCATCAAACCCACAAAATAACGAGCTGGATATTGATGCGCTTATTGCTAAGATTGATGCCAAAATTGCTGAATTGGAGGAAGAGGAAAGAAAAGAAAGGGAACAAGAGCAAGGAAGTAATACTGAAGAGGCAAGTGACAGCAAAAAGGAAACCGTTGAAGAAGATTCGTGGGTTAAAATAGTAGAAAATGTTAGTAGTGGAAATGATGAGGAAGACCTTCGTAAGTCTAATTTGATAATAAGAGCTGTTCCGGGATCAGGGAAAACGACTTTTTGTAAAAAAATAATTCTATCGGTAATTGATAAAGACAAAGAGTTTTTTGAAGATACACTGTCTAGAACATCATTGGCCTATGACGAACAAATAATGCCAATACTTATGATGTTCAGAAATATTGCAGGGATTAAGGAGCTGCTTTTAGATGATGCTCCTTTTGAGAATATTTTATACTGTTTTGCTAAAAATGTATTGGACGAAAAGTTTTCTAAGGAATGTAGTTGTGATGAATTTGCCAATTTGATTGCAGATGAAAATCAAAAACTGTATTTAGTAGTAGACGGATGGGATGAAATATTTGACTTAGAACTACAAAAACTACTAGAAGATGCAATAAGACAATTTGTAAGTAACAGGGATAATGTATCCATTATTTTTACCATAAGAAAGCAATATACAATACCAGATATATTTGGTGGGGAAGACAATAATGATGTATGGGACATAAAGCAGTTAGATTCAAATGAAATTATTGAGTATTGTCGAAAATACTATAATGTTATTTATAGAGATAATGATGAGAGAAGAAAGTCATATGCTTCAGTTGCTGATAATATTATAAAAATGTCAAAGGTGAATAGCCAAATTTCTACAATGGCACAGGTGCCATTAACATTATCGCAGTTGTTGACATTGTCAAGATATGATGGTAGGTTGCCTGAAAATAAATCTGAATTATATGATGATTTGCTAGAATTGTATGTTGGATGGGCAACCAAAAAAAATGCAGATAATATTTCGCATAACAAGATGCGAACCCTTCTTGCATATATTGCTGCTTATTTGACAAAAAACAATAAATTTTTGTGTAGCATTGATGAATTAAAAGCTATCATTAGGGCGTGTATTGAAGATTTGTCGGGAATCTTTTCTGATGATATGGATGATGATGAAATTCTAAAACTTATAGCTGAGCTAGAACATACAGCGATATTTGGTAAAGGATTCGGTAATTCATATGGATTTGTTACACATAGAACAATGCAGGAATATCTGACTGCATATGCCATTGTTACGCAGAATGCAGATGCAGAATATAATGACATGCTGCCTCTCGATATATTTCGTGATAAATATTTAATGAAGAGGTGGAGAGAAGTAATTGTGTATGCAGTTCTTATGAATGACGGAAGATTGAGGCAAGGCGTTGTTAATGATTTGGTGAAAATAGCAAAGGAAAAAGAAGACGATAATTATGCATATACAAATCTTTTGTTTGATTTCATTTTGAATTCAGTCCCTATCAAAGTCGAAGGCAGACATCAGATATATGATTTGTTGTTTGAAAAGCATATTACGGATAAACAAATAGAAAATATTCATATGCTAATGATGCTTGAAAACGACGTGTCTAAGGATTTCTTTGAATATATTTCAGGCAAGTTCTCTGAAAGTGTGTCAAATAATAGTAGTGAGTACGGATATGCTATGGCTGTTATAAAAGCTTCCAAATTGTTGGAGGAGATGGAAGCTATACCTAATAGAGTTTCTAGCATTATGGATATATCACAACCATATCTGTTATATGAAGCGGAGAAAATAATACTTAATGGTATTGAAGAGGAAGTGATATTGGGATATGAAATATTGCTTGTAGTAGCGTGGTGCAAGTATGCAAATATAAAAAATGTATTTTGTACAGGCATAAACAATTTCACTATTTCAGAGGATGTTATATTAAAAACGAAATGTTATATTGAGGAAGCTTTTCATGTTGATGATATTGCAAGAAGTATTAAAGACTGTATTCTAGCAGGATTTGTTTCTTTTGAAAAAATTGTAGATGATGAATTATATAGGTTGCTACTTCAGAAATTGAATGAAGGAGAGGGGTATGCAGAAATCCTGCTTTCTTTAGGAACAGTACGTGGTGAATTAAAAGAATATGACATTGAAATAGGATATGATATAAAAGAAAAATATTTAGAGCGCTTGAAAAAGGAAATAGCTGAGAAGCAATTAGACGATATCATTTATACATATTCGATTTGCGCTATTTTTGATAGGGATATAAGAAACCATGAATCGCCAATATGGAAGCAAATTCAATCATGTTATGAAGGGGAAGACGAAGGCGGTATAGGAAAGGCACGTTATAAACAAATAAATGATATTGATATAAAAGAGCGTATGAAACTTGAACCGGTTTTGCCTCCATTTCTATTGAATGAATCACCTTTTTCTACGGTAGTTAATCCAATCGCAGAAGAAATTAAGAGTGAAGCATTAAAGGAAGGTTTAGGAGTTCTAGAATTTGATTTTGCAGAATCATTATATATTGCAAGATTTGACAGGAAAAATATATCTTCAGATGGTATAGGTTTTGTAGATAGTGGTTATCACTTTGAATCGATTTCTACAAAGAACAATTTGGCATATTTACATAGAAGAGGTGATATTAAAAATGTAATTAAGATCGAAGAAAATGATTCGTCTGAGGTAAATCCAAAAGAACTGCTAAGAGAAGGGGTTCAGGAGAATGAACCGTTTTCTTTGGTAAACTATGCATTAACTATGGCCAATTATGATGTCGAATTGAATAAAGATAGTATTCGAGATGGTTTGGATTTCCTTATCAATCAAATAAAGGATAAGGATTTATTCCCTATAGAGTGGCAAGGAGTACTAACTTGGTGGACACATGTACTCCTTGATATAGATGATGTTGAAGGAATGATAGTTCTGTATTGGTTATATAGAATTGGAAATTTAAGTCTGCAAAGTCTAGATGCTAAAGTGTTAAATGCTCTTAGTAGGGCTTATATAGGTAATAGTCATGTTATTGAAGATAGTGTGTTTTCTGAGACGCTTCACATATCTGAAAATGACTAGTGTTTAGAAATAATGCTTCGAAAATTGAATAGAGTATTATTCTCGCATATTCGCAGTAACACATATGTGTTGCTGCGATTTTTTTTGTGAATCCCCAAATAATAATATTTTTCCCTAATTTATCCCCAGGAATCCTTACTTTATATTGCTCATTAGAAGGCAGGTACTTCTAAAATCAACCAATTGATAAATGGAGGAATTAGATATGGAAAATATTAATATGAACATTTTAGGCACTGTAGACATCCAGAAACTCGATAACTCTCTTTTAGTAATTGCAAAGCAAAAGATTCTTGATCCTGAGAACAAAATAATTGTGGAGAGATTTGATACAGCATCGTCATTACAGTATCAGCAAGAGATTGGCACTGAATACAGAAGGATATCTTCTGGAATCATTTTAGCAAGATAAATTAAGGAGGGTATTACCTATGAAGAATAATGAAGCATTACAGGAAACATTGGGAACGAGCACTATTGCAGCAGCGAAAGAGGAGGAAGTAGACATGAAGCAGGACAAGCGTGTAGAAGGTGATTTAATTGTAACTGAAGGTGAGGTAATGAAGTCTGAAGAGGGATTTGATGTAGATTCTCTCATTGCAAGAATCGATGCAAAGATTAAGGAACTTGGAGCGGAAGAAGAGAAGATACTTGAGTGCATCAAGTCTACATTAGATGAACATGGACTCAAGTATTCGTATGATCCAGACAGAGCCAAAATGATTGAAGTAGGATTTGGCGCAGAAAACAAGGTGTTCAGAATGATGATTATCCTTCAGAATGAGAAGGTTATTTTCAGACTTGCTTTTCCGTTTAGAGTACAGTGCAATACATTAGCTCTTGTTTGCTTATACATGGCTCAGTTTAACGAGAATAAGGCATTTTCTCTTATGAATCTTGATCTTGATGATGGTGAAGCAACAATGGAATATTCATATCTTCTTGGAAAAGCCGAGGAATTCAATAAAGAACATTTCTGGATTTATCTGATGTCATTAGTACATCCTGCCCAGGAGGCATATACCAGATTAAATCATCTTGCAGTAGGTAAGGTGTCAAAAGATGTTAAGAATTTATATAAGACTCTTCTTGAGCAGTCTCTTGCGGTGATTAATGGAGAAGATGAAGAGGAAGAATCGGTAATCTATGGTTGTGAAGAGTTGCAGAAAGGTAAGGATTCTAGAGAAGAATTCCTGAAGAGACTTATCCACGATCGTAAGTCTTTAACTGACTGGGATGATGATGATGACGACGATGATGACTCTTTCCCGTTTGGCTTTTTAGGTGAAGAAAATTCAAGACGACGTGGTATCCCTACTTTCGAAGAATTTATGAGAATGAAGCATGGAGAAGAAAGTAAGCAGGATGCCAATGAGAATAAGTCTGACAGTGCTATTGAAGACATCTTACTTCCGTTTGTTGATGATGAGTTAGATGCTACAGGAACAGAAGAATAGGAGGGGATTGATATGACAAAGAGCAGAGAACAGGCTATTGAAGCTGCAAAGGCAATGGTCTCTTCAAAATTTGATATCTCATCACAGGCAATGGGCATGATGAGAGGTGGTTCCGGCAATATTTATGAAGCTAAGGCTAGTAAGGATGTAAAAAACAACCTTGTCGAATTTAGTGGAAAGTATAGTGGAATGGATAGTGAGACAAAATCAATTTCCATTGTATTAGAGAAGGAAACGGTTAGCCTTATTCCTATCAAGGAGACTGTTTATAGTAGAAGCATTGTGGGAGCCAAGATTCCTCGAGGTGAAATGTTGTATGTAATTGCGGTCAGAGCCGAGGATCATCCTGTTTATGTACCAGTTGTAATTATTCGTGACGAAGAAAAACAGAATTTTATGATGGTAAAGAGCCTTTTCGGAAGAGCTAATGCTATTAAAACCTTTTACAAATTGGAATCAGCAAAGCAGGAAGCAATTCTCAGTCAGCTTGGTACAAATCACTATAACAGATTTGAATCTGATGAAGATATTGTTTTTCAGACTCGACAGGAGCTGGTACTCAAATATGCACTCACAAAAGAAACATATACCCCTGATACACAGAGAGCTATTGAGGGCATGTTTAAGGACAAGGAAATATCAAAACATAAAGTCGACCAGAGACTCCAGTATCTTTTCAGAATTGCCTCTAGTTGCGAGAAGAGAATCCCTGTTAAGGCCGAACCTTTTGAAAAGAAATTGAATGAGAAGTTCTATAAGATGGATAAAACGAAGAAACAGATTAAAGACCTGTTTTGCTCCATTGAAAGAGCGGAAAAAAAAGGTTGTAATGTTCTGTTTGTTGGTGAACCTGGTGTGGGCAAGACTTCACTTATGATGGCAATTGCCGAAGCTATGAATCTTCCGTTTGAGTGTATTCCAATGAATGGTCTTTCTTGTCCACTTGAAATTGAAGGGCTTGATCCTGGATATGACAGTGCAGATGCAGGTGCTATTGTAAAGGCGTTTGCAGCGCATGGCACATCTCAGATGGTGCTGTGTTTGGACGAGTTCGATAAGATGAACAGATCATCTAAAGAAGGAGACCCTATGAATGTATTCTTGAGAGTTTTCTTAGGGGATCATTATGATAAGTTCCTACAGTGCACTGTGAAAACAGACAATACCATTTTTATCGCAACTGCTAATAGTGTCGAGAATATCCCGGAAGCAATTATGAACCGCTTTAATGCTGTGATTTATTTGGATGATTATTCATGCGATGACAAGTGTGAAATTGCAAAGAGATTTCTTATTCCTGATGTTTTAAGAAATTTCAATATTAAGGCAACAAATGTAGATTTCACAGATGAAGCTATTCACTGCATTATTACACGTTATTGTGAAGACGATGGTGCAAGAGATCTTAAGCACAATATTGAGAGAATCGTAAGCCGTATCATTGGAGAAGGTAATGCTGATGTGAAGAACGAAATCACACCAGAGTATGTGGACAGTGTATTAGCTGAATTGATAGAAGAAACTCCGGCGCTTTACTTTGGAAGAAATAGGGAGCATTATTCTGCTCCAGTTGCCAAAGAAATTAAGAAGTGTATTCGTGCAACCAAGAAATCTTCAAATTCGGACACGGATCGTTTTGACACAGAAAAGAAACGTCAGAAATTGGATTATCTTTTGGCTTGCAGAACAGAAGCTAAGACATTTCTGGATAAGTTTGATCCAAAGTATTTAGAGAGTGAACTTCATAAGAATCTCTTTGGTATGAATAAAGTAATTAAGGAAGTAACTAATATCTATTTTACAGCATATATGCAGGGGAATAGTCTTAACAGCAATCTGGCATTATGTGGAGGATATGGTATAGGTAAGACTTCCATTGTAGAGAATATTGCGAAGGCAATGGACTATCGTTACGTGAAGATTTCCCTTAATGGTATTGCAGATATTAAGGAACTTCGTGGTTTTTCAAGCACATATATTGGAAGCGAACCTGGCAGAATCATGAAGGGTTTCAAGGAAGCTGGTTCTCTTAGAACCGTAGTCCAGTTAGATGAAATCGATAAGCTTAAGCCTGAGTTCGCTGATGTCCTTCTTGATTTGTTGGATAGGGAATTTACAGATAATTTTGTTGATGTTCCTGTAGATCTTAGACAGTCTATCTTTGTTGCAACTGCAAATGATTGGGCGAAGGTAGCTCCGGTTGTGAGAGATCGTTTTATTGTAATTGATGTAGATGGCTATTCAAGAAGTGAGAAGAGTCAGATTGTAAGTGACTATATTATTCCAAAGTTAGAAAAGTGCTACGCTGCAAGCGGGGTATCAATTGCCATTGACGATGAGGCGGAAGATTTTCTTCTTAAGACATATGCGACATCCTTTGGCGTCCGTGATGCAGAAAAGGCAATGCAGAGAATTTGTTCATCAAAATTAGTAGACCAGGTGAGAGCTGCTGATGCAGTAAATGTGAGAATTAATAAGGATGATGTTTGCAAGTATCTTGGTGAGGTTCCTATTCCAAGAGGAAATTTCCCTGAGGATGGAACCATTCCGGGCATTTCCAAAGCACTCGCAGTAAGTAATGGAAATATGGGAAGTAGCTTTGCAATTGAAACTGTTCTTATTGATGGTGAGGAATCTCTTGAAATGACAGGTTTACCTAAGGAAACAGCAACAGATTCTGTAAAAATTGCTGTGACTTGCATTAAAAAAATGTATCCGAATCTCCTTAAGGGAAAGCATATTCACGTTCATTTTGGAGAGGGAAGTGTTCCAAAGGATGGTCCTAGTGCAGGAGTCGCACTTCTTATGAGCATCTTATCAGCGGCAATTAATAAGCCAATCATGAATGAGAAGCCATACGACATTGCATATACAGGTGAAATCAGTCTTACTGGTGGCGTATTCGCTATTGGAGGAACTATGGAGAAAATCCAAGCAGCTTATGATTCTGGTTGTAGCAAGGTATTCATTCCTATGCAGAATTATGAGCATCTTGATAAGGAAAAACTTAAGGAATTTGATTGCGAAGTCATTCCTGTGACTCATGTTTCGCAGGTTATTAAATCTGTATTCCCTGATCTTGATTAGGGTATATAGGACGTGGCACTTTTGCATAAGGTCAGAAGTGCCACAAAAAGTTTCTTAAATTCTTAGCAAATAACAATGGAGATTATTATCGGATATACGTCATATAAGTAGAAAACAAAAGGAGGTCTTAATTATGAGCAAGGATTATTACAAGCAGCGCGATGGCATGGACAGATATGCAGTGTACGGTGACGATGGTTATGAGCACCGTGGTAAGGCCGAGTATGGCGATGATGGTCATATGACTCGTTTAGATATTATTTCACCGGTAGCAGACCAGCCTGGATACCATCATCACGAGTGGTGGAATGAGAAGGAAGGCTATGGACATGAAATCCATCCAGATCATTAAGTAAGGAAGCGCGGAGTCTGTGTACATAAGCACACAGACTCCGCATGAAAAGCAAATAACATAAACAAGCTATTTTAAGGAGGAACGAACTATGGGAATGAACTTTAACTTTAACGATGGACCTTTACCACCTAGCAATGTGTGTGAGCCTCATCAGCCTATTCTGGCGGCTATTGATAAATCAGGCTCAATGGGCGATTTGCCTGGTGTACCAAAGATTAGTAATGTTGAGAAAGCAATTAATAAGTTTATTAGCGATCTTAATCAGGATTCAAAGGTTTCAGAAAGAATTGATTTTTGCTTACTCAGCTTTAATGAGAAAGTAACTATTGAGCAGGATTGGGTTCCAATTGCTCAGGCAAAAACTGTTGAATTATCAGCTGGTGGAGGCACAAATCTTTCAGAAGCACTTAGTGTGTCAGTCGACAAGTTAAGAGAGCGTGGCCATGTGTACGAAGACAATGGTATCGAGGTAAGAATGCCGTATCTGATTATTCTTACAGATGGTATGGGCGATGACATTGATCAGATTTCAGAGGTAATCAGAAATAGAACACATGATAATAAAATGCGTCCTTGGTTTCTTGGAGTTAAGGATTATGACAAGGTTACAGCTGGTAAAATTACGGGTGGAGATAGAGTATTTGAACTTACAGATGCTGATGGATATGATTTTACAGATTTCTTTAAGCTTATGGCTGTAAGCATTAAAGCTGTATCTACTTCAGCTCCAGGTGCAAAGCCTGTAATCAAGGATGATGAAAATCCCCTTAAGCAGGAGGATTGTGGTGTTAAAGTCGTAAATATTGATGATTGGCTTTCTTAATCAGTATTGGGAGAGGTTCAAGATCAACCTCTCCCACCTTTGGAGGTGTTAGAAGCGATGAAGTTTTCAAATTATAAGGTAAATATTCCTGGTCCCTATCATATTAAAAATGGTATTCCTTGCCAGGATGCATATTGCATAAGAGAAACACCTGATGGGGTAATTGTTGCTGCGGTAGCGGATGGATTAGGCAGTGAAACACATTCTGATAAAGGGGCAAAGATTGCATCAAGTTTTGTTGTTACTTTTTGCAAACAGCATTATAAACCAGAGATGACTGAACACGAGGTGATTTCTCTTCTGAGAAGAGCATATATAAAAGCATATGCTCTGGTTGAGAAGACAGCAATTAATAAAGGAAATGATGTGGATCAGTACGATTGCACATTGTGTACGGTCATTTATGATGGCAAGACACTTTATTATGGCCAGTCTGGTGATAGTGGGCTTATTGTAGGTAGCAATGATGGCGGATATTACAAGATTACAGAGCAGCAGCGTGATGAAGATAACAATGTGTATCCACTTTGTTTTGGACCAGAGTATTGGGAATTTGGCAAGGTAAAGGGAAATGTTGTTTCTGTTATGCTCATGACAGATGGGGTATGGGAGCAGGCGTGCCCACCAATTCTTAAAAATGAACAGCAGCAGATTAATATTGGCTTTGTTGAGATGTTTTTGAATCATTTCGGTCTTGATGATTCTGAGGTGAGAAGTCTTGAGAGAGAAGCGAATCGATATATGAGAAATTTCTCTCAAAAGCGTCTAGATGATGACAAGACAATTGTTGTTATCATCAACTCGGAAGCAAAGCCATTAAGAAGAGAAGATTCCTACTATGCGGCTCCTAATTGGGATGAGTTAGCTGATGAAAGAACTAAGAGGATGAATGAAGCTAATCGCGAGTCAGATGAAAGCAACCTTAATGATTCCTCGAATTGTATTAAAGCTAAAGAAAAGGCTGAGTTACACATTCCTGTAGATCTTTCTGCTGCAGGTAAAGCGATTCATACGTTGGTAGATAAGGTGGATGAATTGTTTGTTCAACAGTCTAAACCTAAGGTTGAAGAAGTAAAAAAAATATCACCCAAGACAATACACATAGACATAAAAGTATAAGGGGAAAGGGCTCTGTCTTGGGTGATGTAGTAGCCCTTGTTTTGTTTATACTTGTAAGTTTGTTGGCATGGAAACTTAAGGATGTATTGAAAGAATACATGCCATTGACCTTATTAGGATTATTACTGACCTGTTTTGTAATGAATTCTACGGTACTTCTTCCTTCGTCAAGCCTGTTGGTTGTACTGGAATATTCATATGTATTGAATCCGATAAACGTGATTATAGTAGGAGCCGTAGGCGCATCTTTGGGCGAACTTATCGGTTATATGGTAGGTGAAGAAGGGGCTTCTCTTGTCAGACGATTTAAGAAGATATCAAAATTGACAAAGTTCAAGAAGCATTCTTTTTTGTGGGTCATGCTATTTGCTTTTATCCCATTTCCTGTATTTGATGTTGCAGGAATTATGGCTGGAAGTATTCGAATGAATCCATTCAAATTTTTGTTGGCTAGCTTTATCGGTAAAGCAATAAAAATGAGCTTTTATGTTTGGATTGCACATTTTATAAGTATTATTTTCGGATAGGAGGAGAGATAAATGGATGCGTATACTCTTTCAGGAAAAATGATTACTCTTCAGGAACCTGCGATAAAATCCGGTGGTGAAGGGGCAGTATACAACATTATTGGTTACAACAATGTTGTGGCCAAAATATATTTATCGAAAGCCGATGCAAAAGAGCGTGAGAGTAAGATTAGAGAGATGTCAAGCTTAAGCGAAACGTTAGGGTTTAGAAATACGCACATTTTAGATGATATTGCGTGGCCGCTTGCACCTTTGTTCAACAAAGCAAAGGAATTCATTGGTTTTGGAATGTCAAGAATCACTGCAAAGTTTGAACTCGATGATATTTATTCATTGAGTCAGAAAACAAATGCTGGGATGAATACAGATGAGAAAATCAGGACTTTGATTAGCTTGTGCACAGTTGTGGAAAAACTGCATTCGTGCGGTCAGATATTCGGTGATTTTAATCCGAATAACATCAAGATTGATAATAATTGTAATGTCAAATTTGTGGACAGCGATTCTTATCATTTCAGTGCAGGAAAGTCAGTATATCCGTGTGTAGTGTGCGCACCTGGTTATGTTGCTCCGGAATTGATGAAAAAGTGTAAGGGCACAACCTATTCAGAGTATTTTGCTAAGGGTGGAGTTACCTTTACTAAGGAAACTGATAATTTCTCATTAGCAATTCATTGCTTTCGAATGCTTATGAATGGATGTCATCCATTTACCTGCAAAAAACATACCAAAAATGTCGGATCTACACCTGCACCGTCTATTGATAAAAGAGTAGAAAAAGGAGAAACGCCGTTCTTTACTACGGTGGCAAATTTTACTACTCCTGATTGGGCGCCTGACATTACATGTCTTCCAATGTATTTGAGAAAGATGTTCGAAAGAGCTTTTGTGGATGGTCATACTAATCCTTCTGCAAGACCTTCTGCAACTGAATGGAAGCAGGCATTGGTTAAATACCAGAATGAAACAACAAGATGTAATGTTGAATCAAAACACTATTACTGGAGCCAGCTGAAAGCATGTCCGTATTGTCTGGCATCTGATAGAGGTAAGAAGAACCTCATTAAGACTATGGGCGGAACAATTACTCCGCAGATGAACGTAAACCGCGGAAATAATAACACAAATTGCAATCATGTGCCAACAGCTCAACCTGCTGGTAGATCCTCATCCAATAATGTGTTTAGCAATGCACTGAATGCAAATTCTTCTAAAACAAAGCCAAGTAACTCGGGGTGGTTTTGGGGGATTACGGTTACGGCTGCTATCATTATGCATATCCTTTTGGGCATGTATGCGTATGCGCCTATTTATCTTTCGTTAGTTGGAGAAGAATGGGTAATGTGGATTGGTGCAGTAGGAAGTGTAATTTCTGCTATTGTTGGAGTCGTTCTTTATGGTATGAATTGGTCAGGAGCAAATAGTTATCCTTATGATTATAAGTGGTATGATTACATTCTTTCACAGTTAACTGGTTTTGGATTTGCTATTGGCTTTGGAATAGCTTTGGCATTGGTTGCGTTAATCGTAATCATTGTTATGTATATTTTGGCTGCTATCTTTGCGATAGCGATATTGATAGCGATTCTTGCTGGATTATGTTCCGGCTAAAGAGAGGTGGATTATGGAAGAAAAAATTAAAAGCTTATTAATTGAAAAGTTTAAGTATACAGAAGTTGAAGCTCGAGAAACTGCAAAAGATATTTGCAGTTTCTCGGATGAAGACTTAAGGAATGCAGTACGACAGTTAGTTCATACTGGAGAATATCTGGAAATTATAGAGGGAAAATATACGACAAGTGGATTGATGAAGAACCATTCTTTTGAATATCCTGCTGCACTTGTATTTATTGATTGGTATCGGCATTCTCCCAAAGAGGCTGAAAACGCTCTTCAGTGGATGAGATAGGAGGGATTTTATGACATATAAAGAAATCCTGAATACATTGAATCCTGAGGTATGGCGCAGCCTTTCTGAGGATGAGAAGATAGATTATTTCCAGAGTCTTGAAAATTGTATGGCAATGGAGAGCAACAGAGATAACTGCAAAGTGAATGGAAGGTTCCTCTACACAGGTGAAGAAGGTGTGGTATTAGGCGCATATAATCCTGAAACAAGAGAAATAGACATTAATGTTTCTCAATTTGATGAATGTTCACTCTATGGAAAGGAGCCAAGTAGATTAACTCAGACATGCTTGCATGAGGGAAGACATGCTCTTCAACACCAAGTTGCTGAAGGAAAGGTGAAATATCATGATTCAGAAGTTGCAGAGGAATGGCGGCATAATTTAGAAGAAGGAAATTATATATCTTATAAAAGGAATCCTAAAGCGTACTATAATCAGCCGGTCGAACGAGATGCTAGAGAGTTTGCTGAGACAAGATACGAGGCTTTATTGGCTGAAAAGGCAAATATGGAGATTTCAGAGGATAATATCGTAAATATAAAGGAAGCAGCACTGGTGTTTTCGAATCAGATGGAATGTGATCAGAACCTGGCGGCTGATTATCAAAGTGTTGGGAATGGAGAACACGCAGGGCAAAGAATGTAGGTGATCAATGTGTTGGTTGCAAGAGAAATTCTATTAGGAAATACGTTAGAAAAAAATATTGTTCCTACAAGGAAGAATCCGCACGTTAGGCTTGCTGGGAGTATAAACAATAAACGTACAGAATTGTGCCTGTCCGCTGAAGATTTATCGACGCACATCCTTGCTACGGGAGGAACTGGTTCAGGAAAAACCAATACGATTTTTGAAATTATTCGACAGATTAAAGAACAGCTTACAGCAGAAGATGTAATGATTATCTTTGATACAAAAAGGGACTTCCTGACATTAAGAGATGGAAGAGATGTAGTGATATCTAATTCATTAGAAGATAAATCTGACAATTTAGCATGGAATATATTTATGGAGATTGTAGCAGATGGGTGGGAGAAAGAGGCAATTGAAATTAATGCAGATGAAATTGCCAATTTGATTTTTTCAGATAGCATCGAGAATAGTCAGTCGCCTTTTTTCCCTAAAGCGGCTAAAGACATATTTGCTGCAATTTTAAAGGGTATTACATTCTTAGGAATAGATAATAAAGAACACCGTGTCATGTATATGAATAACGAAGCATTAAGAAAATACCTTTCTAAAGTAAATGCTAAGATACTTAGCGAATTTTTGGGCAAGTTTCCTGAATTGTGTGGTGTATTGAAATATATTGGTGATGGTGGTTCGGAACAGGCATTAGGTGTTTTGGCAGAACTTGAGGAAACAACAGGACAGTTATTCCGAAAATCTTTTGGTCTTGATGGCAGATTTTCTGTGAGAAAATTTGTAAAAAAACGAGGCGCTAAAACACTATTTGTTGAATATGACCTTGCGAGCGGAAGCGCATTTATACCAATGTATACAGTTCTTTTTGATATGTTTATAAAACAGAGTTTATGTAATACGAATCATGGAAAAGTGTACATGGTTTGCGATGAGCTAAAACTGCTTCCTCATTTGCTACATTTAGAAGATGCATTGAATTTTGGCAGATCGATAGGAGTGAATATAATATCAGGTATCCAGAGTATGGAGCAGCTTTACGAAGTGTACGGAGAGATTGGTGGCAGAAACATCGCTTCAGGTTTTCAGACTACAATCTGTTTTCATACAAACAATCAGGCTACAAGAGAATATATTAGTGGGATACATGGGACGAATTATATGGCTATTCAACATACAGGAGCATCCAATAATCTGCAGGAAAGCATTCGCGATGGTTATGCGGTAGAAGACTGGGAAATGGCTAATCTTTGTCAGGGTGAGGCTATTGTTGGACTACCATTTGAAAAACCAATTAAATTCAAATTTGAAAGGTATAGGTGATGACATGAACAGAGGAACTAATTTTTTGGTAACTACAACTGCTTCTTTGATTAGCAATCATAATAGAAAGAAAACCATTCAAAAAATCAATAAAATGAATGATGCAAATAAGAGAATTGTTAATTTGGGACACGTTTATCCTGATAGTATTTTGCCAGAACAAGAAGCAACTGCTAATGTATGCATTACCGGAGGAACGCAGGAGGCAAGAAATTGTCTTATCCTTCAGAATTGTAAGCAGTCAGTGGCCGATGGAATACCGGTTATTATTATTCATGAAGGTAACTACCATCTTGAATATGATGTAAAAAAGGCTTTTCAGGGTAAATGTTATTGTAGGGCGGTTAGTAAATCAGAACCTTTCTATGAACCATTGATGAGACTTAATGATCAAGAAATTTCAAATCTCATAATTGAGGCATCCAAAGAAGGAGATATGATTGAAACAGATGGACTATTGTATTTAAGGTCAATTTCATGTATGGCTCGAAAAAAGGGGATTACCCCGTACACTAGAATGCTCTCCACATTCCCATATTCTCAGGCACAGGTTGTTATATCGGGATTAGAGGCTAAAGGCTTGATAAATTCAACAGAGGCAGCATCATTAAGAAATGATGTTGCGACTGGATCTAGTGAACGTTCTAAAATTGATAAATTCTTTTCAGAACTTATCAGTCAGGGTGAAATTATAGCAGGTAAAGGACAATTAGCTCGCTCGGCGTCAATATCAGAATGCATTAGAAATAACGGAATTCTCTCAATTGATGTCGGAACATGTTCAAAAAAAACACAATTAAGCTTTATACGTGCAGAATTGGAAAAGTGTGTTAAGGATGGCAAAGCTGTCCGGGTAGTTATCGATGCAATGACATTGGCTGATAGCCCTATGATGCTTGATTTCTTGGGAAAGACACATGCAATGTTTTGGTGGACATTGTCTACACCGGATATTAACGCATTAGTAAACGAGGGAAAGAACCTTACTTCGTGGATTGCATTAACGCATAAAACGATTATGTTTGCTAATAGTATAGGTACATCAGAGGCGCTTTCTAAAGAGCTTGGAGATTATGATTTTGTTGAAGTGACAAATATTCATGGTGGTGGAACCGATTTTGGCAATTTTGGTCTTCACTTTGGAGCTACTGACTCATTACAAACAGCGACAAAACGTGAAATGGTAGTAAAACCTGAAGATATCAGTACTTTAGGCGATAGAGAGTTTTTTGCTTTAAATAACAATACATCTGAGGTAATGAAGGGAGTGTTAGCATAATGGGCATAAGTTGCTATGAATATTACTATGAAATGATGTCTTATTCAGAGCGTGCTGTTTATAGAGATATGTATGAAGCCTTTGTTAACAGGGCAACCAGCTTTTGTATTCCAAATTGTGAATATAAAAAGATTGGGGAGATATTTGAACGATTAACAGATGATCATCCAGAGATATTCTATGTTAAATATATCCAGATTCAGTCAAGGAATTTTATTCCTGGTTATCAAATCGTTCCGCAATACAGATTCTCGAAAGATGAGATACAGTATATAAGGGATGCGGTTGATGATTCTATAGAGAGAATTGTGGAAAAGTGTGCAGGAAAAAGAACTATTGAGGCAGAAAAAATAATACATGATTATATTGTGGAAATTTCTGAGTATAAAGACTTGGAAGCACCATATAGTCACGAAATGCCAGGCGTTTTTTTGTATGGAATCGGGGTATGTGAAGGGATATCTAAAGCCTTTAAATATCTTTGCGATAAGATAGGAATTCAATCGGGTATTGTAATTGGAGGTGTGAAAGGTGAAGATACAGCTCATGCGTGGAATCAAATCTGTATAGAGGGTGCTTGGTATAATATTGATGTTACCTTTGATATGAATCTATCAAAAAGTGCGGGTGATTTGAGATATGATTATTTCAATGTGTCCGATACGGTGCTATCTGATAGATGCTCGATTTTTCGAGTACATAGCTGTAATCACAATTATGGGTTTTATGCGAAAGTGAATAAATTTGCAAAGTGTCAAAGTGATTTAAGGACTATTGTAAGAACAAGAAAGAGTGATGTAATAAGCGTACAGTTGCCACATATCGCATGTACGGATAATGAATTGTTTGAATATATATTTAGCACTGTGTCAGACAGTATTGACGGATTCGGAAGACACGAAATAAGTATACTTCCCAATTACTGTACTAATGTATTTACAATTAGGATAAATAAAGCTGCACTGTTATAGAACCTTCACAGATAATGTGGAGGTTTTTTGCTTATCAACGTAAATATATAAGAATCCATATGAAAGGGGGGGGATATTATTGGATATTTTATCATTAGAAAGAATCTGGTATCATACACCAATTGTTGAATCTGATAATCTAAGTCGATATTGCCCTATTGATGACTTTACTTTTATGGGAATGGAATCAGATTATATTAGTGAGTCCTCTAAATTCCATCTGCATGTTTTTTATAGAATGGATTGCATGTTATATCCAGAGATATGTCGAAGAATTATTATACAGAATGGATTTATTCTTGCAGAAGAAGATGAGAGTTTGTTTATTGAATATACAAGAAGGCTTGAATCAGAAGGGATGTACGATAAGAAAGAATTTGATTTTATAAGAAAATATTTCTCACATGCAGATGATAATCAATACAGGAGATGTGACTATCCATCAGTTGAGTTACAAGCAATATACTTCTCTGGGCATAAAGGTGTGAGAGAAATATTATGCAAGGCTGGACTGGATTTTATATCTTATCATCTTGAACGCATTCCAGAATTTAACCTGATTGGATCAACTCCTGTGTCAATAGTTGGATATGGGGTAACAAATAAGTTTTAAGAATAGTGAACACACCCGAAATGGTTGAGTGTCTTTTTGAAGAAGAACAATTGCAACGCTGTCTTAATGTTTATAAAGATTATTCGGGATATGTAGAAAAAGACTTGCCTAATCTGTATCAGTGTAGCTATTTTAAAATGTTGTATGAAGATGGACAGTTTGGTGGAACTGGATTCAACAGGGCGTTATACAGACGGTTGGGAGAAGTGAAACGACGGGAAGAATTTAATCTGTATAAAAGATATATGGAGTTAAAGGCACACACAACATTTAAGGGGAGATTGCCGTCCAGAGAGAATATTTATGATGAAGTTACTTCTATGGAAATAACAAACAGATATCTTTCGGAAGGACAGGAATTAGATAGGAGAATTCAGCGAAGGTCAGATGATGGACAGTATCAGTATGAATCTGAAAGGTATATTTTTTGTATGCCCAAGAATCTGTTTGATATATGCAAAGAGGCAAATGAGCAAGGTAACTGTCTGTTAAGTGGTGGATATGCAGAAAAGCATGCTAATGGAGACACTACAATTATATTTATACGTAATAAGGATAAACCTGAGCATGCATTTGTGACCGCAGAAATATGTAATGGAAAATTGCAACAGGTTTACGGTTGCGGGAATTGTTTGCCGGAGCGTGCCGTATATGAGCCTTAAATGAAAAACTCAGTGCAAAATCAAAAGGTTTTCTAATACATTAAACATT
>ERZ1034626.975-NODE-975-length-20009-cov-48.964819_pt1 | contig 20009 bp, 14 predicted proteins | sample MGYA00520652_ERZ1034626 | MGnify/ENA primary metagenome ERZ1034626 (study PRJEB33766, sample SAMN09781765) | gut metagenome | biome: gut microbiome | host: Homo sapiens | place: Madagascar | study: EMG produced TPA metagenomics assembly of the PRJNA485056 data... | reverse complement strand
TATCTGATATGGATGTTATGAATTTATACTATACTATTCCGCTAGGAATGTCAACCATTATTTTTAAAATTTTTTGAGAGTTGTGCCGTGGAGCGGAAAATGGTATGATTTAGATAGTGAATCCGTAGCCCCAACAGCAAGTAAGAAACGCGGCCTGCTTATTCTTACTTGCTGTCGTGACTACTGGGTTATTATCATATTTTAGGAAAATATTGCAATATAAAATATATTAAATCAGAAGGAGCCACTCAACTACATGGCAGATAAAATTTACCGCGTTCCTACTATATATAATAAAATAAGAAAAGCCGCTGACCCGCTGACAGTCCGGGTACCGGGTTCTAAGAGTATCACGAACCGCAGTCTCCTTCTGGCGATGCTGGCGGAGGGAAAGTCGACGCTGCGCGGGGTGTTGTTCTCGGATGATTCGAGGCATTTTCTTAAGTGTGTGCAGGATCTGGAATTTGAGACGACGGTGGATGAGGAGAGCTGTATCGTCACGGTAGAAGGACTGGGAGGAAAGTTTCCCTGTGGAGAGGCTGCGTTAAATGTGGGAAGTGCGGGAACGGCAGCGCGTTTTCTGACGGCTGCGTTAGGTGTCTCGGAAGGTGTTTTTCATATGGATGCTTCGGAGCAGATGAGGAAGCGTCCGATGGCACCTCTTCTGTCTTCTTTGGAAGAGCTTGGATGTGAGATCCGCTGTGAAGGAGAAGAGGGACATTTTCCTTTTACGCTGACCGCTCATGGGTTCGGACAGGATCATATCTCCATTGATATCGGGCACAGCAGTCAATTTTTGAGTGCGCTGTTGATTGCTTCTACTTTATCCTCGGAAGATTTTACGATTCAGGTAGAGGGTACCCACGGCATGGCTTATATCGAAATGACACAGAAGATGATGGAGCAGTTCGGTGTCTGCGTGGAGCGTCCCGCCCCGGATCAGTTCTGTATTCCCTCCGGTCAGCATTATAAGTCGTTAGATTATCAGATTGAGCCGGATGTCTCCGCTGCCTGTTATTTCTATGCGATGGTACCGCTACTGGGGATCCCGGTCTGTGTAGAGCATGTGCATTTTGAAAGTCTGCAGGGAGATGTGGAATTTCTGCGTATCTTAGAGAAAATGGGATGTACCGCACAGGATACGGAGAAAGGAGTCCTCCTGCTGCCTCCTGCCGTTTTGCCGGACGCCGGGGCGCAGGCTCCCGCTTTCCATGGTATCACGGTGGACATGTCCTCCTGTTCCGACCAGGCGATCACACTGGCAGCCATCGCACCGTTTGCCGACAGCCCCACCTGTATCACAGGCATCGGACACATCCGTTTCCAGGAGAGTGACCGTATCCATGCCATCTGTACAGAACTGACCCGCATGGGCATCCGCTGCGAAGAGACGCAGGACAGCATCACCATCTATCCCGGTTCTCCGCGCCCCTGCACCGTAGCAACCTACGATGACCACCGCATGGCTATGGGTTTTGCCCTCACCGGACTGCGCGCGGAAGGCATCGTGATCGACGATCCCGGATGCTGCCGCAAGACCTTCGAGAACTATTTTGAAGTACTTGACCAAGTGATCGCAGAGATATCAGAAGTTTAGGCGCACAGCTGGAGGAGTCCATGGGCGCACAACTGAAAAAGAGAGCATCCATGGATCTATTCTCCTGCCATGAATGCTCTCTCTTACTTTCTTTGTTCCGTTTATGCTGTTTTCAGCAAAAATGTCTTAGTTCTCCTGACCCTTTACTGCGAAGCATACGCCGGTGTCATCGGGCTTGTCCTCATCGAACTTATAATCCTTACCGGGCAATATTGCATTCAGGATAATACCGGTCAGCGCACCTACTGCCAGTCCGGACAGGCTGATGGTGATCTCGCCGATGTGGAATGCGATAGCGCCTGCTGCACTGTAGTTGATACCGATGGACAGTACCAGGATCAGAGCGGCGATGATAACGTTACGGCTCTTGGTAAAGTCTACCTGAGTCTCTACGATGTTACGGACACCGACTGCAGAGATCATACCGTACAGTACCAGGGATACACCACCGCAGGTAGCGGTAGGCATACAGCCGATCAATGCTGCTACCTTCGGAGAGAAGGAGAACAGTACAGCGAAGCCTGCTGCAATACGGATAACTCTGGGATCGAATACCTTGGTCAGAGACAGTACACCGGTGTTCTCACCGTAAGTGGTATTCGCAGGAGCGCCGAACAGGGATGCAATAATGGTAGCCAGACCATCACCTAACAGCGTACGATGCAATCCGGGCTCCTTGATATAGTTGATACCAACAGTAGAAGAAATAGCGGAGATATCTCCGATATGCTCTACCATGGTAGCCAGGGCGATCGGCATAATGGTGATCACGGAAGTGATTAACAGAGAAGTGTTGCCGTCGGACAGTGCCCAGAAAGCGGTCTCATTCCAATGGATGGGAAGTCCGATCCATGCAGCTTCCGCAACAGGCGTGAAATCCACACGACCTAAGATAGCTGCCAGCACATAAGAACCGACAACACCGATGATGATCGGAACGATCTTCACCATTCCCTTACCCCAGATATTGCAGATCACTACCAGTGCAATAGCAACCACTGCGATCAGCCAGTCTGCGGAACAGTTGTTGATAGCGGACTGGGACAGTGTCAGACCGATGGCAATGATGATAGGTCCGGTTACGATAGGCGGGAAGAAACGCATTACCTTGCCGGTACCGAAGATCTTGATCAACAGGGATAATACCAGGTACAGCAGACCTGCACAGGCAACACCGAAGCAGGCATAAGGAAGCAATGCGGAATTATCCGCACCGTCTGCCATAGGTGCGATCGCGGCATAACCGCCTAAGAAAGCAAAGGAAGAACCCAGGAATGCGGGTACCTTTCTCTTGGTCAGCAGATGGAACAATAAAGTTCCCAGACCTGCAAATAACAATGTTGTGGAAACATCCAGACCTGTCAGCATAGGTACCAGAATGGTGGCACCGAACATTGCGAACATGTGCTGAAGTCCCAGCAGAAGCATCTTGGGCACGCCCAAGGATCTGGCATCGTAAATGCCATTTTCGCCGAGTGTAGTCTTCTCGCTCATTTTTCTCCTCCTGTGTCATAGACATGTGAACTTGTAATATTTGCCACATAGAGATAGGCAGATAGTCCTCTACCTGCCCACACCTATGTGACCTTATTAGTTACATGATAGCTTTTCATCGTTCCACAGTCAAGGAAAAATTTATTCCACTGCATGTTCTTTCAAAAAGTCCAGCCAGATGGGAATATACTGGGCTTTCAGGTGCACTCCGTCATAAGTATAGGATGCCACCATTCCCCCGGTCTCATCACAGATCAGCGGATTCACATCCAGATAAAAAATCTTCTCATCGTCCGCAAGCTTCGCGATTTCTTCATTCCTGGCTTCGATGCCTTCATTGGTAATATAGTCTCCCTGCCCGGAGCGCTCCGTGGTCACCTTCATGATCGCCTGCAGGTAGATCACCGCATCGGGCTGCAGCTGCTGCAAATGCTGTACTGCCTCCCCGTAAGCCTTCATGAAAGATTCCACCGTACCGGTTCCCATCTCGTTAATACCGATCATCAGATAGATCTTGGCAAACTGTTTCTCGGATAGTGCCTCTTCCACCGTGATCTTTTTCTTCTGCCCCGGCACCGCTACTATTTTCGAATCGAACATCTTATAAATCGTAAGTCCGGTAGAGGCATAAAATGTGGAGGTCTCTTCCAGTCCACCGTATTCATACATTCCCACTGTCCGGGAATCCCCGATAAATACAGCATCATCAAAATAGCTGTCATCCACCGTATGGTAGACCACTTCTTTCGGCAGTTCTTCCGAAGGCTCTGTCGGTTGTGGTTCCTCCGTTGTCATTGTCTCTGTCTGCGTATCTGCCGATGTCTCTCCGACTGCCGGTGTCCGACTTTCCCCTGTGGGATCTTCTGTGCCTTCCGGGACCGTATCCCCCGATACGGTTCCGTCCTGTTGTCTGGGTTCCGATGTATGACCCATCCGGGCACCGCCTGCCAGCTGCACACCCCTGTTATACAATTCCCGAAGAGGATCCGTATACACCTGCCAGTTGTCCGTCCATGTAAAAAACAGGACTCCCATAAGCAGCAGGCTGATGGGAAAGGATAATTTTCTTATCCATTGTCGTAGTTTCTGTAACATATTTCCTATCCTATCCAGATTTTCTAAAAACTAAAGTACATAAATGGGTTATTTCCCTCTAATATAAGTCTCCAGACGCAATACCAGAATACCGCTGCCAGCAATATTTTCATCAGGATCTTATCCTTACCGTAATTGTACAACTTTTCGATTACCGGTGTACATGCCAGCCCGGATACGGCTAACAGCCCGCCGTAGGTAGACAATGCTTTCCACGCATCCTCATAGCCGCCGCTGATCCCCGGTACCAACCACATCATTTTATCCAGATAGACCCTCAGCTGTGACAGATCCGTAATGGCAAAGCACATCCAGCTTACGGGAATGATCAGCCACAGATAAATGTGCGGCAGTACTTTCATTTTATGTACGAATTTTAATCTTCCCAGCTGCCGTTCCAGTACAATACAGATCCAGAGCAATCCGCCCCAGCAGAAAAAGTTCCAGCCGGTGCCATGCCAGAATGCAGTTAATATCCATACCGCAAACAGGTTAAAAATCGTGCGTATCTCACCCTGTCTGCTACCGCCCAACGGGATATAAACATACCGGCAGAACCACTGCCCCAGTGTCATATGCCATCTGCGGTAGAAATCTCTCACGCCTCTCGCCATATAGGGTCTTCGGAAATTCACCGGCAGTTCAAACCCAAGCATTCTGCCCAGCCCCATTGCCATCAGAGAATATCCCCAGAAGTCGAAGTAAATCTCCATGGAATAGGCGATTGCCGCCAGCCATGCAAGCGGTGTGGAAATACTCTCAAATCCCGTGACCTGTACCTCATGCCACAATATCCCCACGCGATCCGCCAAAAGCACCTTGGCAGCCAGTCCTAAGATGAACAGCTTCATGCCGTCCTCCAGTCCCTGCATAGTAAAAGTCCTGTTGTACAGGCTGTATTTCACCTCACCATAACGGGTAATGGGGCCGGAGATCAGCTTCGGAAACATGACCACATAAGTTGCAAATTTTAAAAAAGAATACTCCCTATCTGCATCTCCGCGATATACATCGATCAGATAAGACAATATCTGAAAGGTATAAAAACTGATCCCCAGAGGAAGTCCCGCAGAACCTCCCCGGCACTTAAACCAGATCAGGATGCCAATGTTAATACTCAATGCTGTCACGAACAACAGTCTCTTGCGCCATAATGTCCTGGGGCTGCGTTTTGCCAGATGCAGCCCGATAAAATAATTACATAAGACGGAAATCATCAAAGGTGCAAGATTTCCTGCATCTCCCATGGCATAAAAAACAATGCTTCCCACAAGCAGCGTCAGGTTTCTGTATTTAGAAGGTGTGATTCCGTAGACGATCAGAAAAACCGGCAGGAACCACAGCAGAAATTCAATACTGCTGAATATCAAATAAATCACATCTTTCTGTTTTCTATTACTAATTCTGTTCTTTATATCATAGTAGCTTGAAACACAGGGTATTACAACTAAACAATTCTTAATTTTAAATGACAATATTTTACAACTGCTTAATCTTTTTGCAATTTTTTCCGGCTTCGTATACAATGGATATAACAACGATCGAGAAAGGATATTTCCTATGAAAGAACAGTTATATACCATCCCCTTAAATGATGCCGTCAACGCACAGGACGAATGTCCTTTCTGCTTCATCCACAGAAGTATCGAGCAGGATCTGTTGGACTTCGTCTTAGGCTCCGGCTCCTCCTATATGGAAGCAGATATCAGAGAGCAGACCGACAAAGCAGGCTTCTGCCGCTATCATTTTCAGAAGATGTTTGACTATGGCAATACCCTGGGCAACGCCTGGATCCTGAAAACGCACTATCAGCGTATGATCCGGGAAATGCAGCAGGAATTTGCTTCCTTCCGCCCCGGAAAAAGCTCTCTTCTGGGAAAATTCAAAAAAGCGGAAGGCGGTGAAAATACCATCGGCATGTGGATCCGTGCAAAAGAGGACTCCTGCTATATCTGTTCCCAGTACAAGGATACTTATGAAAGATACCTGGACACCTTTTTCTATCTGTGGAAAAATGATGACAGCTTCCGTAAAAAAATAAAAGACGGCAAAGGCTTCTGCCTGCCTCACTTTGGAGACCTCTGCGAAGCCGCAGACCGCAAGTTCTCCGAGAAGGAAAAGCAGGAATTCTACGACGGTCTCCTGCCCGTCATGGAAACGAACATGCAGCGGATCTCTGAGGATGTATCCTGGCTGGTGGAGAAATTCGATTACCGAAATAAGGACGCCGACTGGAAGAATTCCAAAGATGCCATCCAGCGCGGCATGCAGAAATTAAAAGGCGGATATCCCGCAGATCCTGCCTATAAAATGTCTAAATAGTCATATTTTCTTCAAAATTATGATGCAAATAGGATGCTATTTTTCCGAAAGCTCTTCGTCAGAGGGCTGTGTGGAACGTTCCGCCAGCCTTCTGCTTAAGTTCAGGTACTCTGTGATCTCTTCATACAACATCTCCGGCTGAAAAGCATCCTCTAAAATCCGCTCGTTCATCAGTCCCTTAATGGTCAGCTCCAGCATTTTTCGAAGTTTCCGGGCATCCTTGGCAGAAGCATACGCTGTAAGATCCGCTTTTTCGTAGATGGCTTCGTAAGCGTCCTCCAGGCGCCGTCTGCTCTCTTCGGCAGCTAACAGGGCTTCGCTGACATTCTCGGACTGTGCCCGGTTTAAAAACTGCTGCAGATAGGGATACCGGCACATAGCATGCATTTTCCCGCATTCCACCTGCTGCATCAGAGCAAACAGGTCCGTCTCCTTCGCATCCACCGCCGTAGACAGCTCCAACAGCAGGTAACGGACGCTGTAATCATAGACAAATGCATATACTCCCAGTTTGCTTTCGAAATAATGGAATAACAAGCCCTTGCTGATAGCCGCCTCCCTCACAATATCATCGGTGCTGGCATGCCGATAGCCGCTAAGAGCAAATGCTTTCAGTGCTGCATTGATCATCCTGTCCTGTTTTTCCTTTTTTAAATCAAAAAATTTCTCATTCATAACGCAACATATCCCTTTTCATTTTGGTCAATAAGGTTTATCATATAACTGTATGGACAAATGTATATGATTCCGAACCGTTACATACACTACAATATGGAAGGAGCAACCCTATGGCTAAAAAATTTGGCAAATTTCTGCTGTTCACCGCAGCAGTAGGTACTGCAGCCGCAGCTGCTTACTACTATATGCAACAGAAGGATTCCAAGCTGAAGGAATCTTCCGAAGCAGATGACGATTACGATGATTTCCATGAGGATCTCGAAGAGAGCAATGAATTCTCCCGCAATTATGTTCCTCTGAATACTGCCGCACAGACTCCCGATGCTGCTGCACCCGAGAAGGCAGATACCACAGATGCTGACACTGATGCATCCGCTTTCACTCCACTCTCCGATCAGGCACCCGATCTGTCCGGGGAAGAGGATGAGACCGTGGAAGACGTAGAAGAATTCTTCGACGAGGAAGATGCAGAGGGGGCAGAGCCTCCCATCAGTGAAGAATAAGAATCCATAAGGATCCCTATTAAGAAGGTCTTACAGCCATGCTTTTTGCAGTCTGTGAAGACCTTCTTTCATTTCTGGCTCACTCACACTTCCGAATCCCAACAGTATCGTTGCCTTCGGGGCATCGGTCTCCACCATATTTTCCGACATGCCATAGACTTTTACCCCCGCTTCCGTCGCAGCAGACAATAGCTGTGCTTCTGTGACAGCTCCTTTCGCCGTCAGCAGAAGATGCAGTCCTGCATCCTCCCCGGAGATTGTAAAAGCCTTTTTAAACGGCTCTAACTCTGCAAGCAGCAGATCATGTTTGGCACGATAGTGCATCCGCATCTTGTTCAGGTGCCTTTCAAAATAGCCATCCCGGATAAATTCATTTAAGATCCGCTGGTCAATTCTCGACACTGTGCAGGAATAAAAAGAACAATCCCTGCGGTAGACCTCTAACAGGCTCTCCGGAAGCACCATATAGCTGACACGGATCGCCGGTGCGATCGCTTTGGAAAAGGTACCAATGTAGATCACCTTGCCCCGTTTGTCCGAGGACTGCAGGGAAGGGATCGGTTTCCCACGGTAGCGGAATTCACTGTCGTAATCATCCTCGATCAGATAGCGGTCCGGTTCCTTTTCCGCCCAACGTAACAGCTCTGCTCTTCTGCCGATGGTCATGACCGCACCGGTAGGATACTGATGGGACGGCATCACATAGGCTGCCCGGACCGGAAGTTCCAAAAGCTTGTCCGCCCGCATCCCTTTATCGTCCATATCCACCGTATAAATACGATAGGCAAATGACTGAAAGATCCGGTAAGCTCTCTTGTACGTAGGGTTCTCCATGGCGATCCCCACATGTCTCCCCAGTATTTTCTCTAATAACAGTAATAGATAATCGTTCCCTGCTCCCACAATGATCTGTTCCGGGCGGCAGTTCACACCACGGGAAGAATGCAGATACCGGCTGATGGTCATTCGCAGGTCATAATCTCCCTGGGGCTCTCCCTGGGCAAACAGCTCACTGTTACTATCATTCAGGATATTTTTCGTGATCCGTTTCCACACTCCGAAGGGGAATCCGGTCATATCAATTCCATAAGGAGAAAAATCGATCTGCACCTGTGTCCCGTCCTCTTGACTGTCAGGTCTGACCACCTCCGGCTCTGTCATCTCCCGCTGTTCCATGGTAAAAATCCCCTCCAGCCGGCAGACAAAGTATCCCTTATAAGGTTTTGCCTCAATATATCCCTCACTTAACAGCTGGTCATAGGCATAGTCCACCGTACTTCTCGCCACCTGCAGATATTCTGCCAAAGAACGCGTGGAGGGAAGCCTCTCTCCTGCCAGAAGCTTCCCTTCCCTGATTTCCTGTCGTATATGCTCATATATCTGCTGGTACAGACATTTGTCACTGTCTGTACGCAGCCGGATCGTCATATCATACATAATGTTGTCCTACTTTTTCTGGCTCTTCAGTTCCTCCAGGATCTGATCCTTAAGCTCTCTTGCCTTGTCCTTGGTACGGGCATTGGCCGATGGAGATGTGAGGATTGAAGCCACCATACGACTTGCCACATCGTATTTCTGAAATCTGGTGGCCAATACTCCGATCAGGAACTCCACCGTAATTTCATCCATACCGCACATGGGAAATCCTTCGGTCTGAAGCGCTTCCGTGAAGCCGGTATAAGCATTCTTCAGATAGGTCTCCTCCATGTTCTTCAATTCACGGAGACGGGCCATGTCCGTATCTCCGGATTCTTCCAGATATTCCTGATATCCTCTCATGAGCCATCCGCTCTTTAAGCAGATATAAGCCTTCTCGCTGGCATGGGCACGTTTTACCACCGCATTTACGAGGCACAGCTTATAGCGTTCGATCGCCTCTTCATAGGTATAGATATCGTCATCATAGGTGTGCAGCTGTACTTTGCTGCTGATATTCTCTTTGATCAGTTTGGCATATACCTTGGTAATGTTGTTGAAATATCTGTTCAACGCCGCATATCCGCAATGGGGACACAGGATCACATCATATTTTACCGCATCGATTCCTTCGTATTTTGCACGAAGATCCTGATCCGTGCCTAAAAGTCTCGCCTTGCCGGTCTTCATGATCTTGGCGGGAAAATCTTCTCCGCATACCGGGCAGGTAAAATTCTTGTCGTAGATCAGGTCCTTTTCTTCTATCTTAGGTGCCTCGGCCGCTGCCTGTTCTTCCTTTTTCTCCTGTCCGAAGATATCCATATCCTCCAGGTTATCTAGGCCCAGTCCGGCCAGCCCGAACAATTTGTCTGACATTCTTTTGTCTCTTCCTTTCCAAACTTACTTAGGCAGTACGTAAGAACTCTTCAGAGATACGATACGGTTAAATACCAGTTCTCCGGGCTTGGTGTCCTTATAATCCACACAGAAGAAGCCCTGTCTTACGAACTGGAACCGGTCATACGCCTGTGCCTTTGCAAATGCAGGCTCTAAGCGGCACTCTGTCAGTGTGGTCAGAGAATTGGGGTTCAGATTCAGACTTCCGTCCTCGTTGTATACACCCTTTTCCTCGTCGATGATATTCTCATACAGACGAACCTCTGCTTTCACAGATTCCGCTGCACTTACCCAGTGGATGGTTCCCTTAACCTTACGGCCGTCCGGGCTGTTGCCACCGCGGCTCTCCGGATCATAGGTACAATGTACTTCCACAACCTTGCCGCTTTCATCCTTGACACAGCCGGTGCACTTTACAAAATATGCGTTCATCAGGCGCACTTCGTTGCCGGGGAACATACGGAAATACTTCTTGGGAGGCTCTTCCATGAAGTCTTCTCTCTCAATATATAATTCCCTGCCGAAAGGAACCTCACGGCTGCCAAGCTCCTCGTTCTCCGGATTATTGACTACGGGCAGCATCTCTGTCTGTCCTTCGGGATAGTTGTCAATGACAAGCTTCACAGGATCTAAGATTGCCATCATGCGGGGTGCCTTTGCCTTCAGATCCTCACGGATACAGTACTCTAACATTGCATAGTCTGCGGAGGACTGTGCCTTGGAGATACCGCACAGCTCTACGAACTTCTTGATAGATTCCGGTGTGAAACCTCTTCTGCGCAGTGCTGCGATGGATACCAGTCTGGGATCGTCCCAGCCGTCCACGATGCCCTGCTCTACCAGCTTCTTGATATAACGCTTACCGGTGACCACATTGGTCAGGTACAGCTTGGCGAACTCGATCTGCTTGGGAGGATGAGGGTATTCCAGCTCTCTTACCACCCAGTCATATAAAGGTCTGTGATCCTCGAACTCCAGCGTACAGATGGAATGGGTCACACCCTCGATGGCATCCTCAATGGGATGTGCGAAGTCATACATCGGATAGATGCACCACTTGTCGCCGGTATTCTGGTGAGACATATGTGCCACACGGTAGATAACGGGATCACGCATGTTGATATTGGGAGATGCCATATCGATGCGGGCACGCAGTACCTTGGTTCCGTCCTCGTATCTGCCTGCCTTCATATCCTCGAACAGTGCCAGATTCTCTTCAACGCTTCTTGCACTGCCGGGATCCTCCTTACCGGGCTCGGTCAGGCTTCCTCTGTACTCACGGATCTGCTCTGCACTTAAATCGGATACATAAGCCTTGCCCTTCTTGATCAGCTTTACTGCTGCTTCATACATCTGATCAAAATAGTTGGATGCGAAGAAAAGTCTGTCTTCCCAGTCTGCGCCCAGCCACTTCACATCTGCCTTGATGGATTCTACGAACTCTGCCTTCTCCTTGGTGGGATTGGTGTCATCAAAACGCAGGTTGAATTTACCGTTGTACTTCTGGGACAGTCCGTAGTTTAAGAGAATACTCTTGGCATGTCCGATATGAAGATATCCGTTGGGTTCGGGAGGGAAACGGGTATGTACCGTATCGTATACACCCTCCGCCAGATCCTTGTCGATGATCTGCTCTATAAAATTCTTAGACTCCTTCACTTCTGCGGAATCTACGATTTCTTTTTCCAGTTCGCTCATGGTAATATCCTTGCCTTTCGTTTACTTAATACTGTTTTCGTAACCTTAATCTTACCACACAAGGAAAATTTTATAAACCTTTTTTTGTGATTCTTATGCCATCTCTTCAAAATTATTCAGAAGATTCTGCGCAGGCTCTATGAACATATTGTGCAGATCATCCTCACTGGCCACCAGATAATCTCCGGCTCTGCCTGTCATATAAGTATCCTCATCCCAGATGGGGAATATCTTTACTCCCCGCTTCAGCTCGAGGGCATAGATACAGAAAGCATCCGCGGGCATACTCATACGGATATATTCCGTCAGCAGATGATTACTGCCATCCCTGCCGTCCTTGACTCTCGGGATATATCCCATATGGCTGCAATATTCCTCGGGCAGCGGCAGCTCGCACAGTTCCAGGATCCGGTGAAATCTCTCAGCCGGGACCGGATGCAGCTCCCCGGTACGCTCCAGCGTGAAATACCGATCTTGTCTGGTGTCGATATCCATCGTGCCGTCCTCGGTACGTATGGATACCACGTTTCCGAGTTCTGCCAGATCCGCTGCCTTCAGGCAGGCGAGCAGCTCTTTCCGTCTGCGGTATTTTTTACCTTCTGTTACAGGGAATTTGCGTTCTTTCGCATATACGATCTCAAAATTGTCAAAATACTGTGTCATCCGGTTATTGAAATAAGCCTCGGAATGCAGTGTGGGATATTTCTCTTCATACAGCTTCATGCTGATGTAGCCGCCGGCCTTTTCCACATGACCGCCGCCGGAGCCGATCCCCTCCGAGAGATATTCCGAAAGCTCATTGGCATTGACCTCTCTGATACAGCTTCTGACGGAGAATTTATATCCGCCGCCGTCCTCATTGTAGACCACGCAGGTATTCACTCCTGCCACCTGGAGCAGGAAATCACTGATCAGTCCCAGCACATTGGGGTCACAGGGCTGGGAATGGATCACAGCAAACTGATAATCGTCATTGTAATTGCAGCGTAACAGTGCCACTCCGGCGATCTCCAGCTCCTTTAGGGAAATATTGGAATTGCGGAACAGTGATATCAGATTCTTGTCAAAGTTCAGACTCTCGCGCATATCCATATCCACCGGATTGGACAGCTCCGAGAACTGATTGGTGTCCATGAACAGCCCATAATACAAGGCAGTCCCCAGATTTTTATTATTCTCCACCGGATAATGCATCTCCTGAAGCATGGTCCATACCAGAGTCGCACAGCTGCCAAGATTAGGTTGTAATCGCATTTTCTCCGTACAGATCACTTCCAGCGGATGATGATCGATCACTGCGATCTCCTCTGCCGGGATCTTCGTCACATTGCCGGCACCGAACTGACAGTCCACGGTGATCAGAAGTCCGTCCACCGGCTCCTCCCCGGGATGCGCCAGATATTTCAGCGGAATCCCCAGCTTCTCCACCATCAGCGTCAGATTGGCCTTTCTCACTCTGTTTTTCCCGGCATACAAAAGCCTCACGTCTTTTCCCTGATCACGGAAAAAGCAATACAATCCAAACCCGGACGCTATCGCATCTGCATCCGGATTATCGTGACACTGGATCGTCACCCGGTCATATCCCAATAATTCATCCAGCATCATTTCTCTGCTTTTTTCTTCCCCTCGTCTGTCCATAACTATGCCTTCCTCATCTTCCTCAAAAAACTATTCAGAACCACATAAATCTCTAAAAGTCTGACCATAAATGGTCAGCTTATTACAGATTTACATGGCTCTGAATAGTTACAGGCAGGTCCTGTTACAGTCCTGCCTGCAAATATCTGTCTTAGTGGTGGAACAGACGAATGCCTGTAAATGCCATCACCATATCGTATTTATCGCAGCATGCGATCACATCTGCATCACGCACGGATCCACCGGGCTGTGCGATGTATTTTACGCCGCTCTTATGTGCTCTCTCAATGTTATCGGAGAAGGGGAAGAACGCATCGCTTCCCAGAGTCACATCCTGCATTTTGTCAAGCCATGCTCTCTTTTCCTCTCTGGTAAATACGGGAGGTTTTACCTTGAAGATGCCTTCCCATGTGCCGTCTGCCAGCACATCCATGTACTCATCACCCATGTAGACATCAATGGCATTGTCACGGTTGGCTCTGCCTAAGCTCTCTACGAACTGCAGACCCAGTACCTGGGGAGACTGACGTAAGAACCAGTTGTCTGCCTTGCTGCCGGCCAGTCTGGTGCAGTGGATACGGGACTGCTGGCCTGCGCCGATGCCGATAGCCTGACCGTCCTTGACATAGCATACGGAATTGGACTGGGTATATTTTAAGGTGATCAGTGCGATCTTCATATCGATCAGAGCACTCTCCGGGATCTCCTTGTTCACCGTCACGATATTGGACAGCAGATCACCGTTGATATCCAGCTCGTTACGTCCCTGCTCAAAGGTGATGCCGTATACCTGCTTGTGCTCGATGGGAGCGGGCTGGTAGGAAGGATCGATCTGGATGATGTTGTAAGCACCCTTTTTCTTCTGCTTTAACAGCTCCAGTGCCTCATCGGTATAGCCGGGAGCGATGACACCGTCGGATACCTCTCGCTTGATCAGACGGGCGGTATCTGCATCACAGACATCGGACAATGCGATAAAGTCACCGAAGGAGGACATTCTGTCTGCACCACGTGCTCTTGCATAAGCACATGCCAGGGGAGACAGCTCTCCCAGATAATCCACCCAGTAGATCTTCGCCAGGGTATCGCTCAAGGGAAGTCCTACCGCAGCACCGGCGGGAGATACATGCTTAAAAGAAGTGGCTGCGGGAAGTCCAGTAGCTTCCTTCAGTTCTTTTACCAGCTGCCAGCCGTTGAAAGCATCCAGGAAATTGATATATCCGGGTTTGCCGTTCAGTACGGTAACAGGCAGATCACTGCCGTCTTCCATGAAGATCCTGGAAGGCTTCTGGTTCGGGTTACATCCGTATTTTAACTGAATCTCGTTCATCTTATTTTTCTCCTATTCTACGATATTCACTATTCAGAACCTTACACATTCTTGTTCACAATCTTAGTCTCGTATTTACCGGTCTCGATATCAATGAAGCGAACGAACAGGGATACCTTGTTGTCCTCATTTAAGCTGTTCCACAGCATATCAGTGAAAGCATCCATGTCATCGGGGATCTCCACTAACTTTGGCTCCCCCTGGAAGCTGGGCAGCGGATCGCCGTCATGCATATAAGTATGAATGAAACGTCCCTCTCCGGGAAGCGGATTCTCGTAAGCATAAGTAAAACGCAGGCAGGAATCGGGATTGCCGTTGTCACTCTTCAAAATGGACATAGCGTAATTGTACTTGCCGTTCTCAATGTGCATGATACCGGAAATTCTCGGTGTGTAGTTCGGTCCGTCCGGCTCGAATTCTCTGCTGCGCAGGGACTGTTCAAAGGTTAACTGTTTGTCCATTCCCTCGTAGATGGTATCGGTCTGATCGCCGTTGGTCACGATGGTCTTGTTGCCCAGGACACGTACCGGCGCATAGATGATCAGACTGGGATCTTCTAACTTAGAAGGGTCGAAAGCCTGGGTACGGATTCCCTCTCCCTCTGTCACGAACACACGATTGCGGCTGTTGGCACTTCTTCCCATAATAAAATACGCGGTTACGGCATATTTACCGTTCGCAGAGCGGCCGATCACGATACCTCTGCCGGGATAAGCATTACTTTTCAGTTCCTGTTCCAGTTGTAACATAGTTTTCCTCCGTTTATCCTTTAAAATAAAAATCCGCCTAAGCACCACAAATAGACGGTGCCCAGGCGGTCGGCTTTCACTATTCTACACTCCCTGTGGGTATCTCCACTGCAGCAGGCTGCGTTCCGCCAGTCGTGTAGCTATATCAATAGTAGCATGGTTGCCCGATACTTGACAAGAGGGATTTTGATAATTTTGTTACTTCACATATTTCGCCTCAAATGCATGCCTCTCCAAAGGACGGTCAAAATAGTATCCCTGAATGTATTTGACCTTCATGCCCTGCAGTACTTTGAACTGCTCCGGGGTCTCGATACCTTCCACGCAGATACTGACTCCAATGGTCTGCGCCAGCTCTGCCACCATCTTGATAAAGGACTGAGAGTAAGCATCTCCCGCCAGATCCTTGACGAAGCTCTGGTCTACCTTGATGACATCGATGGGGATCTCACGGATATGATTCAGGGAAGAGTAACCGGTACCGAAATCATCCAGTGCCAGAGAGACGCCCAGTGCCTTGATCCGGTTCAGAATCTCCTTCATACGCTCCATATCGTTAATGGCAAGGCTCTCTGTTACCTCCAATGTCAGATTCTTCGGAGACAGACCGGTGTCCTGTAATGCCTTTTCCACCGTCTCCACGATGTCCGGCTGTAAGAGCTGTACCACGGAGAGGTTGACATTTACTTTATAATCCGGATATCCGGTATCGTTCCAGTGCTTGCAGCGGGTGCAGGCCTCCGTCAGCACATAATTGCCGATGGGATTGATCAGTCCCAGATACTCTGCCAGGGGAATAAATTCCGCCGGTGATATAAATCCCAGCTTCGCGCTGTTCCAGCGGATCAGTGCCTCCGCACCGGCGCAGACATCCTTTCCACCCTGAATATCGATGATCGGCTGGTAATAGACCTCGAACTCCCGGTAGCCTTCCACCGTGGCGTCACGCATGTTCTTCTCCATGTCCAGACGGCGTCCCGATACAGAATCATTGCCTTCCCGATACGTTTCTACACGGTTTTTACCGGTCTTTTTCGCCTCATACATGGCAATATCCGCTTTTTTGATCAGATCCGTCACGGAATCTCCGGCATCCGGGAAGGTGACGATACCCATACTCATAGTACAGTAATAATCTGCATCCTTCAAAAACCAGGGCTTGTTGAAGATCTTCTTAATATCTTCCACGATATTTCCAAACCGGGGATAGCTTTCCGGAGGGATCACAATAACGAATTCATCGCCGCCCATACGGTAGCAGGTGTTCTCAATACCGTTGATCCGTTTTAATGCATGGGAGATGGATTTCAACAGCACATCACCGTACTGGTGACCAAGTCCATCATTAATATGCTTGAAATCATCCAGATCCAGGTACAGCAGAGCACCGGTTCCGCCGGTCTTCTTCGCCTGATCGATCTGTCTCGCCAGATCCCTCTCACAGCACATACGGTTATACAGTCCCGTCAGGAAATCTGTGTACGCCTGCTGCTCGATCCGGCGTTGGTACAGCTTTTTATCCGTAATGTCATACAGGGAGTACAGGTTGGCTTTTTTACCGTCTACCCAGGCGATCTCCTTGCACAGCAGATCATACCAGGTCTCCTTCTCGGCATGGTACACAACACTCACGGTACGGTTCTTGTCCTTGCGGACGCTGGACTGTAACAGAGCATCAAAATTATGGTCCATCAGCTCCTTGGCAAACGTATTCTTCAATATCTGGTTGGCGAACAGCATCCTGCCCGTGTTCTGATCCGTCACGTAGATGGCACAGCCCACATTGTCCAGAATCTCTTCCAGTGCTGCATAGGAACCTGCCAGGGAATTTTTCTGGATTCGTCTGGTCAGGATACTCTGTAAGATCTTCACCGCGTCCGAGGTGAACTTGATCTCCGACATGCTCCAAACATGTGCCTGCCGCCTATGGTTCAGAGACAGCAGCATATTGCCGCTCTCCTGCTTCAGGATAGGAAAAATCATCACGGCTTTCATGCCTATCTTTTCAATTTCCTCAGAGTCCGTCTTACCCATGCTGTCCGTAGATACCACCAGTGGCTTCTCTGTATGGAGAAAAGAATTCACAAAGATCCCGCTGGTCTTGTCAAAATAAGAGATCTGTCCCGGTGCCAGCCATTCACAGACGACATTCATCGTATCCGTGTCTGCCTGCAACTGAAAAATCTCTGCACTGTCTACCTGAATGTGCTGTGCCAGAATCTTCAGCCATCGGTTCATAGTCAGTTCAATCTGTTCATCACTGTCTAAGAGCTGAACGATCTCCGTAGTAGCCTCTATGGTATGGAGATTACGGCTCATCTCTTCCTCCGCATATCTGCTCCTTCTGCTCTCGGCTTCCGCGCTGAAGCAGGACATACGGTCTCTGTAAATATCCGCACTGGTATCCCGCAGCAGATCCAGGATCTGGTAAAAAGATATGGTGTCAAGCTTCTTCAGATCATATACCTGCCAGTATAGAATGATGGTGTTCTCCACTCTGACGGCAACAGCTGCCACATGTCCACCGTCCGGCAGCTCTTCCACCACCTGTTCCTCAAGGGATCCTTCCTGTACTCTGTCTAACGCCTGCGCCGCTTTTCTTCGATACTCCCCTAAGATCGGATCTTCCCCATCCGGTCTTATCAGGGACTTATCGATGTAGGGCTCTGTTATGGCTCTGCCTTCCTTGTCCACACAGACCGCCATCACTCCCGTCACTTTGCAGAACTCGTTCTGCAGATGCTGCAGGCGCTTTTCGTCTATCAATTCACGTAATGCAATCTCAGCCACTTTTTTGCTCCCCTGTTTCTCTGTAAAATATCCAGAAATTCTTTCTCGAATATTTATATTCTACCATGCATCCCGAAATTGATACAAGCTATTATTTTACATTTTTTGCTATATTTATTAAATTGCTTGAAAAATTTAGTTCATTTTGTCAATTATTGCAAATACTATGAATCGACCCAAATATGTCATGAATCGACCGTAGAGGACGGGTTGCACCCCCAGAAAATACTATCCGCCAAAAGAACAGAATAAAAATTATTTTTACTTCACCTGTCGTATTCAGATGCAAAACGCTGCATAGAGCGGTACTATCTTTTTGTTATCTTCAAATGCGAAGTTTTTTGCAGAGAGTTTGATGGCATATGCAGGCTTATAGGTATCCATGTAGACCTTTAAACTCTTTGCTCTGGTATTGTCGGCAGATTTCACTTCAATCGGGATCAGCTGCCCGTCACGCTGAATAACAAAATCTATCTCCGCACCACGCTCAGACTCCCAATAGTAAGTATTATAACCATTGATGGAGAGCTGTACATTGACGTAATTCTCCGTCATACCGCCCTTAAAATCGTTCAATTCCTCAACCATATACAGAATATCATTGGCAGCCAGATCCTTCTTGGCACAAAGCAGCCCCAAATCCGAAACATATATCTTGAAAGCGTCGATATCACGATAATTTTCCAAAGGCTTTTTAATCTGCTCTACCTTATAGACCTGTGATACGATTCCGGACAGGCAAAGCCATTCTATTGCATTCTCAAATTCAGACGCCCGCCCTCCTTTTTTCATCAGCTTATACTGAAAACGCGTATTTTTCTTCGAAAGCTGAACGGTAATATTGTCATAGGCAAGCCTGGTCTTCTTGATTTCATTGAGATTATTATACTTACTCATGTCGTTGAGATAACTTGCAAGAATGGTATCCTGTATATGGCGGATCAGGATATAGTCCCTTGTCTGGGCAAACTGCATCACACACTCCGGCATCCCGCCTACCACAAGATACTGCCGGTAAAGCTGCATAGCCGCATCGTGGAGTGCCGCCGGCATCGGCTGATCTGTTGCAAAGCACCTTTTGATCTGCTTCACAAGATCTCCCTCACCCATAGCGATCATAAATTCCTCCATATCCATGGGATACAGGGTTTTCATATCCACCTTGCCCACAGGGAATGAGAACTTTTCTCTGTTGACAGCCACACCTAACAGGCTGCCCGCAACAATGATATGATAGTCCGGAGCGCTCTCGTTAAAATATTTCAGAGAAGTCAGAGCCCTTTCGCAAAGCTGCACCTCATCAAATACAATCAGCGTTTTTTCTTTTACGATGGTCTGACCCGCAATATGAGACAAAATGGGGATCAGATAATCAGGACTGATGTTTTCTTCAAAAGTTTCATTCAATTTAGGATCTGTTTCAAAATTGAAATATGCCACATTCTCATAGTGGGTTCGTCCGAACTCTAAAATGGAGTAGGTTTTTCCCACCTGTCTTGCCCCTTGCAAAATAAGGGGTTTACGATGTTCACTTTCTTTCCATGTTTCTAAGAAGTCCATAATCTTTCTATACATCATTCGTCCTCCATAAAGCTTCTGAGTATAGCATAATCCAAATTCGTGTAAAAATCAAATGTTTTTGATGCTAATTTTACATTATATTACATGAATGTTTTTGTGTTTTTAACATTTTTCCACATGTTTATTACTTTTTCTACCTTTACCACTATAAGCTATATTCCCAGGTAAATAGCAAATTTAACTTCCGTTTTGCAAAGGTAACTTCTTCTTGAATTATT
>ERZ1034626.971-NODE-971-length-20118-cov-141.888750_pt1 | contig 20118 bp, 14 predicted proteins | sample MGYA00520652_ERZ1034626 | MGnify/ENA primary metagenome ERZ1034626 (study PRJEB33766, sample SAMN09781765) | gut metagenome | biome: gut microbiome | host: Homo sapiens | place: Madagascar | study: EMG produced TPA metagenomics assembly of the PRJNA485056 data... | reverse complement strand
TTTACAGCCTGCCCTACTGTCTTCACATCATTGATGCGAAGCATTCGCTTGTTGAATTTTTCCTTCAGAACACAATCTTGAATATGACTGGTAACGTAAGCGAGTATGCGGTTAAACATCTGACTTCTGTAGAACGGACTGTTTACATTGCTCACAAACTGCATCTGCATATAGCCCTGCTTGAGAATAATCTTCTCGCAACCTAGCTTCTTGCCTACCCTACGCAGACCTACCACATGCATCAGTTCGTCTGCTTCATGAGGCACAGGACCAAAACGGTCTATCATACGCTTGCGGTAAGTCTCTACTTCCTCATCGCTCTCCAGGCGGTCCAGTTCACGATAAAGAAGCATGCGCTCACTGTCACCCGGCACATAAGTCTGAGGAAAATACATCTCCAGATCGCTCTCTATGCCACAATCGTCAACGAAATCATCACCCGTAAGCTGGGCGCCTTCATCCATCTTCTCCTGATAAAGATCACAGAACTCCTCGTTCTTCAACTCAGTAACAGCCTGAGAGAGAATCTTCTGGTAGGTTTCATAACCCAGATCTTCCATAAAACCGCTCTGCTCAGAGCCCAGCAGATTACCCGCACCGCGGATATCCAGGTCCTGCATGGCGAGATTGAAGCCGCTACCCAGTTCGCTGAACGTCTCCAGAGCCTCCAGACGGCGACGCGCCTCAGGAGTAAGTGCACTCTTAGGTGGCGCCATCAGATAGCAGAAAGCCTTCTTGTTGCTTCTTCCTACGCGTCCACGCATCTGATGCAGGTCACTCAATCCGAAGTGATGAGCATCGCTCACGATAATCGTATTGGCATTGGAAATGTCAATACCGTTCTCTACAATAGTGGTAGAAAGCAGTACATCATAATCGTAATTGATAAAGCCCATGATGATTTTCTCCAAATCCTCTGGCTTCATCTGTCCGTGACCTATTGCTACCCTACAGTCTGGAATATGCTTCTCGATGAGCATCTTGAGCTCCGGAAGCTTGGATATTCTGTCGCATACGAAATAAACCTGTCCGTTTCGGCTCATCTCGAAGTTGATGGCATCGCAGATAACTTCACTACTAAACGTTACCAGTTCGGTATGAATCGGATAACGGTTAGGTGGCGGAGTGCGCATGATACTCATATCCCGGGCGCCCATCAGAGAGAACTGGAGGGTTCGCGGAATCGGAGTGGCACTCATCGTGAGTGTATCGACATTTACCTTGAGCTGACGGAGTTTCTCTTTGGTAGACACACCGAACTTCTGCTCTTCATCGATGACGAGCAGTCCCAGGTCATGCCATTTCACGGTCTTTGATATCAGCTTATGCGTACCTATGAGGATATCAATCTTACCCTCTTTCAGGGCGTCAAGCACCTCTCTGGTTTCCTTCGTAGTACGGGCTCTACTGAGATAGTCTACCCTTACAGGCATGCCTTCCAGACGCTTTTTGAAAGTCTGATAGTGCTGGAAAGCCAGAACGGTAGTAGGCACCAGCACCGCAACCTGCTTGCTGTCGCACGCAGCCTTGAAGGCTGCACGGATGGCAACCTCAGTCTTGCCGAAGCCCACATCGCCACAAACCAGACGGTCCATCGGTCTGCCGCTCTCCATATCCTTCTTCACCTCCTGAGTAGCCTTATTCTGGTCTGGCGTATCTTCATACAGGAAGGAAGCCTCCAGCGTATGCTGCAGATAATTGTCGGCACTGAAGGCGAATCCCTTCTCCCGTCGGCGCTGGGCATAGAGTTTGATCAGGTCGCGCGCAATGTCCTTGATTCGCTTCTTAGCCTTGTCCTTGAGTTTATCCCAGGCACCTGTACCCAGTGTAGACAGGCGAGGCGGAGTACCGGTATCGCTGCGGCGATATTTGCTGATTTTATAAAGCGAGTGGATAGAAACATCCACCTTGTCATTGTTCGTATAGACGATGCGGATCATTTCCTGATAGCTGTTGCCCGTAGGAACCCTAACCAGACCGCCGAACTTGCCGATACCGAAGTCTACATGCACGATAAAATCGCCCACTTCCATCTCCTGCAGTTCCTTCATGGTGAGTGCCATCTTGCCGGCTCTCGCTTTATCTGAGCGCAGGTTATACTTATGAAAACGGTCAAAAATCTGATGATCGGTAAAGAAGCAGCACTTCTTGTCATGGTCAGTAAAGCCTTCATGAAGCGTCTTGTCTACCGGTGTAAAACGGATGGCGTAGCGCTTCAGCTCTTCGCTTTCAAAGATATCCTTCAGGCGCTGTTGCTGCTTCTGGCTATCTGCCAATATATATAAGGTGTAACCCTGGAGCAGGAAATCCTCCAGAGTCTGGCAAAGCAAATTGAAATTCTTATGGAAAAGAGGCTGTGGAGCGATATTGAAAGGTATCACAGCCGGACTCTCTGACGGAGCGACCTTGCCGAACTCGATACGGAGATGAGCCGCTACTGCCTTCTTGAAATCGAGCGGAGAAACGAGGTTAAGCTCGGTCTTCATGTCATGTCTGATGCGCTCTGCCTCTACCTCAGTAGCTCCCTCCAGCTGCTCGGTAAGGCTCTGCGATAAGAAGCCTTCGGTATAGATCTGACCGATGCGGTCGCAAACGAAAGAAAGGTCTTTCGCAACGACTGGCGTACTTTCGGAGAGGAAATTGAGGAAACACTGCTTGTTGCTCTCGATATGGGCGAGTTCGGGCACGATTTCTATCTCTGTGCGCTTCGTCTGCGAGAGCTGGGTCTCAACATCAAAGGTACGGATGGTGTCAATCTCATCGCCGAAGAAGTCGATACGGAACGGATATTCGCAGCTGTAGGAATAGACATCGAGGATGCTTCCACGCACGGCAAACTGGCCCGGTTCATAAACATAATCGGTTTCTTTGAGTTCGAAATCGCGCAGGGTATGAACCACATCGGTCTGGGCAATCTGCTGGCCTACAGTCAGTTTCAGAATTCGTTCATCCAGATTCTGCTTAGCCACAACGAGTTCTGCCAGTGCATCGGGATAAGTGACTACCAGGAAATGTCCTCCCGAAGAGAGGCGCGCCAGCACCTCTGTACGTAGGATTTCGTTCGCAGCATCACGCTGCCCGTATTTCACGGCACGCCGATAGCTGGAAGGAAAGAAGAAGACCTTCTCCTGCCCCATCATCTGAGTGAGATCGTGATAAAAATAGCCTGCTTCATCGGCATCATCCAGTACGAAGAGTACCGAACGCCTCATCTTTCCCTGCAGAGAAGCAAAGAACATCGGAGCCGAAGAGCACAGCAAACCCTGGAGAAAAATGGAATGAACCGACTTCTTCCCCATCAAATCAAAGAGGGCATCCGCCTGTGGCGAACGCCCGTATGTTTTTTCTATCTTTTGGATTTCCATCCAAGTACTGATTAGTGATTACTGATTACTGAGTAGTGATTACAGAGTATTAATCCTTCTTCGGATATTTCTTGAACCAGCCATCCAGGCGCAGTCGCATCACGCCAAAGAAAGCCTCACCGAAGATGCCACCACTCATCTTGCTCACACCTTCACGACGGTTAACAAAGATGACAGGCACCTCCTTGATCTTGAAACCGATTCGATGAGCCGTATATTTCATCTCTATCTGGAAAGCATAGCCCTTGAAGCGGATAGCATCCAAATCTATGGTTTCCAATACCTTACGTCGGTAGCAGACGAATCCAGCTGTGGTATCATTCACCTTAAATCCGGTTACGATACGTACGTATTTAGAAGCGAAATAGCTCATCAATACGCGTCCGATAGGCCAGTTGACCACGTTCACACCCGAAATATATCTTGAGCCTACAGCCACATCATACCCCGCATCGTGAGTTGCCGCATAGAGACGTGGCAAATCATTAGGATCATGACTGAAGTCGGCATCCATCTCGAAGATGAAGTCATAGCCCTGCTTCAATGACCATTTGAAGCCCATGATATAGGCAGTACCCAAACCGAGTTTACCCGAACGCTCCAGGATATGCAGACGACCGGCAAACTCATTAGCCATCAAGCCCTTGACAATGGCAGCAGTACCATCAGGACTTCCGTCATCGATAACAAGGATATCAAACTGCTTTTCGAGACCGAAGACAGCACGGATGATTTTCTCGATGTTTTCCTTCTCATTATATGTAGGAATGATTACTATGCTATCACTCATAACTTCTTATAATTTTAATGATTCTGATTCTATATAATGTAATACAGATGCAAAATTACAACTTATTTTTGAAATAACAAGCGAAAAACCGAAATTATTGGTCCGGATTCTCTACAAAACCCTGATATTTCTTGTCAAGTCCGTTCATGATCGCCTCATAGCTCTTGTTCATCTGGTTCTTGATATTGTCAGCTCCCTTGCCTATCGGCTCGATAGGCTCATGAATGGTGAGCTTCAGAGGATGCCAGAAAGCCCAGTAGATGTCCTTCATGCGAGGCTTCACATCAAAACTGCCATTGATGGTAAGCGGACATACCGGCAACTGCAGTTCATCGGCAAGCATGAAAGCACCGCGGCGGAACACGCCCATGTGCCCCGTAAACGAACGGGCACCCTCTGGGAATACCACCAGCGACATGCCCTCTTTAAGCACCTCGCGAGCACGGTCATAAGAAGCACGGATCTTAGAAGGTCCGCTCTTGTCTACAAAGATGTGGTGCGCATACTCACAGGCGATACCGATGAGAGGCACTTTGCGCAAGCCCTTCTTCATCATCCACTTGAAGTTTCTGCCCAGGAAGCCGTAAATCAGGAAGATATCGAAAGCACCCTGATGATTGGCCACGAAAACATAACTCTGATTCTTCTTGAGATGCTCACGTCCCTCCACCTTTACAGGCAGGAGGAGGATGCGGACCCAAAGCCAGGACCAATACTTGCCGGGATAATAACCCCAGAAATGACCATTACCCAGCATGCATCCCAAAACAGTAGTTAAACTGGTTAAAACGCTAGCTACCAACAGGATAGGCAAGCAAATAACAAGCTGATACAGACGATATAAGTACTTCATTTTTTATTTAAGAATGAATAATTTAACACTCAACATTTAACATTCAACACTCAACACTCCTCATTTTCTTTTGAGTGTGATGACCACGATTTCTGCCGTAGCCCCGATGCGGATTGGAACGGTACCGCCCAGACCCGATGTGGTATAGAGCTGGCAACCCTCCTCTTCGAAGAGGCCGTAATCATAAGGAGTAAACATCGACGGACGCAAGCCCAGGATACTGATCTGCCCCGCATGCGTATGACCGCTCAGCGTAAGCTGCGGTGCTACGACCAGCGAATCCTTCCTGTCAGGTCCTATCACATCGCCATCCTCATCCTTCTCCTTATTAATAGTAGAAGGCCAGGTCTCGCGCCATTGCTTCGGAATATGCTGCAGCATCAGCACGAAAGAGCCCGGTCTGATGCCATACAGCGCCTTCCTTACGTTAGTGCGCTTTGGCTTGTCATAGTTCTCTGTACCAGCCACATAGATGCTGTCAGCGCCTCTATGCACCGCCACATGCTCATTCATCAGCAGGTGCCATCCGCAACTCCGCTGGAAGTCCTGCATCCGCTTCTCTAATGCAGCTATCTCCTGCTCGTCATCTACATCCATATAATAGGTGTAATCGTGATTGCCCAGCACACTCATCACGCCGTCTCTGGCTTTCAGACTGCTGAGCAGCGCCTGATACTTAGGCAGTTCATCGGGTGTAACATTCTGTAAATCACCCGTAAAGCAAATCAGATCAGGTTTCTCGGCATTGATGCTGTCGATATCGCGCTGAGGCAGATGACCACGCCAGCCATAGTATGACCCGAGATGGATGTCGCTGAACTGAACGATGCGATAGCCCTCGAAAGACTTCGGCAGATTGGGTACATAGATGGTGATACGCTTGACTTGCATCTTAGGAAATCCTTCGGTAAATCCATAGATAAAGCAGAAGAATGCCACCGCTCCCACTACCAGACCGAGGAGCTTGCCCCAGTTGCGATGGCCGTGGAGAAGCCGCATACAGCACCAACCGAAGACACTGAACAGGCTGAAGACAAACTGCGGAACTGCACATACTGCCATCATCACAAACCAGATGTCGATGAGCACCGGATTGCGTGGCAGGAAGTTGGGCAGTATCGTGATATACGCGCTGTAGGCGATAACCACGAAAGCCGGCAACCAGAAGAGCACCCGCTGCCAGAGACTCTTCAGCCGTAACTTGCCATACCTTTTATATATCCACAGATACGGCAACAGGGTGAATACCACTACGGGTATCAATATTCTTGCTATCATTTCTTGATCAAACTTGATTGAAGATACGTTTTCATTGCCTGCACGGGCACTCCTCTGCGCTGTGCATAGTCGCGAAGCTGGTCGTCTCCTATCCGTCCCAGTTCGAAATACCGCGACTTGGGATGTGCAAACATCAGCCCCGAGACACTGGCATGAGGCGTCATCATTCCGCTTGTGGTGAGCCGGATGCCCACCTGACTCATATCAATGAGCTGGTCGATGATGAAGTTAGCACTGGTATCGGGCAGCGAAGGATATCCTATAGCCGGACGGATGCCCTGATAGCGCTCCTGATGCTGGTCTTCGATGCTCAGCTGCTCGTCGGGAGCATAGCCCCAGATGCTGCGTCTCACCTCTTCGTGCAACTTCTCTGCCGTGGCTTCAGCCAACCGGTCGCAGAGTGTCTGTGCCATCATATTGAGGTAGTCGTCCGAGCGATATTTCTTCTCCAGGCCGCCATCTACCGTCGTGCAGAAGATACCCAGCCGGTCTGTTATTCCACTGCCCAGAGGACGGATGAAATCAGCCAGACAGAGATTGGGTTCTCCCTGAGCCGCCGGATGCTGCTGACGGAGCATCGGGAAGCGGACTTTCTGCCCTTCCAGCCAGATATCATCCCCCTCGCTGTTCGCCTCGAAGAGTCCGAAGACGGCATAGGTATGATATTCGCCTTCCCATGAATGGAGCATATCGAGCGCCTCAGCCTTCATTTTTTCCTTTTCCTCACGAGGTTTGCCGCTCAATCCCCAGACATGATAGAAATATAGCCAGTTGATATATGGCTCAATTTCGCTTATATTGTATACTATTCTCCGCATTCGATACGATATTTTATTTTACATTCCCCGTAAGATTTCCCTTTTTTCAGGAATTGTTTCTGAACTCCAGTTCTTCTCCTCTGCTGGCGGCATCAAACACGCCTTTGTTATAGATAAGACGACCGTTACAGAAAGTCTGTTCCACTTTCCATGCAAACTCATCACCCTCTACAGGGCTCCATTTACACTTGCTCTGAATCACCTCTTCGGTCACCTTCCAAGGCTCTCCCTTGCGCACCACAACGACATCTGCCTTATAACCCGGACGCAGGAAGCCGCGCTGACTGATATGGAACAGACGGGCTGGATTATGGCACATCAGTTCAACCAGGCGCTCGATACTGATTACCTTTTCGTCAACAAGTTTCAGCATGCTTACCAGCGAGAACTGTACCATTGGCATACCTGATGCAGCCTTGGCACAACCGCCCTGTTTATCCTTCAACTGATGAGGAGCATGATCGGTACCTACTACAGTTATCTTACCATTACTCAGCGCCTTACGCAAAGCATCGCGATCAGCAGCGGTCTTTACTGCAGGGTTGCATTTGATGCGTGCGCCCTTCACAGCGTAATCTTTATCCGAGAACATGAGATGAGCCACAACAGCCTCGCCTGTAATATTTTCATCCTTACCAAAGAACTCCAGTTCCTTAGCCGTAGTAACGTGAGCGATATGGAGATGCGCCCCGCTTTCCTTAGCCAGCTGCACTGCCAGACGGCTGCTTTCATAGCAAGCCTCCTCGCTGCGTATTTCCGGATGATGTTCTACGGCAGGGTCCTCACCCCATTTCTGCTTAGCCAGCATCATGTTGCGGTTAATGATTTCGGTATCCTCACAGTGGGTCATCACCGGCAAATCCAGCTCTTTCGCCTTCTTGAAGATAGCCTGCAGCGCCTCATATTTATCCACCAGCATATTGCCCGTACTGGAGCCCATAAAGAGCTTGATGCCCGGTACACGATGCGTATCGAGCTGCTCAAAATCATTTACATTATCATTGGTAGCACCAAAGAAGAAACTGTAGTTCACATGACTCTTCTCAGCGCCCAGCTGCCGCTTTGCCTGCCAGGCCTCCAGAGTGGTAGTCTGAGGCATAGTGTTAGGCATCTCGAAATAGCTGGTCACACCACCAAAGGCAGCTGCACGGCTTTCGCTCTCGATGTCAGCCTTCTGCGTAAGTCCCGGCTCACGGAAGTGAACATGATCATCAATCACACCCGGCAAAACAAAACACCCCGAGGCATCGATGACTTCATCGTAATTGCCACGGGGTGCCTCGCCTTCATATATCTCCTTGATAAATTCACCATCCAACAAGAGGTCGCCCACAAAAGAGCGACCCTCATTTATAATGGTTCCATTCTTGATTAATTTCATATTACTAAACTTATAAAATGAAGAGTTTTACAAGATGTTAATGCCCAAGACCTTGAAAGAGCCCTGTTTCTACTCCTGACCTTCCTGTTTTTCAGGAATCGTAGGCGCAGCCAGTTCGTTGGCTGTAGGTGCCGGAGCCGCATCAGGATTTACCTGTGGAGCCGCTTCCATCTCTGGCTGCATGCCGCTCTGCGCATCTCGGGTACCGTTCATAATCTCCTGATTTTCTTGAGCTTTCTTATAATAGTCCTTTACATAAGGATCGTTCTTGAAATAGTCGGTAGCCTTGCTCATGATATCCTCAATCCAAGGAGAGAGCATCGGATACTGGTTGCCCATCGTAACGAGGAAGAAGACGCCCGGTCCCAGCACATTGTTGAAGTTGTCGGTAACAAACGAAGTGATGAGCTTGTCTTCCTGCTCAGAGAGGCGGATGGATTCCTCGTTCAGATGCTTGTTGACAGCCACCATATCGCTACCGTTCATGATAGCCTGGTCGTGCTTGTGTACCAGTTCGCGCAACTGATTCTGAATCTGCTGGTATTTCTTGAAGAATCCGAAGAGTTTATCGTTCATAGGAGTACCGCTTACCACCTGCTGTGTATCATCGAGTTTCACCGTAATGCTTCCACTCTCCAGCACCAGCGGCAGCACAGGGTCATCATCCATGAAGATATTCGCCATCTTCATAGAGTCGACAGAACCCTGAAAATGGAACTGTCCGTGCACTACATCGCAAGAATCCACGTTCTTGAAATCGTTGTTTTCCAGTATCTTAAGGTACAGCATGCGTCCGTCCAGAGTACTTACGTTAGAAGTACCCGAGATATCGTAACTGTTGGCACAAGATGCAAGTGCCATCAAGGCAATGAATGCGTAAAATATTCTATTCATAAGCTATCTATATCACTTTCGGTGAACAAAAGTACAATCTTAATTTGAACTGACGAAATAAATTGCAGCAATTTAATTCATTCTTACAAGATTTATGTTTTGTTTGCACTCCTGTTGGCCACCGAAAGCTTTTTTCTCGTCCTTTCTATATTACTGATTGTTTTCCTTCTTCAGTTCATGAGAGATGCGATGCGTGGTATACAGTTCCAGCAGGGCTGCGATGAGGAGAAAGACTACCCACTTATTATAGAAATAGGTGATATAGGTCTCATAATTCTCAAACCAGCGGCGCAGGAAAGCATACACCGTATCTACCATCGAGATGCCTGAGAGCACGAAGAAGATGTCTGCTACATACTGCATTCTCTTCAGGCGATGGATGACCAGCGAAGGTCCCTCATAGAACTGCATCGCCTGCATTACACTGAAGAGTATGGTGCCCAGCAGGAACCCCCAGCTCGTTACCTGCACCAGCTGCGGATGTGAAAAACCAAATGCGAAGCAAGCCGCACCGACAACCATCAGCACGCCGCCCAGCAAGAAAATAGCACTTTCCAGTTTACTCAATTGTTTCATTTTCGTCTTGTTCGTTAGTTTTTTCCGGAATATCCGAACTCAATACAAAGATGTCTTCATCATCAGCCTTCATGAAATAACGCTGGCGGGCTATCTTCTCAAATGCCCGCGCACCATGCTGCATATCACGCAGGGTATGCTTGTCGCTTTCATACTGCTCACGATATTTTTCTATCTCCGAACGGAGCGTAGCTATCTCTATCTGGTACTTAATGTGCTGTCTTACACTGTTGTCGTCAACTACACCAACTACCAGAACACCCGCTACAATCACTATAAGATACTTATAATGAGCGAGATAATTCCATATAATACCAAGTTTTTTACTCATTTCTTCCGAATTTGTTTGCAAAGATAATATTTTTTTGTTATCTTTGCATCATCAATTAAGAAAAAATAATGGAAGAGTATATAGTTTCTGCAAGAAAGTACCGTCCGATGACCTTCGATTCGGTTGTCGGACAGAGTGCATTGACCACCACTTTGAAGAATGCAGTGAAGAGCGGCAAGCTGGCGCACGCCTACCTTTTCTGCGGTCCGAGAGGTGTGGGCAAAACCACTTGTGCCCGCATTTTTGCGAAGGCAATCAACTGCGAGCACCCTCGCGAAGACGGCGAGGCATGCAACGAATGTGAGAGCTGCCGTGCCTTCAATGAGCAGCGTTCCTACAACATCTTCGAGCTGGATGCCGCCAGCAACAACGGTGTTGACCAGATTAAGGTTCTGATGGAACAGACCCGCATCCCGCCTCAGGTGGGCAAGTATAAGGTGTTTATCATCGATGAGGTCCACATGCTCTCTACAGCCGCCTTCAACGCCTTTCTCAAGACGCTGGAAGAGCCACCTCAGCATGTCATCTTCATCCTCGCCACTACCGAGAAGCATAAGATTCTGCCTACCATCCTGAGCCGATGCCAGATTTACGACTTCGAGCGAATGACGGTAGCCAATACCATCAACCACCTGAAGATGGTGGCTGAGAAGGAAGGCATACAATATGAAGAGCAGGCGCTCGCCGTGATAGCCGAAAAGGCTGACGGAGGTATGCGCGATGCCCTCTCTATCTTCGACCAGGCTGCCAGCTTCTGCATGGGCAACATCACTTACCAGAAGGTGATCGAGGACCTGAACGTACTCGACAGCGACAACTATTTCCATCTGGTAGACCTGGCTCTGGAGAATAAGGTGGCCGAGATGATGGTAACACTCGACGGCATTCTGAGCCGCGGTTTCGATGGCGGCAACATGATTCAGGGTCTTGCCCAGCATGTGCGCAATGTGATGATGGCGAAGGACCCTCAGACCCTGCCTCTGCTCGAAACCAGCGACGACCAGAAAGCCAAGTTCCAGGCTCAGGCCCAGAAGGCGCCTACACCTTTCTTATATAAGGCGCTGGAACTGATGAACCAGTGCGATATCCATTACCGCGCCAGCAGCAACAAGCGATTACTGGTAGAGCTCACCCTGATACAGATAGGCCAGATTACGCAGCCCGAGGATCAGGATGTGCCTAGTGCGGGGCGTACGCCCAATAGATTAAAATCCCTGTTTCAGAAACTCCTGGCTCAGTCTAAGCTTGCCTCTCAGGGTGCAGGTTCTGAGCCTTCTGGCAGCAGCGAAAACCGGTCATCACAGCCGGGAGCGTCTGCTGCTACAGCTACTGCTGTGCCTTCTTCAGGGGCACCGGCAGCCGCTTCTGCAGCTTCCAATGCTGCATCTTATTCAGCAACTGCCACCGCAGCCGTATCTGCCTCTTCAGACGGTTCTGCCTCTACTGGAGCCGTTGATGCTGCATCGCCTCATAAGCCACGACTCAAGAATATCAAGCTGGGCGGCATCGGCATGACCTTTTCTAACCTGAAGAAGAGGGAGGAGAACCAGCGCCGCCTGCACAGTCCGTATGATGATGCCAATGAGGAAAAAGCGACCATCACGGGCGACCAGAACGAGTTCACCCAGGAGCAGGTGGAAGCAACATGGTTCAGTATGTGCATGAGAATGCAGAACAAGCTGGATTTCATAGGCTTAGCCAACCGCATGAAGAGTATTGTACCGAAGATAACCAACTATCCGCAGATAGAGGTTATCATCAACAACCAGCTCTTGCTAGACGACGTTTTGAACATCAAGAACCGCATTCTCAAGACTTTCGTCTTAGGTCTTCACAACAGCGAACTGAGCATCACCTACCGCCTTGCCGACCAGGAAGAGGTAGGCAAGGTTCTGACCAAGAATGAAGTTCTGGAACTTCTTATGGAGAAGAACCCTGCGATGAAAAAACTCACAAAGGACCTGGATCTGGTTATGACGTAAAAGACACTTCACACGATACGAAATTCTCCACTCCATGTAGGACAACCTATACGGAGTGGAGAAACTAGTACTATCTTCCCCAAATGCTGCCATTATACCCGGGCGTATGATGCCCAAGAGGTTATTCAGTATTCAGTATTCAGTTTTTTTCGCGATAGTTACCTTTTATATGGTTACAAATTGTAAGTAATTATTTTATATTATATATATAATATACTATCTATACAGAGAGTGGCAACAACAGCGAAAAAAACTGAATACTGAATACTGAATACGTTCCACGTAATCGGTTATTACTTTGTAATATACTGATTTATAGCGCAAAACATAGTTTTCTACACCGCAAAACATAGAGATGCGTCCCATGAAACATAGAGTTATTTCTCTTTACTAAGTTTCAAATCGTAAGCTGCTGAAAATCGCTCCTTATCACATGCCTAAATTTGTTAGATACCAGAAATCTTCGTATCTTTGCACCGGCAATCGAAAGAACAGTCTTTTGTGTCTCGCTCGAGTCTTCTATTAAGACCAACACGGGTTATAAATGATGGCAGACGCCGGTCATCAATGAAGACCCCGAAAACGGCAGAAACGGGGCGTTCTGGGGAATTTGAACCAACTAGGTTAGTGTCATACCGACACACAACAAAAAAAGCCCCCGATGCAGAAAAGCACCGGGAGCCTTCGTAAGCAAATTATTATTATCTTAAAAAGATCAACTGAATATGCAGCACATCACAGTACACACCATGACGCACCGGCAGAAAGGCTTAGATGAGGTTCATGCCCGCTTCCTCAGCCTCCTTGCGCATCTCCTCAGGCCAGATGCTAGCCTGGATTTCACCAATGTGAGCCTTATGAAGCAATACCATGCACAGACGGCTCTGGCCGATACCGCCACCAATGCTCAGAGGCAACTTGTCGTTCAGGAGCTGCTGATGGAAGTAAAGCTTCTCTCTATCCTCCTTGCCCTCCAGCTTAAGCTGACGCAGCAGACTCTCCTTGTCAACACGGATACCCATAGAACTGAGCTCGAAGCTGCGACCCAGAACAGGATACCAGATGAGGATATCACCATTCAGTCCCACCTTGCCGTTCTCAGCCACGGTGCTCCAGTCATCATAGTCAGGAGCTCGGCCATCATGCTTCTTGCCATCGCTCAACTTGCCTCCGATGCCCTCTACAAATACAGCGCCATACTTCTTGCAGATTTCATCCTCGCGCTCCTTAGGAGAAAGGTCTGGATACATATCGAGCAAATCCTGCGCATGAATAAAATGAATATCCTTAGGCAGGAAAGGCTTCAGCTGAGGATAATGCTCGCAAGCCAGGAACTCGGTACGCAGGATGGCACCATAGATGCGGCGCACGATATTCTCGAGGAAGGCGATGGTACGGTCTTCCTTGGTAATCACAGCCTCCCAGTCCCACTGGTCAACATAGAGCGAATGAAGATTATCCAGCTCCTCGTCAGCACGGATGGCGTTCATATCGGTATATACGCCATAAGCAGGCTCAATCTCATACTCGGCAAGCGTCAGTCGCTTCCATTTGGCAAGAGAATGAACCACCTCAGCCTCGGCTTCGCCCAAATCCTTGATAGGGAAAGTTACAGGGCGCTCCACTCCATTCAGGTCATCATTGATACCCAAACCCTTCAATACGAAGAGAGGGGCGGTAACACGACACAGACGGAGCTCGGTGCTCAGGTTTTGCTGGAAGAATTCTTTTATCATTTTAATACCCATTTCGGTCTGGCGCATATCCAGCAGCGCCTTGTACCCGTCAGGTTTTATCAAATTGCTCATTTTTATTTCATATTTAGTATTTGCGCTGCAAAGGTACAAAATAATAATTAATCTGCAAGCATTTTTCCGTATTTTTTCGCAAAATGATAGCATTTTTAAGTTTTTTAGTAGCATTTTGTAGAACAATTCACAAATACACATTATATATATGAAAAAATCTGCCCCAAATATTTGGTTATTTCAAATAAAAGCAGTAATTTTGCAGTCGACTTCCCGATTCGATGTCATTCAGGCGGAGAAACGGGCGGCAGAAAAGAGGGTCTCGTAGCTTAGCTGAATAGAGCGTCAGATTCCGGTTCTGAAGGTCGTGGGTTTGAATCCCACCGAGATCACCCGAAACAACAGAAATGATTAATAATTGAAAACATGGATTTAGTAGAACGATTTATAAACTATACGAAATTCGACACACAGTCGAGCGAAGAATCGACCAGCGTGCCTAGTACGGCAAAACAGCTCGAATTTGCCAAGTACCTGAAGAAGGAACTTGAGGACGAAGGACTGAGCGATGTCGAAATGGATGACATGGGCTATATCTATGCCACCCTGAAGAGCAATACCAAGAAAAAGACTCCTACCATCGGATTTATTTCACACATGGATACATCGCCTGATGCCAGCGGAAAGGATGTAAAGGCGCGCGTCATCAAAAACTATGACGGCAACGACATCGAGCTGAGCCCGGGCATCATCTCAAGCGTTGAGACTTTCCCAGAACTGAAGGCTCACAAGGGAGAGGATATCATCGTGACAGACGGTACTACCCTGCTGGGTGCTGACGACAAGGCGGGCATCGCTGAAATCGTACAGGCTATGTGCTATCTGCGCGACCACGACGAAATCAAGCACGGCGACATCCGAGTAGGTTTCAATCCTGACGAGGAAATCGGTATGGGTGCACATCATTTCGACGTAGAGAAGTTTGGCTGCGACTGGGCTTACACCGTAGATGGCGGCGACCTGGGCGACTTGGAATACGAGAACTTCAATGCTGCCGGAGCCAAGATCGTCATCAAGGGCGTGAGCGTTCATACAGGCTATGCCAAGGGCAAGATGGTGAATGCAAGCCGACTGGCTGTGGAATTCCAGAACATGATTCCTGAGAACGAGACTCCTGAGCAGACTGAAGGCTACCAGGGTTTCTACCACCTCATCGGCATCGAGAGCCGCTGCGAGGAGGCAAAACTCAGCTACATCATCCGAGATCACGACCGCAACAGGTTTGAAAACCGCAAGGATTTCATCGAGGACTGCGTAAACAAGATGAACGAGAAGTATGGCGACGGAACCGTAAAGGCGGTTATCTACGACCAGTACTATAATATGAAGGAGAAGATTGATCCTAACATGCACGTCATTGACATCGTGCTCAGAGCGATGCAGGAGAGCGGCGTTCCACCTCGCGTAGAACCTATCCGCGGCGGTACCGACGGAGCCCAGCTGAGCTTCAAGGGTCTGCCTTGTCCTAACATCTTCGCCGGCGGTGTCAACTTCCACGGTCCTCACGAGTTTGTGAGCATCCAGGTAATGGAGAAGGTAGTGAAGACCATCGTGAAGATAGCGGAAATCACAGAAGAATTTAATGACTAATACAGATATGGGGAATTTAGACACATCTAAATTCCCCTTTTTCATAAACAGAAAAATATGGCTGAAATTCCATTTTTAGTAAAAGACCTCGCCCTCATTCTGATGGTAGCAGGCATCGTAACCCTCATCTTCAAAAGGCTCAAGCAGCCGCTGGTGCTGGGATACATCATGGCGGGATTCCTGGTTTCGCCACACATGTCCTACACCATGTCGGTAGTCGACGAGACGGATATCCAGACCTGGGCCGACATCGGTGTCATCTTCACCCTCTTCTCGCTCGGTCTCGACTTCTCGTTCAAGAAAATCGTGAAGATGGGTGCCTCTCCCATCATCGCCACCGTGGTCATCGTGTTCTGCATGATGATGCTGGGCATCAGCGTAGGCCACAGTTTCGGCTGGGGAAGGATGGACTGCATCTTCCTGGGCGGTATGCTCGCCATGAGCTCCACCACTATTATATATAAGGCATTCGATGATATGCGGCTGCGCACCCAGAAGTTTGCCTCGATGGTGATGAGCGTGCTGATACTGGAAGATATCCTGGCTATCGTGATGATGGTGATGCTGTCGGCGATAGCGAGCGGAAGCAGTCCCGACGGCGGGCAGATGCTTGCCTCTATCGTGAAGATAGGCTTCTTCCTGGGCGTATGGTTTATCGTGGGCATCTTCGCCATTCCGTGGTTCCTGCGTTCGGTGAGGAAACTTATCAATGCCGAAACCCTGCTCATCGTTTCGCTGGGTCTGTGCTGCGGCATGGCGGTACTGAGCACCAAGGTGGGGTTCAGCAGCGCCTTCGGAGCCTTCGTCATGGGCAGCATACTGGCAGAAACCATTGAGGCAGAAAAGATTATCAAACTCGTAGAACCGGTAAAGAATCTCTTCGGAGCCATCTTCTTCGTATCGGTAGGTATGCTGGTAGACCCGAAGATTCTGGTAGAATATGCCGTTCCTATCCTCGCCCTGGTGGGCACGATACTGGTAGGTCAGGCGATATTCGGCACCTTCGGATTCATGCTCGGAGGCGAGTCGCTGAAGTCGGCGATGCGCTGCGGTTTCTCGATGGCTCAGATTGGTGAGTTTTCTTTCATCATCGCCTCGCTGGGTCTGTCGCTCGGCGTCATCAGCAAGTTCCTCTATCCGGTAGTGGTAGCGGTGAGCGTCATCACCACCTTCCTTACACCTTATATGATTCGTCTTGCCACACCTACCTATCAGGTAATGGAGAAACATCTGCCCGACAAGCTCATCCATATTCTGAACCATTTTGCGATGAGTCATCCCCAGACGCAGCAACAGAGCAAGTGGAAATCGCTGATTCGCCAGATGCTGGTCAACACCACCGCCTACTCTATCCTCTCGGCAGCCGTCATCGCCCTGATGTTCACCTTCGTGCTGCCGCTGATGCGCAATCTGCTGTCCGGCTGGCATCTCCACTGGTATGCCAACGCCATCACCGGTCTGCTCACCGTCCTGTTCATCTCACCGTTCCTGCGCGCCATCGTGATGAAGAAGAACCACAGTGCCGAGTGGAAACGCCTCTGGGTGGAGAGCAGCATCAACCGCGTGCCGCTGCTCTTTACGGTGTTCGTGCGCTTTATGATAGCACTGGCTTTCATCTTCTATATCATCAATTTCCTCTCGCGCTTTACCAATGCGCTGATTGTCTGCATCGGTGCCGCCGTGGTGATGCTGATGCTGGCATCCCGCCGCATCAAGAAGCGTAGCATCGTGATGGAGCGCGTCTTCGTCCACAACCTGCGTTCGCGCGATATTGCGGCTCAGGTGAACGGCGAAAAGCGGCCGCTCTACGAGGGCAGACTGCTAGACCGGGATATCCACATCAGCGAATTTGAAGTGCCAGAAGATAGCAGTTGGACTGGCAAATCGCTGAGAGAGCTGCATCTGCGCCAGCGTTTCGGTGTTGACATGAGCAGCATTCACCGCGGCTCTCACCGGCTGAACATCCCGAACGGCGACATGATCATCTTCCCGGGCGACAAACTGCAGGTAATCGGCAACGACGACCAGCTGCAGAAATTCAACACCGCCCTGCAGAGCGACCTGCTGCCTGAGGAGGCTGAAATAGAAAAGCGCGAAATGAAACTCAGCCAGCTCATCATCTCTTCTTCCAGCGAATTTCTGGGCAAGACGCTCATCGAAAGCGGTATCAGAGACCGGTACAACTGCATGGTTGTAGGACTGGAAGAAGGTCGTGAGAATCTGACGCACGTATCCCCTACCCGAGTCTTCAAGAAGGGAGACATTATCTGGATAGTGGGAGAAGAAGCTGATTTGAAGAGAATCAAGAATTAAATAAAAAAACTTTCGTAAGTAAGCTCCATACGCCCTGGGCTAGGAGCTTCTGCCCTTTCAGGGCGTGCCGGGAACAACCAGATTACTTCACGGTGATATGGAAGCAGCCCTGCTTCACCTCATATTTAATATAGCAGCGGTTCTTGTTGCGGAAATCGCGGAGCACCTCGGAGAACACCCATTTCAGGGTATCATTCTGCACCTGGCGGCGAGGCTGTTCACGGGTCTGAATCTGCTTGTAGCGGTTGTAGCAGATATCGAAGGTAGTACCATAAAGATGGCACGAATTCTCGGTAGCATTACCGTTTCGGGTACGCAGTTTCGCCACATCATCCTTGGTGCGCAGAATGCTCGTCACGATAATCTTATGCAGCGGAATGCCCTTGATCTGCAGCGAATCAAAATAGGCACGGCCGATATCCTGGAGCAGCACAGAGGCACGAGGCACCAGGTAAGGAATGCTGTTGTTCAGCTTGTCGACATAAAAGAAAGGATTGCTGCCCACATACACCAGCTTGCCCTTGCTGTTCTCCGCCTCCAGACGGTTCTGTACCGGTTTCACACCATGCTTAGTAGCCGCCAGAATCTGCACATCCTGCTGGTCGGGGAAAGTATTGCCGAAATGAGGCACCGAGAAGATGCGATGCTTCACCTCCCTGCCATCCTTATCGAAGAAGATAGAAGGCTTGCCGCCCTGTTCCGTATCAGGCGTAGCGGAGAGTTCATCCTTCTTCAGGTTCTCAGCCACATTCCCTTCAGCATCAGCCGATGCATCAGAAATCTCAGCAGAAGAAGCATCAGAAGCAGCCGAATCCTTCGCAGCCACGAGCGTAGAATCAGCTGCGCCAGCAGCCGCAACCTTCGGTTTTGCTACTCCCGGGAAGATGACTCTTACCAGCGCCAGAAGCAAAACCACAATACCAAAACCCTGTAAATATCTGTTCTTACTAATCTTCATAATTATCTTATTTTCACGAAATAATATTCTATATTCTTCAGGCAAAACGGGAACCGCATCGCCAAATTTAGCTGCAAAGGTAACAAAATCTCTCGAAAAAATAGCTTTTTTAATATTTAAAGAATGTTTTATTCGCCGAAATTTGCTCATTTCATGGAAAAGTAGTAATTTTGCAGCGTTATATAACAAAATATTAGATAGGATAGTTTAAACTTTATAGAATTAAGACATTTTGATAGAGAAACATATTGTACTCGAAGATATCGATCCAGTGATGTTCTACGGTGTGAACAATGCCCACCTGCAGATGATTAAATCGCTGTATCCTAAGTTGCGTATCGTAGCACGCGACAACGTGATTCGTGTGCTCGGCGACGAGGAGGAAATGGCAAAGGTGGAAGAGGATATTGAGCAGATGCGCAAGCACTTGCTTAAATACAACATGCTCAATGATGAAGACATCCTGGACATCGTGAAAGGAAAACAGACCAAGGCGGACAGCGTGAAAGGCGTGCTGGTATACAGCATCAGCGGCCGACCTATCAAGAGCCGCAGCGAAAACCAGCAGCAGCTGATAGATGCTTACGAGAAGAACGACATGATATTTGCCGTGGGACCAGCCGGTACCGGCAAGACCTATCTCAGCATCGCCCTTGCCGTAAAGGCCCTCAAGGAGAAAGCCATCAAGAAAATCATCCTCTCACGACCAGCCGTAGAAGCCGGCGAAAAACTCGGTTTCCTGCCTGGCGATATGAAAGACAAAATTGACCCATACCTCCAGCCGCTCTACGATGCGCTGGAAGACATGATACCTGCCGTAAAGCTGCAGGATATGATGGAAAAGCACATTATCCAGATTGCTCCGCTCGCCTTTATGCGCGGACGCACACTCAGCGATGCCGTCGTCATCCTCGACGAGGCGCAGAACACTACCTCCCAACAGATTCGCATGTTCCTCACCCGTATGGGCATGAACACCAAGATGATTATCACCGGCGACCTGACACAGATTGACCTGCCACGCGAACAGCGAAGCGGACTGAAAGAGGCGCTCAAGATTCTGGACGGTGTGGAAGGCATCGGAGTGGTGAAGCTGGGACAGAAGGATATCGTGCGCCACAAACTCGTAACCCGCATCGTCAACGCATACGACAAGTATGACAAGGAGAGAGCGGAAGCAC
>ERZ1034626.968-NODE-968-length-20134-cov-10.728373_pt1 | contig 20134 bp, 25 predicted proteins | sample MGYA00520652_ERZ1034626 | MGnify/ENA primary metagenome ERZ1034626 (study PRJEB33766, sample SAMN09781765) | gut metagenome | biome: gut microbiome | host: Homo sapiens | place: Madagascar | study: EMG produced TPA metagenomics assembly of the PRJNA485056 data... | reverse complement strand
ATACATTTTACCGTACCATCGGAGAATTTCTCATAATGTAAATTATCATCAGGTTTTAGGGTGTCCCTAACGAGTCTTTTACCGTTTGGAAAACTGTGTTTATCCAAATGGTCTGCTCGCTAAGATTATGCATTCGAATCTCACAAATAAAATTAAGGCACAGCCTACAGAAATTTTCTCCGTAAGTTGTGCCTTTTTCTCATCTATAAATTACTTGTTCATTAACGATTTCTGTTGCTTGATTTCGAATTTTATTCATCTTTTGCACCCATAACATTGGGTTATCCGATTTCAATTTTTCCATAACATTTCCTTTTTCGGCAAGGTCTTTTACCAATCGAGAAAAAAGATTTTGAGCCTGTTCTTCGATGTCGGCAAGATATGAATTGAGCTTACCGCTTGTCAGCAAATTGTAGTAACGCACTTTATGGTTTTGCTTCAAATATCGTTTGTGCCTCATTGTCCATACATCAATATTCGTTTCTTTTTCTTCCACCGGTAATGAAAGATTAGGCAATAAATATTCGCCGACCTGCGTATAAGCGCCACCGTTATTTTCAAAAATTGTTTTCATATTAAAACCTCCTTGATTTTTTGTAAGTTCATTATACGAAAAGCAAAATCAAATTGCGAATGTGTGGATTTGGACATAGAAAAAGGCTCTGACCTTTTACAGTCAAAGCCTTATTTCATCATTGCTATGCCTTAGTTTTATTAAGTTTTATCATACTGCCTTATAAAACCTCAGCTTTGCCGGACGGCGTTTTCGGGCATTTCAATGCCCGAAAATCATACCCCTTTATCCTGCTTTAAAATCGACGGCTTGAAATCCGCCTCAAAATCGATCCAAAAGCCGCAGATTTTCATTAAAAAATCATCGTTTTTTTCATTCACTTTTTTCATTCCGGGCTTTTATATTGTTTATGCATCAAAAATGCAAAAGTAAAAAACCAAAAACACTAAACCATAAAGACACGACTGTTTATTTATATTTTTCAAAAAAGTCATTAGGCATAATCCAAAATCTTCCGCTTGGAATTTTTTGATATAACATTTTTCATTCTCCTTTCTAAAAATAAAAATAAAAAACCTATACGCATCTCAAAATAAAAATGCATATAGGTTCATCATAGTTTTATTGAATTTTCTCTCCGCTTTCATATTAGCAAATTCATAATTTTCTGTCAAGACCCCTTGCAGATGAAAAAATAACTTGAATTCAAATTCAAACAGAGTTAACATCACCACAACCTAAAACGAAAGGTGGTGAGGATATGAAAGAGATGACCGAACTTAAAATGGTATATGAGCTTGTGATTTCGAGAGCGAACCCTCTTGACAATCCAAGATATGAATTACTTAACCATGCTCAGCGAAAAATGAAGGACGAAATTTTAAATGTCATCAGACAGACCAATCCAAATTATCCTGAAATGGATTATGACGATGATGTGTTTAAGTATATCGTGCAGTTCAATGATGAGTATTGCATTGACGCTTTTGCTAAAGGAATTTCGTTCGCTTTGAATTTCAAAGAGCAAGCCGAAAGATTTATGAATAAAAAATATGATTATTAAAAAAAGGAACTCACTTCAAATTGAACGGAAGATTGATGTTGATTTGTGTTAAAAGTTGATTTTAGGGAAGGAAGTGTGTATAATGATTAATGAAAACAAGTTAGGAAGGAGCGTTGTTATGAACTATACTTTGATGCACCAAAACATAAAAGTGGCTGATTTATCTTTGGATGAAGAAACCGGTTTAATCGTTAAAATAGGCGAAATATATAACTTTGCTCATCTTCCTATCGGTACAACTAAAGACGATTTATCTGCCGACAGAGCTTTGCTCAATAAATGGTGGACCGATCGTTCAATTCCTGCAAGCAGATCGGGTGTAAGAGATGCACTTGAAATTTTGCGTGTAAGCACTCCAAAACTGCTTTTGGCAAAATGCTATGGATTAAGCCTTTCGGATCAGTATTGGGTTAAGCCTATTAATTCTGATTTGGAATGGGAATTGGTAAATTTCTTTGATAATGATTTTTCAGAAGATGTCGGTGATATTCTGTTCGGAAAGGCAAAGGATTCTGAAAATATCAGTTTGAATTCACCTGACAACACATCTGACGGTTGCTTAAAGAAAAGATGGAAAATAATTAATCAAAAGCGTTGTCTTCTTAAAGCAGGCAGTTTGCCATATGAACAACAGCCGTTTAATGAGGCTATTGCGTCATTGATTATGGATAAATTGAATATAGATCATGTTAGTTATTCTGTCGTTATTGATGACGAAAAGCCATACAGCGTTTGTGAAGATTTTATTTCAAGAGATACAGAACTTGTTACGGCTTGGAAGATTTTGCAAAGGTATCCTAAACCTAATCACTTATCTGTTTATCAGCATTATATTGACTGTTGCAAATCTTTGGGCATTGATGACATCGTTGATAAAATCAATCAAATGATTGTAGTTGATTTTATTATAGCCAACGAGGACAGACACCTCAATAATTTCGGTCTTGTCAGAAATGCAAACACGCTTGAATGGATTGATGTTGCACCGATTTTTGACAGTGGCTCATCGCTCGGTTATGATAAAGTTACACCAAATATGGATAAACAATCATTGATAGTTTGCAAGCCGTTCAAAAAAACTCATTTTGAGCAGTTAAAATTAGTCACCTCTTTTGATTGGATAGACTTTGACGCTTTGAAAAATATCGACAATGAAATACTCGGCATATTGAATAACGCCGATAAAAATTTAATTGACGATGCAAGAAAGCAAAAAATCATATCTTCAATCAACCAAAGAATAGAATATATCCATAATCTTACATTGGAAAAAACTTGGCAAGCCAATGACGACATTGCCGAAGATGTTGAAAACGATGTTGCCGAGGATTACACATCATTTGATATGTCAATGTGAAAATTTAAATAATACTTATGAAAGACTATAACTCATTTTTAGAGCTATGGTCTTTTTTATTGGAGGAAAAATGTTTAAGAAAAAGAATAAGGAATTAACCGAAGAAGAAAAGGAAGTAATTCGTACTAAGTCATTTTTTGATATGATTCTGCCAGCTACAATAAAACTCTCAACAGACCATTATGTATGCGGTGACAGTTACAGATGCGTTCATTATGAAAACACAAAGGTACAAAACAAAGCAATTTATCGTGTATTATCTGAAAGAGGCAAAACAGTTTATGCAACAGCTTTCATGGCAGGAGCTGTTGTTGTAGATAATGGTAATGTCAAATTGCTTGGAGATGTAAAAGCATTTAACAAATAGAGCGGTTAATGAATGAACTGTTGAGTTTTTATTATACCCATTTATATACACGACTTCATTAGATTTAAGAATTCACTTGCCGATTTCGACAGAGGCGTGTACTTTTTCCAAACAAGGGCATAATGCATTTCAAGCTTTGGATTGAGCGGCTTAAAACATATATCGCTTTCCAAACATTCAGACAATAAATCTTCCGTTGTCAAAAAACAGCCAAGCCCCGACTTTACAAATTTTGACGGTGAGCCGTTTATAACATTGTATGTAGCAGATATATTGAATTTTTCAATATCAACATCTGCCCAATGAGAAATAATACTTTGCAGTCCCTGCCTTCTGTGAAAAACAAGGGGAATATTCGGCAATTCTGCTTTTTCTATAAAATCTTTTTTAGCAAATGGATTGTTTTTCAACATCAAAACACCCCATTTGGAACTGTCCGGCAATGACAAATAATCATACTTTGTTCCGTCAACCGGCTCTAAAAGTATTGCAAAATCCAAATGGCCGCTATCAAGTTGTTCACTTACATCAATTGCATCACTGCTGAAAAATTGAAACCTTAAATCCGGATTGCCGTTCTTGAGTTGAGCCGCCGCATTTAGTACTGTTTTTGTAGGATTTCCGCCTATGCCGATTTCTCCGCTTAAACAAGTATCGTTGCCGCTCAACTCATTTTTTGTTTTATCACAAAGCGAAACGATTTGTTCTGCCCTTTTTCTTAAAAGCTTGCCGTCATCGGTTAAAGTAACTTTTCTTTTGCCTCTTATGAGCAAAGTTTTTCCGAGTTCATCTTCAAGCTCCATCATCTGCTTTGACAGCGTAGGCTGTGAAATATGCAAATTTTCAGCCGCTTTCGTTATATTTTCTTGCTGTGCTATTGCCAAAAAATATTTTAACACTCTTATTTCCATCTGTATCACCCCTTTTATATTAGCATTTTTTATCATTCCTTTCAACTATGATTTATCATTCATAATAACTATTTGATATTATAATCATTAGGAGTATACTATAATTATAAGAATTAAGTATACGAAAGGAAAATTATGTCTAATCATACAAAGCGAAATCAAATTGATATGCTAAACGGCTCAATGTGGAGCAAAATACCACTTTATGCTTTGCCTGTTGCTGCCACAGCTATTTTGGAACAACTGTTTAATGCATCCGACATTGCGGTGGTCGGCAATTTTACAGGTTCGGGCAAAACAGTTGCCGTCGCAGCTGTCGGAGCAAACAGTCCGATTATAGGTCTTATTATAAATCTTTTTGTCGGCATTGCACTTGGTTGCAATGTTGTAATTGCCAATGCAATAGGTCAGGAAAATAAAGAGAGAGTTTCAAAAGCAGTACATACATCCGTTATTATCTCTGTTTTGGGCGGTGTATTCATCGCAGTTTTAGGAGAAATCATTGCATCTCCGCTGTTAAAAAGTCTGCAAGTACCCGATGAAGTATTTGCCTCGGCACTGTTATATCTGCGAATTTATTTGTTAGGTATGCCTGTTATTTTGCTTTATAACTTTGAATCGGCAATATTCAGAAGTGTCGGAGAAACAAAAACACCTCTTGTTGCCCTTGCTGTTTCGGGTGTGCTTAATGTATTGCTGAATCTGTTTTTTGTTGCAATTTTGCATATGACAGTCAACGGAGTTGCAATCGCCACGGTTATATCTAATGTTGTCAGCTCAGCCATACTTTTTATTAAGCTGATAAAAAGCGAACATACGATAAAAATCGAATTTTCAAAGCTTAAAATTGACGGCAAAATTCTTTTGCAAATCATAAAAATAGGATTGCCTGCCGGTATTCAAGGTGCTGTTTTTGCCGTGGCAAACATAGTAATTCAATCTGCAATCAACAGTCTTGGAACGATTGTTATGGCTGCTTCAAGCGCAGCGCTGAATCTTGAAGTGTTCACCTATGATATACTCACATCATTTGGACAGGCTTGCACAACTTTTACCGGGCAAAACTACGGTGCAAAAAAATACAGCCGTTGCAGGCAGGTGCTTAAAATCAGCCTTTTGGAGGGTGCGATAACGCTTGTTATATCCATAGGCATTGTCCTTATTTCGGGAAAAAATTTGCTCGCAATATTTAACAATGATACAAGAGTAATCGAACTTGGATACACAAGATTGATTTTGGTTATGTCGGCACATATTTTCAGTTTGATTTATGAAGTTATCTCAGGCTATTTGAGAGGCTTCGGAATATCTCTTGTACCTGCAATTTTAACCACACTCGGCGTATGTGTTGTAAGAATTATTTGGATTAAATTATACTTTCCCCAACATCAAACTTTTGAGGCAATATTGACAGCGTATCCGATAAGCTTGTCATTGACTGCCGTGCTGATGTTTGCAGCAATGATTTGCTACAGACCGACAAAAAAGCTTATAAATAACAGCAATAAGGAGAATTGATTATGAAAAATGAAATAACACTTAATAACGGTATAAAAATGCCAAAAATCGGCTTCGGCGTGTTTCGTATGACAAAAGAAGACGAATGTGAAAAAGCGGTAATGAATGCAATTCAATCCGGCTATCGCTTAATTGACACAGCTGCTGCATACGGCAATGAAGAGGCAGTGGGAAGGGCAATAAAGCAAAGCGATGTTAAAAGAGATGAATTGTTTATTACCACAAAGTTGTGGATAACCGAAACGAATTACGAGCTTGCAAAAAAAGGCTTTGAGCGTTCGCTTGAAAAGTTAGGTCTGGATTATCTTGATTTATACTTAATTCATCAGCCGTATAATGATTATTACGGAGCATGGAGGGCTCTTGAGGAGCTTTACAATGAAGGTAAAATCAGAGCAATAGGCATTGATAATTTCACCAATGACAAAGTTGCGGATTTTGTCTTTTTTAACAAAATCAAACCGGCAGTTAATCTTGTAGAATGTAATGCGTTTTATCAAAGAAAAGAAGAATGCGAATATCTGAAAAAGCAAAATATTCAAATGCAAGCATGGTCTCCGCTTTCGGCAGGTCAAAACAGACTTTTTGAAAACGAAACATTGATTGATATTGCCAAAAGCCATAACAAAACAGTTGCTCAAATTGTTTTGCGTTGGCTCATTCAAAGAGGAATTGTGCCGATTGTCAAATCATCAAATCTTAGCCGAATGAAAGAAAACATTGATGTTTTTGATTTTGAATTATCATCGGAAGAAATGCAAATGATTTTTGCGCTTGACACAGGACGCACCTGCTTTTCACCTAGAACCACGGGCGAAGCCGTAGATGATTTTTTGAAAAAATCACTTTTATATAATATTTAAGTTTGATAACCTCCGCCATACAATACGGTCTAAGCAGAAGTCAAATTGAACAATAGGCTTTTATATTCTTAGTCACTAAATGATGCACTACCCTGCTGTAAAAGATAATGCGGATTTAGAGTTTCTTTCGACACCTCATTGTAAGGTTCACAATTCCTCATACGAATTTGTTGTGCTGAGCAAAAATAAAATTCTGAGAGATTTTTGAGAGACGCAAAGTCTGAAAAATGGCTTAAATAGGCGGTTTTGAAAAAAGATTGCGAGGCTCTGACTCCGTCATTTAAGGTTCGAATCCTTATACCTCTGCCAAAGAAGAGAAATCCGAACTTTGCCATTATCGGCGATACATTCGGGTTTCTTTTTTCTTTATCCGAACATCACTAATTAAGGCGAGTAGCAATTTGCTACCCGCCTTTTTGTTTTAATCGTTATTACGCTTTTCTTCAAAATAGTTTTCGATTTCGGGATATATCAGTTTCGCCATTGCTTCAACTATATCCTTTGGAACATCTGTAATAAACATATCCTCATTATTTATAGGTGTGTTTTCAAATTCTAATAATTTTTTCGTTGCCACAAGGCAACACGCTGTCTATGATTTTATATCTGCCTCCTTTAATTTATTTTACCTTTTGCTTTTGTGTTTGTTTTCATATTGTATGCCTCCTTTTCAAGCACACAATACGCTAATGTGTTTTAGAAGTCAAGTACTATATTTTTGCACTATTTTTCGTTCACAGGCTTTCACAAATCGCCTACAAGCTGTTTTTAGTTTAAGTCCGACGAGTTACTCTGTTTCAGAGCGAACTCGTCAATTTTTGCTCACAGCGTTGTCAAAATAGCTTGTTTTTTAATCATCATACTGCAACACTCAAGTGAATACGCAAAAGCCTTGATTTTCTGCGAAAAAAGCCCCTTACTGCATACGAATTTGGAATCATACGCAAAAGTATTACGAATCGAAAAGCCGACAGGCTTTGCCGGACGGCGTTTTCGGGCATTTCAATGCCCAAAAATCATACCCCTTTATCCTGCTTTAAAATCGACGGCTTGAAATTTGCTCTAAAACCCACTTAAAAGTCATCAATTTTCGTTTCAAAAAATTATTATTTTTCATTCCGGACTTTTATATTGTTTATCCATCAAAAATACAAAGGTAAATATAGAAAACCGTACTTGCAATATCGCTTCGTTCAAGGTAACATACCACAACCTTTTTGGTGACAATTTTGTTTCCATACTTTTCGGGTACAATATGATTAACACTTACTCGGAGGTAAATACAATGGAAGGACGAATTTTAACGGCAGATATTATTGATGATTTTAGAAAAAATTTAGAGCTGCAAGAGAAAAGCACGGCAACGATTGAAAAATATATTCGTGATGTGAAAGCGTTTTCGGTTTATGCAAAGTCCAAAGTAATAACTAAAGAGACCGTAATCGCTTATAAAAATTATTTGCAGGAAAAATATGCTGTTGCCTTTGATTTTTAACATGTTTGAAACCACAGCATTCTGATTTTTGTATGCTGTGGTTTTTACTATAAATTGTTTTTACTTAATTCAGGCATCAAAATAAATTTATTGTAATTATCCATACTATATTGTAAAATAAATATGTAAAGGAGTGATATAATGTCTCCGATTGAAACAAAAAGAATGACTGCAATCAAAGTTGCAGATGCGTTGAATAGCATTGAAGGCGTGCCTGTATCAGCCTTTGCAAAGGAACTTTCAGCAAAATGGGCAAAAGGCGAAATTACAGGTGCAGATATGAAAGCTGCTCTTATAGCGAAACATAAGAAAATATCATAGGTGAGTTTATGAATGATTTGTACTTGATTCCTAACAGTACAGTCTTCAAAAACCTGCTTGGAATAACAAATGAAAAAGAGTTTGATTTGGCAGAGGAGCCGTTTGGTGATGGGACATAAGCAAGTGTATTGTATTTTAGAGTTGAATAGTAGGAGAACACCAAAATGATGAAACACAAATTCAATAGTAAGCTTATACAAGATGAGCAGATTGAAAATCTATATGATATGGCAAAATCAGTAGCAATACCAAAAGTTATAAATGAGCAAATGAGTTCAGGTGGTGTGGGTGTTGCTGTTCTAACCAAGAATGGTAATGTCTACACTGGCGTTTGCATAGACACAGATTGCTCACTTGGTATGTGCGCCGAGCGAAATGCCTTGTCAACAATGATTACTAATGGCGAGTATGATGTTGAGATGATTATTGCGGTTACTAAAGTCGGCAAGGTAATTCCTCCTTGCGGTGCCTGTCGTGAATTTATGTGGCAACTTAAAAATTCAAAAGATATTAAGGTTGTTTTGGACAATGAAGAAACGGTTGTTAATCTTGAAGATTTGATGCCATATCCGTATTAATTTGTTAAATTCGTTATACGATGAACTGAATTTAGATTTATAATTAGGTGTGCTCTTAAGCATTAAGCAGTACTGACTCCGACTAAACATGAGTATATGGAGTGATGATTATATGAATTTTAATGGTGATAAGACAACATTCATTATATAGATTGAATCAGAAGGGCAGGCGATAATATGATTAAGATTGATGCAGGTGATTTTTTCTTGGTTGAGCCTAGTGAAGTATACGCAGAACAAATTCGTGAATACCGACAGGATTTTTTGGATACTGACAGCTCAATGGATGGCTGCGGTCCTCTTCGCAGATACGAGGACCCTATTACATACATTTCAGAATGTAAAAAATATTTGAATCCCGAAACTCTTCCTGACGGAACAGTTATAGCAACGCAGTTTTTATATGTGCGCAAGGCTGATATGCGTTTAGTCGGAATGATACAGATAAGGCATTATTTTAATGACTATCTCTCAAAATATGGCGGACATATTGGATATTCCGTAAAACCAAGCGAACGAAGAAAAGGATATGCCACATCAATGTTGAATGCAGTTTTGCCTTATTGCAAAGAAATCGGTCTTGAAAAAATACTCATATCCTGTATTGATGGTAATATAGGAAGTGAAAAAGCCATTTTGAATAATGGCGGCGTTTACGAATCTACCGTATATGAGCCACGCAGAAAATTCAGAATGAAAAGACACAAACTAAAAAGATTTTGGATTTGTGAAGGGTAAATAAATGATTAACATTTTACTTGAAGGATATGAAATAAATTCCGATTATCTTTATGATGACTTGAAAAAATACATATTGACCGACTATTCAGTTGCAGTAATTGCTTTTTCTTTTCGTGACAGTGAGGTTAAAAATTCAACAGAATGGAATTTACTGTATAGCAAAGAAAAGGGTATTTATTACAGGGGAATAGTCAGCGGCTTTACTGCCTACGGAATATCGGAAAATAATATTACATTTGTAAACTATTTTGAGGATACAAAAGAGTCTGCTAAACAAAAAATAGAAAATGCGGATATTCTTTATTTTACCGGCGGTCGACCTGACAGAATGATGGACAGAATCAAAGAGTTTGATTTGGTGAATATGTTAAGAAAGCATAACGGAATTGTTATGGGTTATAGTGCAGGTGCGGTTATTCAGCTTTCTGAATATCATATATCACCTGACAAAGATTATAAAGAATTTCAATACTATGACGGCTTGGAATATTTAGATGATTTCTATTTGGAGGTTCATTACGAAAATACAAAAGTGCAAAACGAAGCCATTCGGCGTGTGTTATCCGAAAGAGGTAAAACAGTTTATGCAACTGCTTTCATGTCAGGCGGTATTATCGTAGATAACGGCAATATTAAACTTATTGGAGATGTAAAGACTTTTAGCAAATAGCGTGGTGTAATTGTGTCAAAGGATAATTGGCATAAAACAGATTATGGCAAACAAAGAGTGTTAAAAAAATGACAAAACAAGAAATGATAAACATAAATATTTTTTTTAATTTAGTTGCGGAAGATTTGCAGTTAGGCAAAGTGCTTGAAAATCCTGTTCAGGTAGCAGGCGGTTTTATGCACCAAATGTTTAAGGTTGTTACCGAACAAGGCAGTTACATAATCAAGCTTTTAAACCCTAACATTATGAAACGACCTACTGCAATGGGCAACTACAAAATCGCTGATGATATTGAGAGAATATTAAAGCAAAACAATATTCCTGCAGTTTATGCTTTGGAATTTAAGAACAGAAAAATGCAGGAATTAAACGGTCAATATTATTATATTTTTGAGTGGTATGACGGCAAGTCATTGAAAGACGGTGAAATCAAGTCAGTTCATTGTGAAAAGATAGGTGAAGTGTTGGCAAAAATTCATAATATTGATTTGAAAAATGAGCCTTTCGAGAAAGATGAAATGCACGTTGATTGGCAAAAATATATTGAGCTTGCCAAAGATATGAACTCACCGATTTGTGATTACATAAAAGATTATGCCGATTTGTTTAATGACAGCATGGCGAAAGGCAACGAAGCTATAAAAAAATTACCTCCGGTTAAAGCAATTTGCCATAATGATATGGACAGCAAAAATGTACTTTGGATTGGTGATGAGTTTAAGCTGATTGATTTAGAATGTTTAAGATATTCAAATCCTTATCTCGAATTGTTTGAACTCGCACTTTGCTGGTCAGGATATGAAGGATGTAATATAAATTTTAATTTGTTTAATACATTCATCAAGTCATATTTTGATAATACAAATCTTGATACAAATGTTGACTGGGAGGCTTTGTATTACAGCAACAATGGCAGACTTGGCTGGCTTGAATACAACATCAAAAGAGCATTGATGCTTGAATGTGACAATGAGGAAGAACAACAACTGGGTATCAGCGAGGTTAAAGAAACTGTTGAACATATCATATATTGTGATAAAGTTAAAGATGAAATTTTGAAGAAAATTACTGATTATTGAGGTGTTAAAAATGAGTGATGAAGTTATTCTTGGCAATGTAATGGTCGATTGTGATGATGAAATAAAATTACAGAGATTTTACGGAGAATTGTTAGGCTGGGAAATGTGTGAATTGTTCGACAGACCTGCTGTTCGCAGTTCCAACGGTATAGTGTTTTTGTTCATTGAAGAGCCTGATTATGCGCCACCTGTTTGGCCTGAGGAAACAGGTAAACAGCAAAAGCAAATGCACTTTGATTTTCAGGTAGACGATGTATATGTCGCTGTTGAAAAAGCAATATCACTGGGAGCTACTAAAGCACCAAATCAGTATGGCGGAGAACATTTTACTACAATGTTTGATCCTGCAGGTCATCCGTTTTGTTTATGTAAAAAGTAAATATTTGAAGAATTTTAGACAGATTACTGAACATGATGAATAATATCTAAAACAGAAAAAAGATATTGTATATAACAATTTGATGTACACAATTTATTTTTGGACAGGATAACCTACCATTTTGTTATTACAGCCTAGGCAATAATACTCTTGGATATTATGTCAATTTATGGTATGATTATACAGTGTAGGAGATGATTTTATGGCGGATTGGAATGCTGAATTATACAGCAAGTTTTTAAAAGACAGAACAAAACCTTCAATAGATTTGGCTAATAGAATTACATTGGTTAATCCTTAATCAATTATTGATATTGGTTGCGGACCTGGAAATAGTACGAGAGTACTGAAAGATAAATTTCCAAATGCAAGAGTAATCGGCGTCGATAGTTCAAAGGATATGATTAAAACAGCTAAAAGCAATTATAAAGACATTGAATTTATGTTGTTTGATGCCCGCAAAGATTTTGATAAGCTAAATGATAAATTTGACATTGTATTTTCAAACGCTTGTATTCAATGGATATCTAATCACGAAAAGTTACTCGCTGATATGATGAATATTTTGAATGACGGTGGTATTATGGCTACTGAATAATACTATGTATTTTGGAAAATATACTTATTTGTTAGATATGGAGATTTATTATGAAAAAACATCAAATTATGGTTTTTATAGGGAATGGCTTTGATATTGCAGTATTGAATAAATACGGTAAAGGAATTACAACATCTTATGATTCCTTTTATTCTTTTTTCAAAAGCGAATATCCAAATAGTAATAAAAATTTACTAATTGAACAAATGGAAAAAGCTAAATCTGAAAATAAAGAAAACTGGAGTGATTTTGAAGCAATATTAGATGAAGCTTTATACTATATACCTAATAGTGATTCAGAACACACTAGTAAATTAGATGAAGATTTAAGAGAAATTCAACAAGCTTTTTCAAGGTTTTTAAACGAAATCATAGATAATGATATTATTGAGAATATATCAACGGCAAATGATGTTATTATAGATTCTTATAATAATTGCGCAAAATTGACATTTAAAGGCTCATTTTTTAGAGATTTATCAAAAAATCAATATGAATCTATGCATTTCCATAATGAACTAGATAATAATGAAGACTTAAAATATATGTTCTTTAACTTTAACTATACATCATTATTAGACAACTATTTATATCTTAATAAAGAGATGTTTGATCCAGCACCTTATAGTACCTCTAACAATAATATTACATTGGATGTTAATCCTTATAGATATCAACATTCCGGATTCAACGATCCATATATGAAATTGTTACCAATAGATATTATTCATCCACATGGAGTTCAGGATGTACCGAAATCACTATTGTTTGGAATAGAAAATAAAGATTATTGCAATGTTAGAGATCAAAGAAGGATTTTTGTTAAGTCTTTTTGGGCTCAATGTCAACAAAAGTATAATGACAAGTTTGACTCGACACAGTTGTTTATTTTATATGGGTGTTCACTTGGTAAAACTGATAGCTGGTGGTGGAGCAGAATATATAAACGTTTAGTTGATGAAAACCCAGCTGAGTTAATTATCTATTATTATGGTAATGAAGATGAAGATGTAATAAAAGAGCGTTTTATTAAAAACTGCAATCTAAAGGACGGTGATTTAAAAGATAAAAACAAAGCAAAAGAAAAAATTTATGTTATAAACTTTGGAGCAAATACGGATAAAGATATAGAGTTTATGAAATTACCAAAAATAGAATAAGATTTATATTGCTATTTAAATTTGTTTTAAGGAGATTGAAATGTATATTGCATATTTACCAAAAATTAAAGGCGAAAAGCTCGAAGATAGAAATATAAACAACTTTTTGAAGTTTTACATAGAAAAATCCAACAAAAAATATTCAGTTATTGCTGCACCTGGTTATATGAGTACAAGACCTAAAACCATAGATGAATATTTAACCAATCTAAGCAGAATTTTAAATTATAAGAACAAAACTAAAATCGGAATTTTAAATGGCATGAATGGACACCATGATAATGGTAGTGGCACACCTATTCTTAAAAATCATAATGACTTATTAAGTAAACATGGTTTTGAACAAATAAAGCTTAATGCCAATGCAGAATTTGATCATAGAAAAATGATGTGCTTTGTAACTGCAAATAATATTCCTAATGAAATAACCTTAAATAACCTAGAAGATTTTTTGGATGATGCATATGTTGGCGGTATACTAATTGGATCTAGTAACCAAAGCAACACCTCATATTTTAGCCAAAATGCTTCTAAAGGAGAAGCAGATATATTTATGTTTGATGATTCTGAAGATTTAGAAATAAAGAGAATTATTAAAGTTTTAAAATACAATGAGCAAATAGATGATTACCCTAAAGAGCTGACAGATATTGTGCTTACAGAAAGTTTTTTTGGTAAAGGGCATAATGACACGCAGGGTTTCTTCAAGGAAATTCTAAGAAATGTGTTAGAGAACGGATTAGAAGAGTAAACACAGTAAATTCTATTAGAATAGTAAAAAGGAAAATAACTATTGACAATATTGGATAAATCCCATATAATAATTATAGGATTTATCCAATATTGTTTTCAGGTGGTGAGTGCTTTTGGCGTTTAAAGTTGAACTTTACGGATATGATGATAAATGTCCAGTAGAAGAGTTCGTTTTGGAACAAAATAACAAGATGCAGGCAAAAATATTTCATAATATCGAATTGCTTGAACAAGAAGGCAATATGTTAAGAGAACCCTATTCCAAGCATTTAGAAGACGGCATATTTGAATTAAGGAATAAGGTAGGAAGCGATATAACCAGAGTGTTATATTTCTTTGTTATTGGTGAAACAATAGTATTGACCAATGGCTTTACAAAGAAAACTCAAAAAACTCCAAAATCGGAAATTCAAAAAGCAAAAGATTACAGAAATGAATATTTGAATAGATAAGTTTTAATTGTAATATGTATTTATTGTTATTTACATTGTTTATTTTAAGTTATATTAAGTTATTAGGTGATAATATGAATAAGAATTTTAGAGATTTATTAAATGAGAGATTAAAAGATGAAGATTTCAAAAAAGAGTATGATGAATTAACTCCGGAATATGAAGTAGTAAAAGCGTTTTTGAATGCAAGGAAGCAAAGCAATATGACACAAAAGGAATTATCCGAAAAATCAGGTGTCGCTCAATCTGATATAAGCAAATTAGAAAATGGAAATAGTAATCCAAGCATCAAAATGCTTCAAAGATTAGCAAACAGTATGAACATGCATATCAAAGTTGAATTTGTTCCAAATAATTATTGATTAATAGAACAACGCAGAGAAAAAATTTCTGCGTTGTTCTACTGTTTTAGGGAGTTTTTATCATGTGCAGTCTAATGCTCTTTGTGTATTACATTAAATGCGCTCTACAATAATATTTAATTGTAAAATGTATTCTACTTATGTTGTAGTTATAAATAGTCATTAAAATCACAAATTTTAATGCAAGTCTTTATTTATGAAAATTAGTGCTATAATGTGGATAGATATGTTACGAGGTTAATTTATATGAATAATTTAAAACACTGTGGCACAATTGAAATAGCCACAGAAAGATTATATTTAAAGAGAATAGAGAAATACGATGCTACTATCAGTTTATGCATATGGCAAAACAGTAAAAAACAGGAATGAATCCCGAGCTGCAAAAAAAGATACAAGATTTTTATGATACGCACAATTAATGCGGTACAAATATCATCCCTTATCATAAAATATCATTTACTATTAATTACTATTCTGCTACAATAGTGTGGAAAGGAGCAATTATTTATGGATGAGCATAATCAGGTACAATTTGAAGAAGATTATATTAAGCGAAATAATCATTCTATAACTACACGTCCGGATGTTTCACTTACTGAAAGCGTTGCAAATGCTTGGGATGCGGGAGCTCATAATGTTGAAATTACAATTCCAACAGAATATGACGAATATTTAAGCGTTGAAGATGATGGAACTGGAATGACTTATGATGAGTTCATTAAAAGATGGATGACTTTAAACTATAATCGCTTAAAGCATCAAGGAAAAGATGTTCAGTTTCCTTCAAGTGGTCATACCAAAAGAATTGCCTTTGGCAGAAATGGAATAGGAAGACATGGAATGATTTGTTTTTCTGATATTTATGATGTTGAAACATGGAAAAATGGCGAGTGCAACCGATTTACAATTTCACTTGATAAAGGCGTTAGCCCATTTTCAATAATTAAACATGAGCATTATAAAAAAGATGGGCACGGAACAAAAATTTCAGCAAGAGTTGTTAGAAATTTGCCAGACGTTGACGAAATGTCTTCAATTTTATCAGGTAGGTTTTTATATGATCCGAGTTTTGTTTTAAAAATAAATGGTAATGTCATAGATTTAGCCAACCACAAAGATATATATTTAAAAGAGAATATTGTTACTGAAAACAAATATTCTCTAGATATAACGGTTATAGATTCTACAAAAACCGCAATGAAATCTCAACAACATGGAATTGCCTTTTGGGTTTCTGGTAGATTAGTCGGAAAGCCTTCTTGGACATATGGCAATCGTCAATTCCTTGATGGTAGATCAAGGGTTGCAAAAAGATTTACAGTGATTGTGAAATCGGATGACTTGGCTAATGAGATTTTACCTGATTGGACTGGGTTTATTGAAGGGCCTAATATGACCTATGTTTACGATGCCGTTGAAAACTTCGTTCAAAGATTCATTAAAGATGTTATGTCTGAAAAAAGAGAAGAATTACAAAAAGACATCATAAAAGAGTCATATGCTGCTTTGGATAAATTGCCAATTCCAGCTCAACGTGAAGTATCTGCATTTATTGAAACAGTTACAGAAGCTAATCCATTGGTTAATTCTGATTTCATGAAACTGGCAATTGGTGCAATTGCTAGTATTCAACAATCAACTAAAGGAGAGCAATTGTTGAGACAACTCAATTTTATGAATCCAGAAGAGATTGATAAATTGACAGATCTATTAGATAATTGGAATGTTGATGATATCATGACTGTTATGGATGAAATTGATAAAAGAATTGTTGTTGTTGAAGCAATTGAGCGTTTGTATGAATCAAAAAACACTGATGAATTGCATACTTTACATCCGCTCGTCTTAAATGCACGCTGGTTATTCGGCCCACAATATGATTCTCCGATGTTCACTTCAAATAAGGCTTTGTCTACAGTAATAAAAACACTGTTTAAAGAAGATGAGTATGATGAAAGTCAACTCGACAATCCTCGAAAAAGACCAGATATTATATGCTTAAAACGTTTTTCATTTAAAGCTGTATGTACAGAGCGTAATGACGGAGATATTATGAAACCGGACCAAGTTTTGATAATTGAATTGAAGAGAGGCGGATTCAAAATTGAAGATGATGAAGTTTCACAAGCTCAGAGGTATGTTAGACAATTAAAAAAGTCATCTGTTTTGCATAAATCAGCAGAAATAACAGCCTATGTTGTTGGCGCTGAAATTGGAGATGTTAATCAAACCAATAATAGTGAATTTGGGTCAACATATGTTGTTACTTACGGACAATTGGTACAAACAGCTAAGACAAAATTGTTCAATCTTAAGGAAAAACTAAAAGAACACTATGATTCATTAGGAGAACAAAGCATTGTTGAAATAGCATTATCCGAGAGCAAGCAATTAATGTTATAAAAAGCCGGTCCTGATTTCAGGACTGCTTTTTTATGACTTGACACCTTTGTTGCAAAGAGTTATAACACACAGCAAAGGAGGTTGATAAAATGACAGGAATTATATATGCACGATATTCAAGTGACAATCAGCGTGAAGAAAGTATTGAAGGTCAGTTAAGAGAGTGTACGGAATATGCCAAAAGAAATGATATAATGATAATTGATACATATATTGACAGAGCTTTTTCCGCAACAACAGATAAACGACCTGCTTTTCAAAAAATGATACAAGACAGTGCAAAGAAAATGTTTGATGTTATCATCGTTTGGAAGCTTGACCGTTTTGCCCGTAATCGTTATGATTCGGCAAGGTACAAAGCCTTGCTTAGAAAAAACGGAGTTAAGGTCATATCTGCTAACGAAAATATTAGTGAAGGCTCGGAAGGCATAATTCTTGAATCCGTACTTGAAGGTATGGCTGAATACTATTCAGCAGACTTGTCAGAGAAAGTTATTCGTGGTTTAACAGAAAATGCAATGAAATGCAAGTTTAACGGTGGTCCGATTACATTCGGCTATCGCATTGACGATGAAAGGCATTTTCAAATTAACGAGGAAACCGCACCTTATGTTCGTATGATATTCAAAAAATATGATGCAGGAAATACAATGAAATCTATTGTTGATGAATTAAACAGCAAGGGCATCAAGAACATTCGAGGCGGTAAATTCAGCGTTAATATTGTTTCTAAAATCCTCAGCAACAGAAGATATATAGGCGAATATATTTACAGAGATATTGTAACGCCCGGAGGCATCCCCGCTATAATTGAAAAAGATGTTTTCGACAGAGTTCAGTTGAAAATTGAGCATAATAAGCATGCCGGAGCTAAAAACAAAGCTGATGAGGAGTACATTCTTACAACTAAGTTGTATTGTGGTGAATGCAATTCACTTATGGTTGGTGAAAGCGGAATCAATCATCAAGGCAAAAAATATCGATATTATAAATGTATTGATGCGAAACGAGGCAAGGGATGTAAGAAAAAGACAGTAAAAAAGGATGATATCGAAGATGTTGTTTTGAAGGTTGTTGTCGCAACATTAAGCAATGAAAAATATATCAATTCTTTAATAAGTGCTTTAATGAATATGCAAGAAAGTGAAAATTACGAGCTTAAAGAACTTCAAAAAGAGTTATCACGAGTTGATAAAAAGATTGCCAACTTGCTTAACGCTATCGAGCAAGGAATTTTAACAGAATCAACAAAACAACGATTACAAGAACTTGAGCAAATCAAGAAAAAAATTGAAGCGGATATTACAAAAGAAAAAATTTCAAAGCCCAAATACACAAGAGAACAATACAAAGAATTTTTTGATAAATATAAAACAGTAGATATTACAAAGCAGGAACATCGCAAGGCACTTGTAAATTATTTCGTAAATGCTGTTGTTCTTTATGATGACGATTTAGTGTTTTATATGAATTATAAAAACAATGCTTTTAAATTGCCATTTTCAAAAATAAAACAAAGTTCGGATTCAATTTTGAACTCGCTGCCAAGAGAAAACAGACATCCACTCGGGTGTCTGTTTTTTTCTTCGATAGAAGAAGATAAGGATTCGAAGAATCGTTATTACGAGCAAAGCGAGTAACATCGTTCTGTCAAGTCTTTAAGGTGGAGATTTGCGAAGCAAATACTACCGTGACTTGACAGGTTGATATAATCTGCCAATACCTCGGAACATTCATGTTCCGAGGCTTTTTTATGCCCGAATACTGCTTTTTACGGCGGTATTCGGGCAAAGTGTCTGCGTTCTTTGCAAAATTTCTTTTATATTTTTCAAGGTGTACTCGGGCGAAAGACCTATGCCGATGTCATTCGTTCCGATTAAAATCACAAGATTTTTCGGGTTTATGTTCAAGGCGTTACATTCGAGCCTTTCCAACAATCTGTCGCTGTCAACGGCAAACAATCCCGCACCGATTGCGCCGCAAAATTCAGGCTTATCGGATATGAAAATCTTTGTGTTCAACCGCTTTTGCAACACTTTTTTCAAAAACATGTTTTCGGGCAGATGAAATAGTCCCCCTTGGCTTGCAACTAAACCTAAAAATCGCATAATTTTTAAGGCTTCTGCCCTGTTTTGGGCAGAAGCCTTTTTGCATATTTAATAAGATTTTCTTCTTCGTGTAATATTAAATGTACCGGCTGCAAAATTGACAAAGAATTAACAGAATTTTCATTGACACACATTATTCCTTACAGTATAATAAAGGCAAATATATCGCTTATAAAGGAAGTGACTTAATGACGAAAAAAATAACAGCAATATTGTTGGCATTGTGCATGGCAATCTCAATTTTGCCGATGAGCGTTCAGGCGGCATCAAAGCCGGATATCAAAGTGGGCGATTATGTAAAAATGGGCACATATAATAATGCTTCGATTCTTTGGCGATGTGTAAGCATTGACGATAACGGCCCGCTTATGCTTGCAGACAAAATTGTTGACACCCTTGCATATGATGCCAAAACAAATGACAACAGCAATTCAAAATC
>ERZ1034626.954-NODE-954-length-20296-cov-7.596611_pt1 | contig 20296 bp, 16 predicted proteins | sample MGYA00520652_ERZ1034626 | MGnify/ENA primary metagenome ERZ1034626 (study PRJEB33766, sample SAMN09781765) | gut metagenome | biome: gut microbiome | host: Homo sapiens | place: Madagascar | study: EMG produced TPA metagenomics assembly of the PRJNA485056 data set... | reverse complement strand
TTTAAAGAGTCGCCAAATGTTCCACCCAGCGGGTCTTCTACATTATTATAAGTAAAATAGGCAAGCTGCAATTCACTCAGATCAATACTTTTGTCTGCCGTCTGATTGTCTGCAATCAGATCAAACTCCGCAAGTCCGATTGCGGAAAATGCCCAGCACGTATCATATTTTCCCTGATCACGCACGCCAGGATAGCGGATCGTAAGTTCCGACAACTTGTTCATATAGGCGGACGGCACTGCTTCTGCCTTTTTCAGCCTGGATTTTGTTTCTTTTACCACCGGAACATTTTCACTTTTGGGTGACTCTGTGTATCCGCCGGTTTTCTGGGCATAAACCCGTTCCTGCATTCCCGGAACAGCAGTTATGACAACTGCTGCAGAAAGCAAAAATGCTGCAAGCCTTCTGGTTTTATTTTTCATTTTCTACCTCTTTCTTATCGTCAGGTTTCTTCTTTCCATTATAAATATGAACCAGCTGCACTGTCAAACATTTTGCGCAAAAAAGGCACTGATTATCAGTGCCTCTCTTCCCGTTTATTTTGCCGCAATGACATCTGCCATATCGTAATGTCCTGCAGGCTTTCCTTTTAAGAATTTTGCTGCTTCCACCGCACCCTTTGCAAATACCGCCTTGGAGTATGCCGTATGCTTAAATTCAATTACCTCATCCTGTCCGGCGAAAATCACTTCATGCTCTCCGACAATGTTGCCTCCACGAACCGCAGATATTCCAATTTCGTATTTATCCCTCTTCTGGCGCTTCTGGCTTCGGTCATAGGTATAGGTATATGCCTCATCCAGTGCCTCATTCATGGAATCCGCCAGTGCCAGTGCCGTGCCGCTCGGTGCATCCAGCTTCTGGTTATGATGTTTCTCTACGATCTCCATATCAAACCCTGCCGGTGCGAACACCTGTGCCGCTTTTTTGAGCAGTTCCATCAAGGTATTGATGCCGAGAGACATATTTGCGGATTTTAAAATTGCAACTTTTTCGTATGCTTTTTCTACATCGGAAAGCTGCTGTTCAGAAAGTCCTGTCGTACAAAGCACAATCGGAATCTGTTTTTCCACGCCATAAGCAAGCAGTGCATCCACCGCTTTTGCATTGGAAAAATCAATGATTACATCCGCATCCACCGTACACTCATTCAGACTGGAAAATACCGGATAATCATTTTTGATTCCATCATAAGTATCAATTCCTGCAACAATCTCGATATCCGGGTCCTGTGCACAGATTCCTGTGATACACTGCCCCATCTTTCCGTTGCAGCCATTCATGATCGCTCTTGTCATTTTCTTTTGTGCCTCCCTGATCTATGCTAAAATTCCATAATTTTTCATTACTTCTGCAAGTTTCTTTGCATTTGCCTCGCTCATCTCACAGAGTGGGGAACGAAGCGGTCCCACTTCCATCCCCATCAGGTTTAATGCCTTCTTAACCGGAATTGGATTCACTTCGGAAAACAGTGCATCTACCAGAGGAAGTGCCTCAAGCTGCAGCTTTCTGGCAGTTTCGATATCTCCCTTGAAGAAGCTGTCGCACATTGCATGTACTTTGCCCGGTGCCACATTGCTCCATACCGAAATCACACCGACAGCTCCGATGGACATCAGTGGTACGACAAGTCCGTCTTCTCCGGAATACAGATCCAGTTTTCCGTCGGTAAGTGCCATCGTCTTGGAAGCCTGTGCCAGATTTCCGGTTGCCTCTTTTAATCCTACGAGATTACTCTTGGTGCGAACCAGTTCTGCCACGGTCTCCGGAAGAAGATTGCATCCGGTACGCCCCGGTACGTTGTACATGATGATCGGGCACTTGGTGTTGTCTGCAATCTGGGAATAGTGACTGATCAGTCCCGCCTGTGTTGCCTTATTGTAATATGGTGTCACAACAAGAAGTCCGTCTGCACCCGCTTCTTCTGCCTCCTGGGAAAGCTGGATCGCTGTACGTGTGCAGTTTGAACCGGTACCTGCCACAACCGGAACACGATGTTTTGTAAACTCGATGGCTGCCTTGATCACATCACGGTGTTCTTCCATCGTAAGTGTTGCGCTTTCTCCTGTCGTACCTGCAATTACGATGGCATCTGTACCACCGTCAATCTGCTGGTTAATCAGTTCCTCAAGTTTATCATAATTAACTTCCTCATTGTTCTTCATTGGTGTCACGATTGCGACTCCGGCTCCCTTAAAAATTGCCACTGTTTTATTCTCCTTTCTAAATAAAAAAACCAGCTCAAAACGAGCTGGTCAATCTAACCTTTTTTAGATCTGATAGCTCTCCATCCACGCTCATACGCTTCTGACAGTCATACGATTATTCACCGCATGCCCAAAAACCAGACTGCAGTCATCCGGTTCTTTCGGCGCTTTCCCCTTTTACCTGCATTCGACTGTGTCTGCCACATCCAACAGGCTACTCATGAATTACGCGACCTCTATCCCATGTATTTCTTTCATTCTACCACCACCGGCATAGTCTGTCAATCTATTTCTCCGGTGCGATATTATAAACCTCGTCTGCTGCCTCACGGATTTTTTCATCCAGAACGCGTCCTGTGCAGACCAGAGTCATTTCTTCCGGCTTTGCGGCAAACAGCTCACCGATTTCTTCAGGGCTTATCACCTTTTCGTCCACAATTCCAAGTACCTCGTCTAAGATTAGCATATCACAGGCACCTGTCGTAACGACTTTCTTTCCGTAATTGAATCCATTGCGCAGATTCATACTTTCTTCCTGTTTTGCCTCCTCGGAAAGTGCCTCAAAACACTCATCCGATTTTGCAAAACGGAATATTTTTATTTCCGGCTCCAGCCGGCTTAAAAATGTCAGTTCGTTTTCATTTTTTCCCTTCAAGAACTGAATGATAATGACGCTTTTTCCCTCGCTGGCAATACGAATTGCATTCCCGATTGCCGCGGTCGATTTACCATGTCCCTCTCCATAATAAACCTGAATCACTCCTCTGTCCATTTCAGCCTCCATGATATCTCTTAACCAAATGAAATCCTATGTAAGATAACACAAAAGCGTCAAATAATCAAGTCTACTCCAGGAATTCAATCTTGCTGACGGATACCTCGTAAGCAACCCTCTGCTCCACCTGTGTCTCACTGACTTTCTTTACATACTCGCGGCTCTGGATTCTTCCCCAGATCTGCACATGTGATCCGACCTCGAATCCAGATGCAAATCTTGCATTTCTGCCCCAGCAGATGCAGGGAATATAGTCCGATTTGCCATATGACCGGTTGACTGCGACCAGAAGATCCGCGATCTCCCTTCCCAGAGGTGTTTTTCGGTATACCGATTCCTTACAGATAAATCCATCCAGAAAAATCTGGTTGGCTGCATTTTCTTCCTCAAACTGCTCAACCAGTTCAAACTCCCTCGCAAAAACCGATAACACCAGACGGTTTTTATGCTCCTCATGCCGGTTGAATGAACGGAACTGTCCTGTAATATAGACGCATTTTCCCTCCGCACTCTCCTGCACATTGACCAGACGCTCCGATACCATCACCGGAATATAATCGACGAAACTGGACAGGCGGTGGACAGATACTTCCACCATATAAAATCCTTCCCCATATACCTCGTGACTATACGAAAAGTCCGATACAATTTCTCCCATAATAGTGACCTGATTGTTTTCACACATTTTATCTGCCATGAATACTCCTTCCTTTTGTGGAAATTTTTGATAGGCTTCTGTTTTACCATTTAATGGTTGGTAGAAATCATCAAACCTTGTCGATAAGGCCGGCGAAAACTATCTAAAACGCTTAAATCGCCGGTGTACGTTGAAAAAAGCTTGCGAAATCAGCTTTTTATGATAAAATAGGATAGGTTATTTATGTAAAGTTAAACAATATTAAAAAGAAGGTTAAATTTATGGTAACAACAAGAGACGACATTCGTAATATCGCAATCATCGCCCATGTCGATCATGGTAAAACCACATTGGTCGATGAGCTGTTAAAACAAAGCGGTGTGTTCCGTGCCAATCAGGAAGTACAGGAACGTGTCATGGATTCCAACGATATCGAGCGTGAGCGTGGTATCACCATCCTGTCCAAAAATACCGCTGTATTTTATAAGGATACAAAAATCAACATTATCGATACGCCTGGCCATGCCGATTTCGGTGGTGAGGTAGAGCGTGTTCTTAAGATGGTAAATGGTGTAGTCCTCGTCGTAGACGCATTCGAGGGAACCATGCCGCAGACCAAATTCGTACTGATGAAAGCACTTGCTTTAAATCTCCCGGTTATTGTCTGCATCAACAAGATCGACCGTCCGGAAGCGCGCCCTGCAGAAGTGATAGATGAGGTGTTAGAACTTTTCATGGATCTGGATGCTTCCGATGAGCAGCTTGACTGCCCGTTCATCTACGCTTCCGCAAGAGACGGATACGCTATGTACAATCTCGACGATGAAAAGAAGGACATGACTCCTCTTTTCGAGACGATCGTAAACTATATCCCGGCCCCGACCGGAGATCCGGATGCCAACACACAGGTTTTAATCAGTACCATCGATTATAACGAATACGTTGGCCGTATCGGTATCGGTAAAGTCGACAACGGTTCCCTGAAAGTCAACCAGGAAGCAGTCGTTGTCAACCATCACGATCCGGACAAACTTGAGAAAGTCCGCATCAGCAAACTGTATGAGTTCGATGGTTTAAATAAAGTAGATGTCAGTGAAGCAAAGATCGGTTCCATCGTAGCCATCTCCGGTATTGCGGACATTCACATTGGAGATACCATCTGTTCTCCGGAAAATCCGGTAGCTATTCCGTTCCAGAAGATTTCCGAGCCGACGATCTCCATGAATTTCATCGTAAACGACAGTCCTCTCGCCGGTCAGGAAGGAAAATATGTCACTTCCCGCCATATCCGCGACAGACTGTTCCGTGAGTTAAATACCGATGTTTCTCTCCGTGTCGAAGAAACCGACAGCCCGGACAGCTTAAAAGTATCCGGCCGTGGTGAGCTGCATCTGTCCGTCCTGATCGAGAATATGCGCCGTGAAGGATATGAATTTGCAGTCAGCAAAGCCGAAGTTCTCTATCACTACGATGAGAATGGCAAAAAACTTGAGCCAATGGAACTTGCTTACGTGGATGTACCGGATGAATTTACCGGCGCCGTCATCTCCAAACTGCAACAGCGGAAAGGTGAACTTTTAAATATGGGTTCCATTGCCGGCGGTTATACCCGTCTGGAGTTCAAGATTCCTTCCCGTGGTCTGATCGGATATCGTGGGGAGTTCATGACCGACACCAAAGGAAACGGTATCATCAATACCATGTTTGACGGATATGAGCCATTCCGCGGTGAGATCGCTTACCGTTCTACCGGTTCCCTGATTGCATTTGAGACCGGTGAATCCGTAACTTACGGTCTGTTCTCCGCACAGGAGCGTGGTACGCTCTTTATCGGACCTGGCGAAAAAGTATATTCCGGTATGATCATCGGACAGAGTTCCAAAGCCGAAGATATTGAGTTAAATGTCTGCAAGAAAAAGCATCTGACCAATACCCGTTCTTCTTCTGCTGACGAGGCGCTGACACTGGTTCCACCGCGTAAGTTAAGTCTTGAGCAGGCACTCGACTTTATTGATACGGACGAGCTTCTTGAGGTAACTCCGGAAAGTCTGCGTATCCGCAAGAGAATTCTTGATCCTACGATGCGTAAGCGTGCTTCCATTGCAAGAAAAAATGCTATGAAATAAATCTTTATAAAAATAAAAACGAAAACTTTCCTGATAAATATTAAAAATATGAAACGGAAAGTTTTCGTTTTATTTTTCTATTTTGTTGTCCTATTACAGTTTCCCATATACCTCCATCGGCACATATGCCTTGATGGCAATTCCCTCCGGTACATATTCTTCCGAGACAAGTTCCCCCTTGCTTCGCACAAGCTGTAAAATTCCGGCCTGTGCATACGGAATCACACGTTCAATATAAACCTTATCCTCCCGCAGCATTTCCTGCAGCACATCTTTTACTGCATCCAGTCCGGCATTTTCCGCTGCAGAAATCTGAAGAACATGATCCGCACGAAAATCCTGCAGTGGGTCATCATCGGTTCTGATATCGATCTTATTAAAAAGCGTCAGAATTTTTTTATTTTTAACTCCAAGATGATCAAGTGTCTCATAGACGATATACATCTGCTTGTCGCGCTGCGGATTGGAAGCATCCACTACATGAATAATATAGTCCGCATATTTAGCTTCTTCCAGTGTACTTTTAAATGCCTCAATCAGATGATGCGGCAGTTTCCGTATAAAACCTACCGTATCCGTCAGCAGCACCTGCTGGTGTCCTTCCAGCTCCAGCATCCGTGTCGTCGGGTCCAGCGTTGCAAACAGTTTATCCTCCTCTAAAACCTCTGCGTCCGTCAGATGATTCAGGAGGGTGGATTTTCCGGCATTTGTATATCCGACAATTGCCACAACCGGAACTGCATTGCGCTCTCTTTTTGCTCTGGCAATTTCGCGGTGTTTGACCACTTCTTTTAATTCCCGGTTGAGCTGTGCAATCCGGTCATTGATCAGACGGCGGTCAATCTCAAGCTTCTTTTCTCCTGGTCCACGGGTACCGATTCCGCCACCCAGACGGGACATGGATCTGCCAAGTCCGGTTAATCTGCTCAGGCGGTACTTCAGCTGAGCAAGTTCCACCTGAATTTTTCCCTCACTGGTTGTTGCACGGGCTGCAAAAATATCCAGTATGATAAGCGTCCGGTCCATCACCTTGGTATTTAACATCGTCTCCAGATTTTTTAACTGCGCAGGGGACAATTCATCATCACAGACAATTCCCGTTGCCCCCGTGTGCTCTAAAAGTTCTGCAATCTCTGCTACTTTTCCGGTTCCCACATAGGTTCCCGGATGGATCAGCTCCCGTTTCTGGATCAGCGTACCGGCAACCAATGCCCCCGCAGTCTTTACCAGTTCGGCAAGCTCAGCGAGCGAATCCTCTGCATCGTCTCCATCCTGCTCACTTACACCCACCAGAATAACTCTCTCTTTAAAATCTTCTAAAACAATTGGTTCCCCCATTATCTAGTCTCCAAAAATGTATTTTCGTGTTTTGCTTCCTCATCATCCGGATAAGCCTTTAAATATTCCTTTATCATCTTTTTCGCGGAATCAAAGTCGCCACTGTACTCATATGCCGCAATGGCACTTTTCATGAGATTCTGCTTATTCGGCACTTTCTCCAGTTCCAGACCGGAATTAAAATAAGTCAGTGCATTCTTATAATTTCCATCCTGCATCTCCTGCATGCCAAGTTCATACAAATCATAGGATGTAGCCACTCCACTCTTTATATACTCCGCGATACATTTCTTTGCCTTGTCCGAATCTCCATTGGCATCATATGCAAGTCCCAGATAATACGATGCCAGCATCTGCTTATGTTCTTTTGCTTTTTCCAGATAACTGATGGCATCTTTGTTTTCACCGAGCAGATAACTGATTCTTCCTTTATACAGTTCGTCTTCCGGTTTATCCCCTTTGATCTCCATCGCAGCAGACAGATACTTCTGTCCCTCGTCCTTTTTCTCATGCCGGCTCAAAGACTCATAGATTCCAATGTAGATTTCATAATTTTTTTTGCCATGCTGCACAGCACTCTCAAAATCTGCTCTGCCCTCTTTTTCCTCTCCCATATCCATATAGAGATCTCCGCGCAGATAGTATGCGCGTGCATCTTTATTGTATTTGATAATGGCATCATACGTTGCAAGTGCATCTTTTGTCTTTCCGTCCAGTGCCTGTGCTTTTGCCTTGTAAAAACAGATATCCAGTTCTTTCTCCCCGATATGTCCGATCGACTCTCCAAGCGCATTCTGAAATGCCTTGACCGCATCTTCATACTTGCCACTCTCCATGCAGGTAATTCCATACTGCCGGTAGGCATCCTGTTCCTTTGTATCTTTCGTTCCGCATCCAATCACAGACAGCGCAAACACTGTTGCAAGCAGCACGGAAATGATTCGCTTCTTCATGTTCTATTCTCTCTTTCTGAAAACTACTTTTATTTTACCGCAATCTGTTTCGTTCTTAAAGCATCCTTTTCCAGAATCGCATCTATGATCGCATGCATCTCAGCAGTCAGTGCCTCTAACCTCCAGTCCGGCAGGTTATATTTCGGGTGCTTCTCAAACGCAAACTCCCGCAGTCCAATCAGCGTCTTTCTCGTCTCCGGAGTCAGGCATGCCACCGCTATATTTACCCAGTTGTCACCGATCCGCGGTCCATGCTCCCGGTAATAAGTACCACCGTAGGTAAATTCGTCCGGTTCCACTGCATAGGGAAGCAGCGCAAGGTTATGGTCAAACAGCGGTGCCATTCCCTGAATTTCAAGTGTCCTGTTGTCAATTAAAAATCCAAAATTATTTTTGTGCCGGTCTGTATTCATGATGACCGCATCGAGGACAAACATTTTTTTGATTTCTGCTTCCACGCCCAATTCCTGTGATTTTTTCAAGATTCCGGAAATCGTCGTATTCCCAGTATCCACCGCAGCATATGGAAGAAATCCGTATTCCTCTGAAGTAAAAATATCACATACCGAGCAAATCCGACTATTGTGTGTCCGCAGTCCGTAGCGGACAAAACAGTCTGTAAATTTTTCAATGACCTGTCCGGCATAAAACTCCGAATACAGCTCCAACCCTGCATTGCTGGCACCAGAGCTTCCTCTTTTCAGCATTTTAATCGTGCCGCCTTCCCGAATCCAGCACTTGGCAAACGAACCATCCGTACCGTACTCCGGGGAAGTCGTGCTTAAATGACGTCCATGCAAGCCTCCTTCAAATGCTGTCCTTGCAATCACATCATTAAACGGGTGCGTATACAAAGATAAGTCTTCCCATTCCAGTTTACTTTCTACTGGTTTGACCCAGAATGTATCAATCAAAGACAGTGCATGCGAGATATCCAAAAAACCCTGTAGCGTATCACATCCACTCATTTCCAACAGCTTTTCGATATTTTCCCGATGTTTTGGTGCTCTCCGATTGACAATAAACGCAGAGAGATCCCCATACCATGACGGAAGTGTTACATATTGTTCTTCTATTACAGGTTCTCCCAATATCTCATCCACAGAAAACTTTGCGATTTTTTCGTTTTTATTCATTAAATAATACATACCGTTTTCCTTCTTCATTCCTATATCTTACGGTATTTTTCCTGCTTTTGCAACAATCTCAGAAAAAATGGGAACCGGATATCTGGTTCCCATTTTTCCACTATTCTTCTGTCAGAGAAAATCGTTCTACAATCTGACTGATTGCTTTTGCATTTTTCCGGTTTTCATTTACGATCTTTGTCATCTGTTCCGTCATTTCTTCTGTTTTCTTTGTCTTTTCAAGAACCTGGCTGGTATCTACCGTCTGTTTCTCAGGGGTATCTGACACTGCCCTGATCTGTGTCTGGATATTTAAAACCGTCTCCGCAAATATGCCGGATGACTCCGCAATCTCTGCAATAATCTTTTGTACTTCACATATAGACTGATAATACTCTTTTGTTTCCTCGGCATATGCCGCAAATTGTGATTGCACATCTTCCTGCAAAAAGGCAATTACCTGATCAAAACAGCTTCTCACATGTGCGATATTATCCTTTGTCTCATTACAGATTGCCTGGATCTGTGTTGCGGTCTCAGAAGAATTCCCTGCAAGCACGCCAATTTCCCCGGCAACCACAGCAAATCCTTTTCCTGCCTCTCCTGCCCTGGCTGCTTCAATAGATGCATTTAAGGACAATAAATTGGTCTGGCTTGTAATACTTAAAATCTGAGAAGCCATATCGTCAATCCTCGTAAGTGTCTGAAGCTCCCGAATGGCCTGTTCCATAGACTTTTTGTTTTCTTCTACGTGAACATTGGTTGCCTGCATCGTACGATCTGCAAGTTCCTGCATCTGTTGTACCTTTTCAAGCAGATCATTACTTCGCTCATTTCCTTTCTGGATACGTTCTTCCACTTCCGTGACCACATTTGAAATGCTGACAATCTCCTGATCCACCTGTCCCACCGTCTGGTTGATTTCATCTGCATGCTCTGCAAGGCTTGTCGTTGCTGCGGAATTATCCTCCACACAGGAAAGCAGAACTTTTGAGGAATCTTTCATAGATACTGCAGAATCGTTTAACGATGTCGAACAATCCGCCAATGTCACTATACTCTCCTGCAATGATTCATACAACATTTTCAATGCTGTGGCAATTTTTCCCACTTCACTTTTTTTGCCAATCCAAGGGGTAAGTTTTTCGTTGTTTTGCAAATGCAGATGGCTGAATTCCATAATGGATTCTTCGATATATTTCAGTGGTTTGACGCTGTAATATATCATAAGGAAAGCCAGTCCACTAATGATAATTATGCAAAACAGACAAAGTACTCCCAAAATTTTCATATTTTTTGAAATACCGCTGTAAATATCTTTCTCACTGTCATAAGAAATCACTGCCCAACCATGTTCTTCTATATTTTGATAATGAACAATTTGCGTGGAATGGTTTCCTTTATAGGTCATCTCGCCCTGATTTTTTCCACTTTTGATTTGTTTCATTACCTCAAGCAGCATATCATCTTTAATCTCTGTTGCAATCAGTTCTTCCTTTTCTGACAAAATATACATGCCGGTCTCTGCATTAATCATCACATATTTTGTCGTATCGTTTTCGTTTTTTAATGCTGCTATCCGGCTCTCCAGATCTTCCACAAAAGGACCGCCACCAACATAACCGACAATCGTAGTTCCATCCGTATCAAAAACTGGACAATACATAGACAAAATTAATTTTCCTGTCGCCGGTGATACAATAATTCCTGCATCGTAAAGTCCATTTCTGGAAGTCATCGCATCCTGCAAAGCTTTTAAAGACTCCCCTTCCCGCAAGGTAATACCAACCACTTCCGGATTGGAATGCACAATGCAATGTGTATTCCATTCACCCACGTAAATTCCTTCCCACTGATCCAGGCTTTTGTAAAGAGTCTCTGTATAAGCCTGTGCCGTATCCAATTTTTCTTTGTTATTTACATCCTTAAGCAATTCCCGGATTGCCGGGGTCTTACTGTATAATGTCAACACCTTTTCCTGCTGTGCCACATACTCTTTAATTAGTTCCGTCTGCGCCAAAAGTGTATTCTGTTCATTTGTACGCTCGGATTTCTGCATTACGCCACGCAAAGTCTTATTTGCCGTCATATAGAGCATTGTCACACAGACCAGAACAATCATCATGATCCCTACTGTCAATTTTCGGCTCAGTTTCCAGTTTTTCATTTGTACGCCTCCTGCCTGGCTATTTACAATACAATTCACACATATGCACAATATGCTGACAAATGATATCCATAGCCCCTTCCTCTTTTGCTATCCCCCGCTGTATCCGGTTGACCTGAACATACGTTGTTGAGAAAAATTCATATGTCATAATATCTGCTCCCGCATTTATAAAAACTTCATGTTTGATTAGATATTTTACAAGCTTTTTATGGAACTCCAATGCATCTGCAAACTCACATCGATCCTGCAATGCCGCCAGTTTTGGATTGTGAAACTGCTCCATAATTTCTTCTTTTGAATGAAAATGACTGTACAGGGAAGCCCTTCTGACACCTACCGCATCCGAAATCTGTGCCATGCTTGTTGCTTCGTAGCCTTTTACCGAAAATAAACGCAATGCTTCTTCGTAAAATCTTATGTTTTGTATCCTTCGTTTCCATAAAAATATCCTCTGATATATGCTCTGATATTTTCATTATACCTTTCTACCATTCGGTAGTCAATAATTTTGACAAAACATTTCTTCATTTTGCAATCTATTTTGTACATTTTGCATATACAACAAGCTATAACAAAAAACACCATAACATCCTCTGCTGATATCATCAATGCAGATTCTGTGCTGCTCTTTGATCTGCTGCTGTCTTAAAGGAAAAACTGTAATTTTTCTTTTCCCCGGTAAGTTCTGCCTGAAAATCCTGTCCGGCAGCATGTACCGTCATGGTCTTTGCTTCCTGTGCCTGCGCCGTAAAACTGAGGATATAGTCTGTATCTGGTGCAAGTGCCAGATCTTTTTGTCCCACACTTACTGCTGTGCTTTCAGTTCCCTTTTGACTTACCACTTTTAATCTGCGTCCATCCTCAAGCCCTGTCACTTCTGCGGTCACATGTTCCGGCTTTGTAATCTCCCAGTAACCAAGACGGTTTTTGCCCTCCTGAAAAGAACCATTGTAGACATAGTTTCCGTCTGCCAGTGTTTTGATACTGTAATCTGCGGTTTCTGCATTGGTTGTAGAAATTACCAATTCTTTATTTTTAATTTTCACTGTTCCCTTATTTTATGCTTTAATAGCAGATTCATGACACAAAAATACCTGTGGAAAAATTTCCACAGGTATGATCCGTTTACATTATATTCTTTTTTCGTAACTATTCAGCTTTAAATATGGAAATACCCGATTCCCTTTACCAGTTTATCAGAAATCTCACGCAGCTGCTCGGCACTTACATATACCTGCTGGAACGTTTCTACAACTTCCTGTGTTCCATCGTAGGTTTTTTTCGTGCTTTCCACATTTTCTTCCGCAATTCCGGACAATTCCCCAACTGCCTGAACAACTTCATTTCTGGAATCTTCCAGTCTCTGGGTACTTGCTTTGATCTGTTTGATGCTCTGCATGGAACTGTTAATTTCGCCCAGCACTTCTTTTACAATATTCTGCGTCTCTGCCATGCTCTCACTCTGGCTGGTAATAATCTGCTGCATACTCTGCATACTTTCCACAGCAAGGGAAGAATCCCTGATCAGCGTTGACGCTATCTGCTCAATTTCCTGGCTCGACTGATCCGATTGCTCTGCAAGTTTTTTAATCTGTCCTGCCACCACAGCAAATCCGCGGCCGCTTTCTCCCGCCCGGGCAGCTTCAATAGAGGCATTCAGGCTCAGCAGATTGGTTTCCTCTGCAATGGAGGAAATGATGGTTGTGGCCTGCTGGATCTTCTGTACAGAATCGTTTGTCCGGTTGGTCTGCTGCTGAACCTGTGACAGCATCTGCTCCACCTGTTCATTGATCCCACAGAGTTTTTCCAGCGTTGCGGAAGCATTTTCGCTGGAGGAATGCATAAATGTGGCATTTTGATCCAGATTTTGTACCTCTGCTGTAGTTTCCGTGATATTCTCGCCCATAATTTTCATATGATCCGAAGTATTTCTCGAATTTTTCGCCTGCTCACTGGAATTATCCACTACAAGGCTGACCGCCTGCTGTACCTGTGACATTGTACCATTGGTATTGTCCGCCGCCGTACCCAGAATCTGTGACGTTGAAAGCAGCTTCTTTGCATTTTCTGAAATATCCCGGATTACGGATTTCATGGCATCCCTTAATGTCATGGTTCCGCGGGACAGATCACCGATCTCATCCTTTCGCTTCAGAAGTTTTTCATCTACCCACACATTCAAATCTCCATCTGCAAGTTTTCCAACAACAGCCACACTGTTTTTGATATTTTTACTGATCGAAGCTGCCATACGCATTGCCACAACGATACATAAAAACATCACTGCAAGCATGGCAGACATAATCATCCCAAGAATTTTATTCACCACGGCATCTTTTTTCGCCTTGTTGGTACCGACAAAGACCATGCCTACGACTTCATCCGAACTTCCATTCTGGTATACCGGAGTAAAATATCCATAGTTGCGCGTCCCATCCAGTGAAACGTTTTTACTAAAATACGACTTTTTCCCTTTGAGAACCTGGCTGACCACACGCTCCCCCGCTTTGGAGCCGAGAATACGATCGCCGTTTTTATCCAGTGCCGAGGTCATGATTCTTTGATCTCCGTAAAAAAAGGTCACATCCATTCCGGTATTTTCTTTGATCCGGTCCACCAGATTTTCCGATTTGGATATGTTGTAGCTTCCCTTCCAGATATCGCCATTGGTACTTTCCAGATAATCCCCGGTATTCTGGTCATAGGCGGCAAGGGTGGCTGCCGCGGTACCTTTTAATGCATCCTGTACCTCATCCATCAGGGAGCTTTTAACCATCGTAAGCATAAAAAGCAGGGTAATTACCCCTAATACCAGCACCGGTCCTATGCTGGTTGCAAGAATTTTCTTTCGTATACTCATATATGCCCCCTATTCTACCACTTCAACGGTTTTAAAATACCAGTTGATTCCACCTGTAATTGTGGCATCATCCAGCGTCTTTCCTTCTTCACCAACTGTTTCTCCGGTATTTGTTTCAATCACACCGTCAAACACACCGTTTTTTCCGGATAAAATATCTTCTTTTGCAGTATCCACAGCCTCCTGTGTTCCATCCGTGCAAAAATCAGCAAGTGACGTAATCCCTACCAGATTTTCATTCATACCGCCATAATAATTGCTTCCATCCCAGGTACCGTCAATCACGCTCTGCACCGCTGCTGTATAATAAGCACCCCAGTTCCAGATCACGCTGCACAGGCAGGCATCCGGAGCATTTTTGCTCATATCAGAATTGTACCCGATACCATACACCCCTTTTTCCTGTGCCATTGTCTGTGGATATTCTGTATCACAGTGCTGCGTGACCACATCACAGCCCATATTTAACAGGGTTTCTGCTGCTGCCTTCTCCGCATCCGGGTCAAACCAGCTGTTTGTGACTTTTACATAGACTTTTGCTTCCGGATTCACGGAATACACCCCAAGTGCAAAGGCATCAATGCCTCCGGTGACTTCGGAATTGGAGGAATCCATCGCCGCCACGTAGCCCAGCTTATTGGTTTTGGTATTCATTCCAGCAACGATTCCACTTAAATATCTTGCCTGATAGATCCGCCCGAAATAGTTTACAAAATTCTTCCCGTTGCTTTTGTATCCGGTTCCATGTGCAAAATATATATCCGGATATTTTTCCGCCATCTCCTCCGTGGCATCCATATATCCCCAGCTGGTGGTAAAAATAATATTGCATCCGTCATCCACACACTCCTGAATCGCTTTTTCGGTTGCCTCTTTATCGGAATCATCAACATTTATTTTTCTGTCAATCTGCTCATCTGATAATCCAAGATTCTGCTGCATTGCCTGAATGCCGAGATCATGTGTATAGGTATATCCACTGCCTTCTGCCGGATCGGATAAGTGCAAAACCCCTACCTTGATCTTGTCCTTTGAAATCCCTCCGCTTTCAGTTCCCGTTGTTTTGGTGGAAGCCTCCTGTGTGCTTCCCTCATTCGTTGCATAATCATCGACCTGTCCGGCTGCCCCGCATCCTGCAAGCAAGATACCGGTAAGTGCCATGGCAAGCAGTCTTCGCCCTTTCCATTTCATAGCGTTCCTCCTTCGCACATTATATATTCCTGTTGTTTCTTCTCCCCTAGCTCTTACTACTATTATAGCTGATTTTCCTCTTATCTTCCAGTAAAAAATATGTCAGCACCCAAGAACGTTTCTATTATAAAGATAGTATTTGGTTCCATTGAAGAATGATTAGACGACAATGCCGTAATTTACGCCAAAAGGATCACCTCGGTGGAGATGATCCTTTAAAACTTATTTAACTATCAGTATTTCTTTAGTTTTACATCCTTACGCAATCCTTTTGCACGAAACAGTTTTTTGTATGCCTTATATTTGCTCTTTGGCACCTTAATCACCGTCTCTTTGCTGATACCGCCAAACGCTCCCTTTTTGATAGATTTTGAAGTAAGATTCTTTGCTTTTATGGTGATCGTCTTTAGATTCTTACAACCACTGAAAACAGTCTTTCCAATGGAAACAATATTATTTCCAATCACGACCTTGGTAATCTTTTTGTTATTCTTGAATGCATTGTCTGCAATAGATGTTACCTTGTAGGTTACTCCATCAATAGTAACCTCTGCAGGAATCGTAACGGTTCCTTTGGTGCCTTTCTTCGCTGCGGTATACTGCACGGTCGGATTTTTGCTGCCGGTGCTTGTCACCTTGTATGTAGTGCCGGTCTTGTCCGCTATCTTGGTACCCTTTGGCGGTACGGCTGACTGATCCGTTGTTCCTGGTTTGTCGGTTGCTCCCGGCTGATCTGTCGTTTCAGGCTGATCCGTTGTGTCAGAGATTGAGCCACCTCCCGATGATGAACCGCCTCCTGACGATGAGCCTCCACCGGATGAAGAACCACCTCCTGACGATGAGCCTCCGCCTGATGAAGAACCGTCTCCAGTTGCTGGAATCACAACACTTGACCTATCTGTAATCTCATTCTTTGCCGCACCATCTTCAAAATACTTGCCACATCCTGCATTCTCACATACGTAGTAAGCTATATTGCCTGCCACAGTAGCAGTTGCAGCTTTCGCTGCTACTTCTCTTAACTGATGACCTGGATGCGTGACCACATATCCTTTGGTCACTAATACGGTACAGTCCTTACAATAGACATCGCCACTGTATCCATCCTCGGTACAGGTAACTGCTTTCTTATCTCTCACTTCCGTATTCTTATGGTCACAGGAGCTTCGAGTGATGGTGATTGTCACGCTCACATTCTCATAATTGCCCTTGTCTGCTCCGGTGTAGACAGCAGTCTCTTTCACTGCCACACCATCTGCAAGTGCTGTGTCCTTACTGTCATCCGACCACTTCCATCCTTCCGGAAGTGTGATGTCTCCTACCTTTGCGGTACTGTGTGCGGGAGCCATTGTAGTTCCAGGCATTTTCGGTGCGTTCGCTGCCTTGTTGACCGTAAGACTGATTTTCATATCAACAGCATTATAATTATCTGTATCTGATGGCGTAAATGTCACATCATACTCTGTCTTTCCGCTGTCTGCTACTGTAGGCTTGATACTGCTATTCTTCCATGCAAATGTTCCTGCTACCTCTGTTCCATCGGCTGTTTTGTATGTTACTTTGCCGCCTGTCAGGGTACTGTCTGAAAGTTTCTGTCCGTATGTAAGGGCGGTTGCTGTAGGATTTTCTGCAATTACCGGTGTTGCCTTAGCAACCGTGATAATTGCTGTTCCGGTAAGTTCAGCATAATGCCTGCTGTCTGCCGGCTTGAATACCCAGCCTGCCTGTGTGGTTCCTGTAGCAGGAATTTCGTCAGGATTACTCCATGAAAAGATACCTTCTACCATATTATCTGTACCGGCTTCCACAAAAACGGTATTTCCGAGTGTCAGCTTTGAAACTTTTTCCCCATAAGTCAGCACATTGCTTCCATCTACGGATACGGTGTTTCCGCTCTTAATCTCTACCGTCTTCTTATCTGTAATACTACTAATCGTCAGCGTGTATTCAGCATTCTCATAGTTCTCCATCGAAGCTGTAACCGTGATAATTGCAGTCTTTCCAACCTTGGTCGAGTCTACCTGATTTACTTTATAGGTCAGATTTCCGGCCGTATCGACTGCTACCTCACTTAAAAGCTGCTCTGTATCTGTCTTTGCAACCGCATATGTTGTAGTGCCCCTATCCGTTGGGAGCTTTCCTGCAATATCCACACCGATTGTCTTGCCGTCTGAACCGACTGAATATGCATAACTCTTTTCCTCACCAGCTATGGTCGGTGAAGCTGCTTTTTCAATCGTAAAATTTATCTCAATAGAAACTCTGTTATCTCCTGTGCCTAATGTAAGCTTTGCTTTGTATGTGCCAGCATTTTTCGGTGCTGCTGTACTGTAAGTAGATGGTGTGCCATTTGTTACCGCAGCATAGGTAATGGCATTTTCAGGAATTGTTTCTATACCTGTGTTGCCAGAGTCTATCGCTGTTCCGGCTTTCTTTTCTGTTCCATCATAGACAATTTTTTCATCTGATTTTGCTGCCGGCTGTGTAAGTTTTACGGTGTAGGTTGCACCACACTCGCTACAAGTTGCCTTAATAGCATTACCATTTTCTACAAACTCATAAGCAAAAGAGTGTTCTTCTGTACCATTACAGATACTGCATTTATGCTTCGTAGAATCTGTGGTATCCGCCTCATATTTGTGTTCTTCATATATTGACGTACTCTGATTGGAATATATCTTTGTTGAACTGCCCGGTTTTCCTTCACAGCCGTCATATTTATCTACCTGATAAACTCTTTTTGTACTATCAAGAACTGGATATGTATCACCATTTCCACCAAGTGCCTGTCCCCATACAGAGCCACTGTAAGTTACGGCATCTTCACCTTCACCTACTGTACAACCTTGTGAGAGAAGATACGCAATTTCACCGCTTGCGAATTGTGCGGTGGTTTTGCCGCCATTTTCATCTTCTGTGTCTGCGAGGTAATAGCAATTTTTGACTGGACCAAAATTGTATCCACATATACCGCTTATATCAGCACCTGAGCTGGTAGCAGTAACGGTTCCTATGTTATAACAGTTTGAAATTGGTGCAGTACTACAGCCACACACACCACCTACAGAAGCTACTGAGCCGGTAGCGGTAACAGTTCCTGTGTTATAACAGTTTGTGACTGTGCCACCATTATTATATCCACATATACCGCCTATAGTAGCAGATGACTCAATAGCGGTAAGATTCCCTGCATTATAACAGTTTGTGATTGTGCCAGCATTGTTTCCGCACACACCGCCCACATGATCATTCCCTTTGAAATAGGAATCAACGACTCCAACATTTTTTATGTTGCCATCGGATTCTGAACTTCCGAATAATCCAATACATGTTGAATCACCATTAAAGTACAAACCACTTACGGTTTTATTATTTCCGTCAAACGTTCCTGAATACTGTGTTGTACGATTTCCCATCCAATCTGCAATCGGTGTCCAGGTTATAAAATCACTTCCGTTGGAAACGTTGCCCTCTGTATCGTATTGTAAAGAATCAAGAAGATTTTCATTTACTGTGATGTTGGCTGTCAGAATTGCATTGGCTAATGTGTTTTGTTCAACTCCATCAAGAGTGCCGTTTACAAGTCCTGCAAACCAGTACAGCTGACCTGCATTGCTGATTTCGTAAACAGTCTCTTTCTCGCCGTCATCGTCAATGTCATATTTGTCAGTTGTTTCAACAGCTGGCTGATATACGATTGCTTCATCTGTGGATTGCTGTTCAGTCTTTCCAGCACTATCATTTGCCTGCACTGCAATTTCTGAATCATTTTCCTCCTTCATTCCCATAAGCACCATTACCTTATTGATTGCTGCATCGTAGCGTGTCAAGTCAAGCTGTGACATATCAGCATCGCTAAGTTCTGCCTTTGCCTCGTCAATGGTGTCAAGCTGTGATGTGACATTCTCTACATTGTCCTCGGTAATGCTGTCTGCATCCGGGAGGGCGTCGATGAGTGCCTGTACATCTGCTATGGCTGTGTCTTCAGCTTCAGTATCTGTCGTAGTCTCCGATTCTGTCTCCGATGATTTCTCATTCTCCGACTGAGCGTTCTCTAAATTCTCTGTATTTTCTACGCACTCTGTCTGGACGATATTCTCAGATACCATCTCCTCTGCACTTGCTGGAAGCGGCATCATGCCGCCAATCATGCAAGTACTTAACAATATTGCAAGTCCTCTTTTAAATCTGTTCATACTTATCTGTCCTTTCTCTTAGCTTTTAATTCCCCTAAACATAAAAAAGACACAATATCGAATCGCATACTTTATGCATACCATTCTCTATGATATCTTCTTGATTTTTCGTCCCAGTATATGAAACTGAAAAAAAGACGCTCTTTTACCGCAAGCCAAGCCAAGCCAAGCCAAGCTGATTATGCTGGCTAATGTCTGTCGTTGTCAAGCTGTACTGACTACATGGATTCATAGTTGCGTCCTCTCTTTCCTTTCTGTAGATATGTACAGGGTTTGTCACATCCACCTATGTAAAATATACCCTGCAGGTATTGAATTATCAAACGTTATTTTATCATTGGCAGGTATGCTCGACCACCTTGACATTTTGCCTACGAAGACTTACATGTGAAACGTTCAAAATTTCGTTGGTATCAGCGTCTGCAAAGGCATATCCGTCCGCCAGCAGAGCCAGAGCCTGCTCACTAGGTTCTACAATGATTCCCCGTAGGAACGTGCCGCCCTTGAGCTGGGTTTTTCCGGAGAACGACACCTGTTTCTCAAACACGCAACCGCCCTTTGGGGTATATGTATAAGGTTTATATTCAGCCCGTTCAAGCACAGGCACAGCTTTTATAGATCATCCGGAATGAGCCGCAGCTTCTTCGCGGCTGTCCTGGCCTCCGCCCGGCGCTTCACGTCCAGCTTGTCGAGAATGTGGCTGACGTGGGTCTTCA
>ERZ1034626.949-NODE-949-length-20329-cov-10.456496_pt1 | contig 20329 bp, 8 predicted proteins | sample MGYA00520652_ERZ1034626 | MGnify/ENA primary metagenome ERZ1034626 (study PRJEB33766, sample SAMN09781765) | gut metagenome | biome: gut microbiome | host: Homo sapiens | place: Madagascar | study: EMG produced TPA metagenomics assembly of the PRJNA485056 data set... | reverse complement strand
TTACAAAGAACATTCGGACTTCTCTTCTTCGCGCTTGTTGGCGTGATGACGGGAACGGCCCAGAACTCTTTCCCGTATTCTGTCGATTTCACGACGGCTGGCGACCTCGCCGGCTGGACAGCCGTGGATGACAGTCCTACGAAGGGAGTTACTTGGGAGTATGGAACGGGAACGTGCAGTCAGGCAGCAGGTAACATTTATCAGAAGTGTGCTTTGATGCCGGAAGATGCTACTTCAAAGCATGTCGATTATCTCGTTTCTCCAGAGTTTACCGCTACGGCAGGTGCTACCTATTACATCAGCATCAAGGCCCAGTATAAAGGTTATGCAATGTGTGGCGTGCAGGCTGGCAAGAGCGCTACCGACATGTCGGCAAACACAGTGATCAGTGATGACGTTTCCAGCTCGTTCGGCGGCTATAATAATGGCTGGTTCGACTATGGCGGTGTTGAGCGCGCTAAAACGGCTAAGGTTGCTTATACCGCAACAGAGGACGGACCTCTCTATTTCTCGCTCTATGCTCATTCTAATTCAGACGTTGACGATACCAGCAAATTCTTCGTTTACGGTATCGACATCGAGGAAGACAAACCAGGTCCTAAGGCATTGCCATACAGCGTAGATCTCGGTGACAACCAGAGAGGATGGGCTGCAATCGATGCAAGTGATGTTCCTGGCGTTACATGGACGGCAAATGAATTCTATGACAACTCCTCTACTAAATATATGCCTGCCGTTGTAAACGGCTACGACTGGGAAAACACATGGAACGACTACTATGTTTCTCCTGCTTTCACACTTGAGGCTGGCAAGAGCTATAAGGTGAAGACTCGTACATGGAAAAATACTGATCCGAGCGCATTCACACTCTCATTGATGCTTGGCACATCACAGACGGATGCAAGCACATTCCAGAAGATTACAGACCTCAGCATGCAGGCTACCTACGATGCTACTGCTACTGAGAACCATGTATTCGCAGTGAAGAACAGTGGCGACTACAACCTCGCATTCCTGGCTACTACAACTACAGGAACTAATGAGCAGGTTGCTCTTTGCTACTTCGACATCGCCGAGACCGACGAGACTCCTGAGGTGACTCTCGGTGGCGCTGTGGAGACAACCGCTCTGCCATACAACATCACATTCGATGCTGTTAACGACGTATGGACAACTATCGACGCCAGCGCTGATCCTACCACTACATGGGGATTCAACGACAGCTGGGTTAACGACGGATTCTGCCCTACAGGTCAGTTTGCTGCAATACCAAGCTATTGCATCCTTCAGGATCCAAACGTTGTAAATGACTACTATGTATCTCCAGCATTCAAGCTCGAGGCTGGCAAGACTTACACAGTGGAGACAAGCACCGGTAAGATGTATGACACTCCGGCAGTTCTTTCTGTTGAGTTCGGTACTTCAAACACCGACGCTTCTTCATTCACAAAGTTGACCAACATCGCAATGGAGAACAGCGGCGAGCAGTATGAAAACTCTTACGACCTTACTGTTCCTGCCGACGGCGTTTACTATCTGGCATACCACGCAGTAAACACTACAACAGAGAATTTCACCAAGTATGCTTATCTCTATGCCATGAGCTTCGGTATCGAAGAGAAGACCGGTGGCGACGAGCCTGTAGTTGAGGCAGTGGAGGTTCCTTATGAAATCTCATTCGCTTCAGAGACCAACGCTTGGACCGCTATCGATGCAAGTGAGACAGTTGCTGTGACATGGTCGTACGGTACTGGTTATGACGGCTTCTATAATGCTGATGGCACTTACTCTTCATGCTATAAACTGGAAGATGATTATGGCAAGCCAAACGACTACTTCGTTTCTCCTGCTATCAAGCTTCAGGCAGGCAAGACCTACACTGTGAAGACAAATACAGGTAAGGCATACAATACTCCTGCTGTTCTCTCTCTCGAACTCGGTACTTCAAGCACTGACGCCACTACATTCAACAAGGTGAGCGACATCGAGATGGCTGAAAACAGCGTACAGTACAAGAACTCTTATGAAGTGACAGTGGAGAACGATGGTGAATACTATCTCGCATTCCACGCTACAACCAATAGTGCTGAGTTCCCACTCCGTGCTGAGATGTATCTCATGGACTTCTCTATCGCTGAGAAGGCAGCACCGGACGTGACAGCAGAGCTTCCTTACGAAATCACATTCGACTCTGCCGACAAGTTCGCTACATGGTCTACTCTCGACAACAGCGACGTTCCTGGCAAGACATGGGAATTCGTAGAGACTGACTTCGCTGGCAAACCGGCAGCATTCATGGGTCCTGACGCCAACTCTGCAACTTGCGACTGGCTGATCTCTCCAAGATTCGAACTCAAGGAGGGTAAGACTTATGTCATCAAGCTGGACGGCGATACAGGTACAGACAACGCTACAAGCGTGATCCTCGACTACTTCGCAGGTTCTAAGGATAAGGACAATTTCAAGACTATTGCATGGATTGGCAGCTCACTGCCTATGACTGACTGGAATACTCAGGAGCCTATCACAGAGTGGACTCTTGAAGTTACAAAGAGCGGCAACTACTACTTCGGACTCCGTGCTCTTAACTCGACTCCAAATCAGGAGAAAGACGCTATCAGCATCTATTCATTCAGCGTTGCAGAACAGCCAGAGGGCGAGCCGGAAACACCAGTTGCTCTTCCATACGAGACTTCATTCGCTGAGGAGGCAGGCGCAGCAGGCTGGACTGCTATGGACCGCAGCGACAACGTAAGATCTACATGGGCTTGGAACTCTTACGGATATGAGGAGTATAACGAGGATTGGGTGAAGGTTGGTGAGAACCACCCATGTGTTGGCTTCAGCTCAGACTGGGACACCAATGCCAACGATTATTTCGTTTCTCCATTGTTCACTCTCGAGGTCGGCAAGACATACGTTGTGAAGACACACACTGCTACTAACAGATCTTGCTTCAACGACAAGACGACTTCATTCACTATGAAGCTCGGAACCAACAAGAAGGTTCAGGGCACATTCACACAGTCTATCGGCGATATCGAGCTCAACACTGTTTACGACCGTGATCCAAGCAAGTTCGAGCTCACTGTTAAGGAAACTGGCAACTACTATGTGGCTTACCACATCTCTGACCCTGACGGAAGCAAGGCTTATGGTTACATCTTCGACTTCTCTATCGCTGAGAAGACAGAGGCTCAGCCGGTGGCTACAGCTGCTGTTACAGACCTCGCCGCTACAGAGGCCGGTGATCTCAAGACTATCAACCTGAAGTGGAAGAACCCGACTAAGGATGTTGACGGCAACGATCTCGCTGCTGACGCTAAGCTCTCAGTAAAGGTATTCGAGGGCGAGACACTCCTTACTACTGTTGCAGGCACACCAGGCGCAGAGGGCAGCTATTCTTACGAGCCAGAGACATACGCTGGTCTCCACGAGTATAAGGTTGTCGTAGTTTACAACGAGCTCGAGTCTGAGGCTGCTACAACTACTCTTACAGTGGTAGTTAACGGTATCAATGGCGTTATCGTTATCCCTGCCGGCGCAGAGGTTTCTGTACGCACACTTGGTGGAGCATTGGTTGGCAACAACTTCTCTGCTCTCGCCAAGGGTACATACCTCGTAACCGTGAAGACTGTTGACGGTAAGGTGAAGACAATGAAGGTTACCAAGTAATCTGAAATCTCATAAAGCTTGATTTGCCGCCCGGCATCCCGAATAGTGGATGTCGGGCGGTTTTGGGTCTAATAAAAACTGCCGTCAGCCGTTTTTATCCTTATTTCTTTCTTTATATTAAAATATTTATTACTTTTGCAGCCGTGCTATATAGATTACTGCATGTTATTTAATTAAGAAAACACAAAGAACTTGTCCTGATATCAATCAGTGATGAAAACAGAAACTATTCAGGACTGGCTTCGCATATATCTATCGACACGACAACCAGATACAGTTAACTTTGAAATACTTTAAACATATATTAATTTTAAAACTTTTTTATCTAATGAGAAAGACGTTACTAAGAACATTTGGTGTTCTCTTCTTTGCGCTTATCGGCGTGATGACGGGAAATGCCCAGAACTCTTTCCCGTATGCTGTTGACTTCATGACGGCAACCGACCTTAGCGGTTGGACGGTTGTTGACAACAGTACTGCGCCGGGAGTGTCATGGGAGTGGGGAAAAGGCTACAAGACAAAGACAGCCGATAATGAAGTGCTCGACAACAACATGTGTGCCGGGATTAAAGACGACACTTCGGAATTCAATGATTATCTTGTGTCTCCAGCTTTCCAGCTCACCAAGGGCAACACCTACTACATCAGTGTGAGAGGACAGAAGAGAGGCTATCAGTTCCTGGATGTTGAGGTGGGCAAGAGCGCTACCGACATGTCTGAAAACAAAGTCGTAAAAGACAATATAGACAGTGACCTCGGTCAGTGGGCTAGAGGATGGTATGAACTGAGAGGCCATTGTTATGCACAGACAGTGACAGTGGAATATACTGCTACTGAGACTGGCACATTCCATTTCTCACTCCGTGCTCGTTCTACAGAGGGTGACACCAATGCAGATTTGATGGCATTCATGATCTACGATATCGCTATCAATGAACTGGCCGGCGGACCTCAGGCTATGCCATATAGCATCAACTTCGCTGAGCACCAGAGAGGATGGAAGGCTGTAGACAATAGCTCAACACCATACAAGACTTGGGGAGTTGACACGTTCTATGACGCTAACTCGCAGAACAACTACACTGCCGTAATGCCTATGTATGATGGAGATTATGAGTGGAACGACTATTACGTCTCTCCAGTGTTTACACTTGAGGCTGGCAAGAACTATAAGGTGAAGAGTATTGCATGGAAGAACTCAAATCCTTCTGACTTTAATCTCGCTCTTATGCTCGGCAAATCTCCGAAGGAGGTAAGCGTATTCCAGAAAATTTCTGATATAAACATGCAGGAGAACTATGACGCCAATGTCACTGACGACCATGTGTTCGCAGTTGAAGAAACTGGTGACTACCGTCTTGCATATCTGGCTACCACACAAGCTTTGACAAACCAGAAGATAGCTCTCACATTCTTCGATATCGAAGAGACAACAGATGCTCCGGAGAATACTATCGGCAGTATTCCAGAGCCAGAACCAGAGCCGGAGATTATGGAAGTGCCTTACAACGTTGTGTTCAACGCTGTTGCAAACGACTGGACTACTATCGATGCAAGTGAAGAGGCTGCTGTGACATGGAAGTACGGTACTGGTTATGACGGCTTCTATAATACTGACGGTTCTTACTCTTCATGCTATAGTCTGGAAGATGATTATGGCAAGCCAAACGACTACTTTGTATCTCCAGGCATCAATCTCCAGGCTGGCAAGACCTACACTGTGAAGACAAATACAGGTAAGGCATACGACACTCCTGCAGTTCTCTCTCTCGAACTCGGCACTTCACGCACTGACGCCACTACATTCAACAAGGTGAGCGATATTGAGATGGCTGAAAACAGCGTACAGTACAAGAACTCTTATGACGTGACAGTAGAAAACGATGGCGTTTACCATCTTGCATTCCACGTTACAAACAATGATGCAGAGTATCCACTCCGTGCTAACATGTATCTCATGGACTTCTCTATCGAAGAAAAGACTGCTCCTGAGGTTGCAATAGAGGTTCCTTATGAGATTACATTCGATTCTGCCGACAAGTTCGCTACATGGTCTACTCTCGACAATAGCGACGTTCCTGGCAAGACATGGGAGTTCAACGCTTCTGACTTCGCTGGCAAACCAGCAGCATTCATGGGTCCTGACGCAGGTTCTCCAACTTGCGACTGGCTGATCTCTCCAAAATTCGAGCTCAAAGAGGGTAAGTCTTATGTAATTAAGTTTGACGGTGCTACAGGTGCTGACAACAAGCTCAATGTGCTGCTCGACTATTTCGTAGAGGAAGTAAACAAGGACAACACCAAGGCTATAGACTGGATTGGCGATAAGCTTCCTAAGATGGAAGGTGAAGAGGCCAAGACAGAATGGACTGTTGACATCACCAAGGATGGCGGATACTACTTCGCATTCCGTGCTCTCAACTCGACTCCAAACCAGGAGAAAGACGCTATCAGCATCTACTCATTCAGCGTTGCAGAAGCACCAGAGGGTGAGGCTGAAACACCGGTTGCTCTCCCATACGAGACTTCATTCGCAGAGGAGACAGGTGCAGAAGGCTGGACAGCTATGGACCGCAGCGACAACGTAAGCTCTACATGGTCATACAACTCTTACGGATATGAGGAGTATAACGAGAATTGGGTGAAGGTTGGTGAGAACCACCCATGTGTTGGCTTCAGCTCAGACTGGGACACCAATGCCAACGATTATTTCGTTTCTCCATTGTTCACTCTCGAGGTCGGCAAGACATACGTTGTGAAGACACACACTGCTACTAACAGATCTTGCTTCAACGACAAGACGACTTCATTCACTATGAAGCTCGGAACCAACAAGAAGGTTCAGGGCACATTCACACAGTCTATCGGCGATATCGAGCTCAACACTGTTTACGACCGTGATCCAAGCAAGTTCGAGCTCACTGTTAAGGAAACTGGCAACTACTATGTGGCTTACCACATCTCTGACCCTGACGGAAGCAAGGCTTATGGTTACATCTTCGACTTCTCTATCGCTGAGAAGGCAGAGGCTCAGCCAGTGGCTACAACTGCTGTGACTGAATTCACTGCAAAAGAGGCTGGTGATCTCAAGACTATCAACTTGAAGTGGAAGAACCCGACCAAGGACGTTGACGGCAACGATCTCGCTGCTGACGCTAAGCTTTCAGTAAAGGTATTCGAGGGCGAGACTCTCCTTACTACTGTTGCAGGCGCTCCTGGCGCAGAGGGCAGCTATTCTTACGAGCCAAAGACATACGCTGGTCTCCACGAGTATAAGGTTGTCGTAGTTTACAACGAGCTTGAGTCTGAGGCTGCTACAACTACTCTTACAGTGGTAGTTAACGGTATCAACGGTGCTATTGTTATCCCTGCTGATGCAGAGGTTTCTGTACGCACACTTGGTGGAGCATTGGTTGGCAACAACTTCTCTACTCTCGCCAAGGGTACATACCTCGTTACAGTGAAGACTGTTGACGGTAAGGTGAAGACAATGAAGGTTACAAAGTAATGAAGGCAATGAAGGTTACAAAGTAATCTGAATTCCCATAACAAATGATAGCCGCCCGGCATCCCCTTTCGGTGGATGTCGGGCGGTTTTGCATATTCTGATGTGTATTATAAACTGTCTTTCGGAGCGTGTTCTGCCTTCGTGGTGTCGCGCTTTATCTCCTCGGCTTTCATTTTCTCACGCTTAATTTCCGTGGAGTCTGGTTGGGGGAAGAGTTCCGGATGAGCTTCGCGCCAGTTCACCTCCTTGTCTCTCTTTCCCGGCAATACTATCACCGGCATGCCTTTAGTGACAAACTTCACCAGTTCGAGGATATTCTCATTCTTTATTCTCACGCATCCGTGGCTGCGTCTGCCGCCCACCGACCATGGAGCATCGGTGCCGTGGATGCCCGTGGAGTTGAATCCCGGAGTCACGATGCGGAAGAAGCGCGGACCATATTGTCCCGGGTTCTCGCTGCGCACGCCATTCTCGTCGGTATAGTGCCAGTTCTCGCTGTTCTGCACCTTGCCCGCCCTGAAGAAACCCTCCGGCGTGCGGCAGTCGCCCCTGCTCCTCTTGTTGCCGAATCCCTTTCCGCAGGCACAGGCGTACGACTTGCGCAGCACACCGTAGCGGTCGAACAGCTTCACCTTCATGTCGCCCTTGTCCACGATGATGAAATATTCGTATTCACTGTTGAGCAGACGGTTGCAGTAGTCCAGACTGTCGTGTGCCATCTTGTGCATGATGCCGGCGGCATAGCGGTCTTTGTCCGGCGACTCGTTCATATATTCTATCGCCTCCTCGGCAGTGCTGAACTTATGCTTTATCTTTATCGGTTCCTCCTCAATCTCCTCAATCTCGTTGGCAGATGCCAGCGGACCGTCATCCTGCGCCATCTCGTTGCCCTTGTTCGACGGCGAGCAAGCCTGCATTATCAGAGTCAGTATCGTGAGGAATATGGATAGGCGTATCGCTTTCATGTTTGTTTGATAAGATGTCATGTCTGTTTAATGTTTATTTGTTTGGTCTTTCTTTTTATAAGTTACTGTCATATTTCTTTTCTTGTTCAACCTAAATCGGTCATTAGGCCGTTCAATGTAATATATTTGCCATCCCATAGACAGAAATCTCGGTTCCCATCTTTCAAGTGGTTGGTGAAGGCAAGCCTTTCTTTCGACTGCAAAGATAATAAAAAAAACTGACATCCTTTTCATTTTCCTTTTCAAAGCGCATTTCCGTTATGTCGGAAAAGCCCTGATTTGCGGCATTTTACCGAATAATCCACCAAGTTTGTGCATTTTTCCCCGTGCTTAGCAACCTTAACCGCTAATTTTGCAGTCACTATTACTAACCAAATCAAAATCATACAACGAAGATGAAATTGAGATTCATTGCAGCAGCCGCTGTGGCTGCATGCACTGCATTATGTGTGCAGGCGAGAAAGGTGCATACCATAGGCGACAGCACTATGGCGACCTATGACCCGAACACCACCGTGACGAGAGGCTGGGGACAGATGTTCCAGCAGTTCTTCAAGGGTGATGTCACCGTGAACAACCGTGCCAAGAATGGTGCCAGCAGCAAGAGCTTCTATAAGGAGAGCGCCTACTGGCAGTCGGTGAAGAAACAGATAGAGCCAGGTGACTACGTGCTCATTCAGTTTGCCCACAACGACGAGAAGAGCAACGGATGCGACGGCGACGAGCTGAAAGCTTACTATCAGAGCATCGGCGATGAGGCAAAGGCAAATGCCTGCGACTATCGTGGAACTACAGCCAGCGGCACCTACAAGGACTATCTGCGCAAGTATGTGGAAGAAACTCGCGCCTTGGGCGCCACACCTGTGTTGGTGGGTGCGATATGTAGAAAATATTTCGACGGAAGCACTATTCGCAGAAACGGACGCCACGACCTCGGCGACAAGTTCGACAAGATAGAAGGCGGCAAGCTCACTACCGGCAACAAAGTGGCTGCCGACGACCATACCTACGACTATCCATACCAGATGCAGGAGGTGGCAAAGGAACTGGGAGTGCAGTATCTCGATCTCACCACAGCCACAAAGGAACTCTATGAAAGCTATGGCGACGCCAAAGCCAACGCTCTGCTCTTCGACGGCAACGGCAGCACCCACACCTCGGCGATGGGAGCCACGCTGATAGCCCGTCTGGCAGCACAGCTCATGCAGAAGGCTGGAATACTGACAGAGAACATCAACCTGACGAGCGACTTTAGCGTGAATCCATCAACTGTAGACCTCGGACAGGCATACAAGGGACAGACGGTGGTAAGAGAAGTGTCGGTAAACGGCTTCGATCTCGTGCCAGCCGAAGGCAATGTGAGCATCACGGCGAGCAACGGACTGAAGGTTTCTGCCAACGGCAGCGACTATTCATCCACAGCAACTCTGGCCTACAAGGAAGGCAACCTTATCGGTTCCTTCAAGACAAGCTATGAGTTCGCCACAGCCGGCGACATCAATGAGAGCATCACCGTGAGCTGCGGCGACAAGACAGTCACCATCCCTGTAGTGGGCAAGTGTGTGGAACTAGCCGACGGAGTGGCAGCATCGGCATATTGGAGACTCGAGAAAGACGACAACTGCACCGTTGAAGGTCCGGTAGACCCTATCGGCGAGACATACAGCGAGATGAAACTCCAGAAATATTCCAGTCCAAACGCTAATACCACATGGCCCGAGGGTACAGGCTTTGATGCCACCCGCAAGACGCAGCGCAACATCATCGAGGGCGAGTCTTGGCCGGCAGGCGAAATCGACGAGGTGTCAACACGATGGATAGAATTCGCAGTGAAGCCAGCCAAGGGTACCACTTTCAACGTGAACGAGATAAGTCTGTATGTGTGTGGATGCGGAGGAAACGGAATGCACTGCAAGATTTACTACTCTAAGGAGGCAGACTTCGCCAATGCTGTTAACATCGCCGACTTCTCTGGTTCGATGAAAGCCAACGACATGATGGAGGTAAAGGCAACACCCGTGATAGAACTCTCTGAGGGTGAGACGCTACGCTTGCGCGTATATCCTTGGTATGGCAGCGCAGCAACTGGCAAGACCATCTGTCTGAGCGACGTAAAGGTGGCAGGAGTGGCAGTAAGCGCCACAAATGGAGTGAAGAGCGTGGAAAACTCGGAACTGAAACCGGAGAAGATCTACTACAGTCTCGACGGCATTCGTCAGAACGGCATTCATGACGGTCTGAACATTGTGGTGGAGAACGGAGTGGCAAGAAAAATAATGAAATGAACAAACAGATTCTCAATATGAAAAAGACCACATTATCCCGAATTATCGTCATGGTCCTCGTAGCATGGATGGGACTGGGCGGTGCAATGGCGGCAGACGTCATCGATGCCAAAGACGCCACTATAAAATGGGCGTTTGACAAAAGTGCCGACAATGCGTCGGCTGCAGAGATATCCGTAGACGGAGCCATCTCGACTACAAGTTTCTCGCTGGGCGAGAAACTGTATTTCAACGGACTGCAAAGCGGACTCTCAAAACTGAACCCAACAGAAAAAATAAGCAATGCCCGCGACGATGCATCATACGTAGTATTCAGCATCGTGCCAAAGAAAGGAGTCACCTTCACACCGAAGAGCGTAGCCTTCAAATCGCAGAAATGCGGTACCAGCGGCGGTACGCTCGACGTGGTGGCCCGATGCGGCGAGAAGAGCGAGGAACTCGTGAAAGGTTTCGCCCCGGAGCGCAACAGCGTGTCGGAGTCGAAGCTCGACATCACTTCACTCACAGGAGAGAGCGACAAGATGGAACTGTATTTCTATGTGTATAATCTCGCCAACAACAAGCAGCTCGCCCTTGGCGACGTGGTGGTGACAGGCGATCTGAACGGCACTCCGGTCACTGTGCCCGTATATACGCTGAGCGTAGGGACAGCCGACGAGGCTGCCGGCACCGTCACCGTGAATCCGGCAGGCGACAAGTTCGACGAAGGCACGGTAGTCACTGTGAGCACTACCGAGAACTTCGGTTATCATTTCGCAGGATGGACAGGAGCCGACAACGCCATCGTGTCTACCGACAATCCATACACCTTTGAGCTGAAGGCAAACACATCGCTCACCGCAACATATACGAAGAACAATGTATACGCCCTGAACCTGACATTGCAGGGAGGAGCAAATGCCAACCTCGTGACATTCTCGCCAGAAGGCAATGTGGTGGACGGAGTGCATCACTATGAAGAAGGAACCGACGTGAAGCTCACGGCACAGGACAACCGTATCCTCACCTTCACCAACTGGGACGACAACTCGACAGACAAAGAACGCGAAGTGAAGATGGACGGAGAGAAGAACCTTACGGCAAACTTCTCTTGCACAGACTATATAGTGGGCTGGGACCTCTATAGCGACACACCGTCGCAGGAGCGTGCTGCCGACTACAAGGCAGAGAGCGACAACGCCGGACTCCTCTCGTTGCGCAACGAAGCCGGCAACACCACATCATGGCTTGCATGCGGAGCAGGTAAAGGCGGACAGAACGGTAAGTATGCCGCACGCTGCTGGAGAAAACTCACCGACAAATATTATTTCGAACTCTCATTCTCAACACTGGGATACACCAACGTGGTGCTGTCGGCTGCCGTAGGCGACGACTTCAACGCACACAGTATCGTAAACGCACAATACTCTATCGACGGAACAAACTATACCACCTTCGGCACATATAACCTGCCGGCCCGCGGATGGGACTCTGAAGAATTCGCCCTGCCGGCAGAGGCAAACGGACAGAAGCTTGTGAATGTGCGCTTCCTGCCAGACTATGACTCACCGCTCGTGGGATCGACAGGCGACTACGACGGACTGGCTGTAGCGGAGATTTTCCTGCTCGCCGACAAGGAAATCGTGGAAGACAACGAGGCACCGAAACTCATCTCGACAATCCCTGCAAATGATGCAGCCGACGCATCGGCAACAGGATCTGTGATACTGACATTCGATGAGAAAGTGGTGGCTGCAGAAGGAAGCAAGGCAACGCTCAATGGAGAGGCTTTGAAACCGACGGTGAGCGGCAAGACCGTGGTATATCAGTACAGCGGACTGAGATATGCCACTGCTTATACTTTCACATTGCCGGCAGGAATGATTCTCGACCGCAACGGAAACGCTTTCTCGGGCACAGAGATACATTTCACCACTATGGAGCGCCAGCAGCCAGAACTGCGTGTCTATGACGCAGTGGTGGCACAAGACGGCACCGGAGACTACACCACTGTGCAGGCTGCCATCGATGCCGCACCGCAGAACAGAGTGAAGCCATGGCTCATATTCATAAAGAAAGGTACATACAAAGAGCATGTTGACCTGCCGGTAACAAAACCATATCTGCACTTCATCGGACAGGGACGCGACAAGGTGTTTATCAGTGATGACAAACTGTGCGGCGGACCAAACGCACTGGGCGTGGACAAGGGAGCTACATTCGTGGCACACGCCGCCAACCTGTATTTCGAGGGATTGAGCTTCGTGAATTCATACGGAGTGGAGAAGAACGACGGTCCGCAGGCGCTCGCCCTGAACACCGAGAACGACCGCATCGTGTTCAACAACGTGGGAATGTACAGTTATCAGGATACGTGGATAACTACAAGCAAATCCAACTATCGCCACTACGTGAAGAACTCCTTCATCGAGGGAGCCGTAGACTTCATCTACAACAGCGGCGACGTTTATCTCGACAACGACACAATCAATATCGTGCGCAAGAGCGGAGGATACATCGTGGCACCATCACACCAGAAAGACGTGAAGTGGGGATACGTGTTCATGAACAACGTGATAACGGCTCCTGGCGTACCGTCAGAAACATCGGTATGGCTTGGCAGACCTTGGCACAACTTCCCGAAGACCGTTTTCATCAACACGAAGGCAGAGGTGACGATACCAGCCACGGGATGGTATGAAACGATGGGCGGACTGCCTGTGCTGTGGGCTGACTACAACACTATGGACGCCGAAGGCAACCCTGTGGATCTCTCTCACCGCCGTGATACCTATTATTATATGAACGGCGACACAAAGGTGGAAGGCAAGGCAAAGAACTTCCTCACCGACGAGGAGGCAGCACAATATACGGTGAAGAATGTGCTCAGCGGTTCTGACAATTGGCAGCCGGAGCTGATTACCGAGGCTTGTGAGTCGCCAGCACCTGTAGTTGAGGGCGGAATGCTGAAATGGCAGCCTGTGCCATACGCCATCTGCTATGTGATAACGAAAAACGGCAACGTGGAAGGATTCACCACTGCCACATCATGCGAATATGAGGCAGGCAACGAATACCTGATACAGGCTGTGAACGAATACGGTGGACTGAGTAAGGCTGCCAAGGCAGACCAGACATCGGCAGTGGGCTCCGTAGAGACTGCTGGCGACACATTCAAGGCTACTGCTGTATATACAATCGATGGCAAGAGAATTGCTGATACGGCAAAAGGCATCAATGTCATTACTGACGGCAAGACATCGAGAAAAGTAGTGATGAAATAAATAACAGTTGGTAGATTATTTATAAGTAGTCCAAATCTGGTTTCTGATTTGAGTAAAAGATTGTCTGGGGATTCCATGTGATGTGGCGTTCCCAGATTTTTTATTCCAAATCGGTCATTAGGGTATGCCAGTTTTTTGTTTTTTTAGAAGGATGTTTTTTGTTTGGGTTTAATGAGTAATAGCAAGATGTTGTGGGATATGATTTTTTTTCATACTTTTGTATTCGTAAAACCTGTAGTTCCCCCAATCCGGGCATTGGGAGATTGATCTGGCACTGAATCTATCAAAACAAATTATCCCGAATATACAATGAGGCTTATAACACTTGTCCTGTCATTATCATTGTCGCTGCTGTCTGCCGTCTCTGCTGCAGCCACACCGATTTGTCATATCCAGCGGTATGATGAGAACGACGGGCTCACCCAATGGCACGTCACGCAGATGGCACAAGACAGTCAGGGCATGATGTGGTTCTCGACATGGAACGGACTATGTCGCTTCGACGGTTACGAATTCCGTGGATTCAAAGGACGTGTAGGTGACGGAAGCCGATTGGCAACCGACCGCATGCGCAGCGTGTGGTTGTGTGGTGATGGGAATCTGGGATGCAGGGTGGACGACGACCTGTATCTTTTCAACCTTAAGCGTTACCGGTTTGAAAAAATCGGCGGAATGCAGTTGAGAGGACGGAATGCCACGTCGGTGAAGGACAACAGACCATATCGCCATCGCGATGGCGTGGGAAATCTGTGGAAGGTGTATTATGACGGCAGACTGACCTATACGCCAAGGGGAGGCAAGGAGACACCCTACGGTGACGGGAAAAGCTTGGAGGCAGCACGTTTCTGCCTCTCTGACAAGCAAGGCAATCTCTGGGTGGCTGCTACAAGCTGCATATACAAGATATGTTTTCCGAGACAGAACGGGAATGTGGTGAGAAACGGTAATGGTGCTGAAGTCAAGGCTGTCTTCGTGGATAGGGACAAGAGATACTGGATAGCCACTAAGGAAGACGAGACAGTGAGGATTTTCGACCGTAGCAACAGACTTGTGGGGTATCTTGCGCCGGATGGCAGGATTGTGGCGGGCTACACTAAATTCCGCTGTCCGATATACTGCATCACTCAGACCCGAGACGGGAGCATCTGGCTGGGAAGCAAGCCGCAGGGACTCTTCCGCCTGACCGGATGTCATGGGATGCAGGCATACAGAATAGATAAAATCGGAGGATTGGGCAGCGACAATGTCTATGACATCAAGGAGGACCGTTGGGGCAGACTCTGGATTGCCACTCTTGGTGGGGGAGTGTGTTGCGTTGAGAATCCGAGAGCGGAAAGACCTGTAGTGGTGAAACCTTTCTCCGGATTAAGAAACTATCCCCACACTCTGGCAAAGAAGGTGAGGATGATACATCTGACCAAAGATGATGTTATGCTATGCGCCACGACCGACGGACTGCTTGTGGCCAAACTGGTAGCGGGGAATGACGTCAGAAACATGGTGTTCCATTGCCACACTCGTGAGGCAGATCGCAAGGATGCTCTCAGTTGCAGTGCGGTGATGAACGTGGCTGAAGACTATAGAGGACGGATTTTCGTCAGTACGGAGAGTGGTGGAGTGAATATGATTCAGACGGGAAACCTGACGGCAGACAAGCTGTCTTTCCGACATTATGATGAGGCTAACGGTATGCCTACCGATGTGGCTCTGTCGGTTGTAGGGTTTTCTCGCAAGATGCTTATGGTGGGAAGCGACAGACTGGTGATGTTCAACCCCGACAATGGAGATTATCTCTCGTTCGGAAAGAATTTCTTCCAGTCGGAATGCAGGTTCTCAGAGGCAATTCCCGTGAGATTGCCAGATGGGCGTTGGCTGTTCGGACTGCAAGACGGAGAGTATTATGTCGCTCCGCAGCAGTTGCGCAAGAGCACCTTTGTGCCGACTATCGCCTTCACAGGCGTCAGTGTGCAGGGAGTGGAAGGAAGCTGCTCCGTAAATGCCATGGACACATTGGTACTGGCGAGCAACGAGAGGAGCTTCACGCTGAGATTTGCCGCTCTCGACTATTCTGCCGATGTCCGCCTTTCGTATGCCTTCGCCCTCTTGGACGACGGTGATGAGGAAGACGTAAAATGGAATGACATAGGCCATAACCATTCTGCCACACTGCTCGACCTGGAGCCCGGAACCTATGTCGTGCTGGTGAGGTCTACCAATGCCGACGGCGCCTGGGTAGACAACGTGAGAAGGCTGACGATAGTAGTGACACCGACATTCTGGGAGACTACTCCCGCCCGTGTGCTGCTCCTCTTGCTTTTGTTGGCGTTCTTCGGTTCTGCAGTATATACCATTATATATATAAGGCGTATAAAGCGTCAGCGCCGTGAAGCTCTCGACGCATACTTGAATCTGCTCAGTAACGGTACTGGCGGTGATGCCTATGAACCGGCGCCGGCAGACACACCACTGCGTCCTGAACTCACGTCCGAGGATGACATCATGATGAGGCGCGTGTCAGCATTTGTAGACGAGCATCTTGGCGATGCGGAGATAGGAGTGGGTGATATGGCAGCGGCAGCAGCCATGATCCGGTCGGGACTGCAGCGCAAGATGAAACAGATCATGGGAGTGACGCCACTCGACTTCCTGCGTGAGGCGCGTATGAAACGTGCGTGCCATTTGCTCTCGTCAACCGATGTCCCGATAAGCGACGTGGCATATTCTTGCGGATACTCCGACCCTAAATATTTCAGCAGAAGCTTCAAGGCATCAAAGGGAAAGAGTCCGAAGGAATGGAGAAACGGAGATGCAGAAGGGTAAAACTTCCCCAAAATTGTTTCTTTTGCTCAATTTAGGATGCAATGTAAATAATAATTCCTATCTTTGTGTTGTGCGATGATGCGCACCATCAATACACATATTATATATTACGGACATAAACACACTATGATTATGAAGGGAAACGGATTATTTGCGGTAGTACTCAGTGCGGCATTGCTGGCGTCGGGCTGCGGTTCGATTAGCGACGGCGGCGCTTCGGGAGGATTTCTCGGAGCAGAGTTGGGAAGCATTCTCGGTTCCGCCATCGGCGGCATAAGCGGTGGACCAAGAGGCAGCGATGTCGGTACGATAGTTGGCATGGCCGGCGGTGCCGTGATAGGTGCCGTGGTGGGTGACGCTGCCGACAAGGCACAGCAGAGAAAGGCAGAACGCTACGACGGCAATTACCGTGGAGACGACAGAAACGGAAATTACAGGGGAGACGACAGAAACGGCAATTCCTCGTATGACAGCCGGTCTTATGACAATACGGGTGATAACGCTACAAGCGATTTCGACCCTGAGAATGGCGGTGACGACGTGATACAGTTTGATACTCCTGTCGGTAATACATCCGTTGAAGAACCGGATGTAGTCAGCAAGCTCCAGTCAGATTCGGCTCCAGTCAGTGCTTCGCCCCTGGAGCTCCGCAGCGTGAGATTCGTGGGCAAGGGCAACGGTCTTGAACTGCATAGCGGTGAATTGGCAAAAGTGGTGGTGGAGGTATACAACAATACTCCGGAATATATGTATAATGTGAGACCCATGGTGATGGAGACTTCCGGCAACAAGCATGTCTTCGTTTCGGCTCCAATCATAGTGGAAAAAATCGCTCCCGGCAAGGGCATACGCTATACGGCGATGGTGAAGGCAGACAAGAAACTGAAAGACGGCAAGGTGCATTTCACAGTCTGCGCCCAAGAGTCGGCACAACTCCGCAAATCAGAAATCAGAGAGTTTGACGTCACTACAATAAGGTGAAAAAGCTCAGAAAACGAGTTTTTCGGTGCTATATCAGCAGATATTTAACAAATAGTAAGAACTAAAATAAAATTTTCTCGATTTTTCTTGCAGCGTATTTTGAAAATGCCTACATTTGCGATGTGATAATAAACACTTTGATAAAACACATAATTAACATAATCTTTTAAATAAAAACACATTACTATGGAAGTGGAGAAAATTATGCAACAGCTGGAGCAGAAGCATCCAGGCGAGTTGGAGTATCTACAGGCAGTTAAGGAAGTACTTATTTCCATCCAGGACGTTTACAACCAGCATCCTGAGTTCGAGAAAGCTAAGATTATCGAGCGTATCGTGGAGCCAGAGCGTATCATCACGTTCCGTGTGCCATGGGTTGACGACAACGGTGAGATCCATGTAAACCTCGGTTACCGCGTGCAGTTCAACAGCGCTATCGGTCCGTACAAGGGTGGTATCCGCTTCCATCCGTCAGTAAACCTTTCAATCCTGAAGTTCTTGGGCTTCGAGCAGACATTCAAGAATGCACTTACTACTCTGCCAATGGGCGGTGGTAAGGGAGGTTCAGACTTCTCTATCCGTGGAAGAAGCGACGCAGAGGTTATGCGTTTCTGCCAGGCTTTCATGACAGAGCTTTATCGTCACATCGGTCCTAACGAGGACGTTCCTGCAGGTGATATCGGCGTTGGTGGCCGTGAGATCGGTTACATGTTCGGTATGTACAAGAAGCTCACACACCAGTGGAACGGTGTATTGACAGGTAAGGGACTTGAGTACGGTGGTTCTAAGATTCGTCCTGAGGCTACTGGTTTCGGCGCTATCTACTACGTACACCACATGCTCGAGACTCACAATATCGACATCAAGGGCAAGACAGTTGCTGTCAGCGGTTTCGGTAACGTGGCATGGGGTGCTGTTACAAAGGCTACCCAGCTCGGCGCTAAGGTTGTTACAATCTCTGGTCCAGACGGTTATATCTACGACCCAACAGGTATCAGCGGTGAGAAGATCGACTACATGCTCGAGCTCCGCTCAAGCGGTAACGACGTTTGTGCACCATACGCTGAGAAATATCCAGAAGCTAAGTTCGTTGCTGGCAAGAAGCCATGGGAGGTTAAGGTTGACATCGCTCTGCCTTGCGCTACCCAGAACGAGCTCGGTGCTGCTGACGCAGACATGCTCCTCGCCAACAAGACATTGTGCGTAGCTGAGGTTTCTAACATGGGATGTACAGCTGAGGCTGTTGACAAGTTCATCGAGGCTAAGCAGCTCTTCGCTCCTGGCAAGGCTGTTAACGCTGGTGGTGTTGCTACTTCTGGTCTTGAGATGACTCAGAACGCTATCCACCTCGGTTGGACAGAGGCTGAGGTAGACGAGCGTCTGCATCAGATCATGAGCGACATCTATGAGCAGTGCGTTAAGTACGGTACTGAGGCTGACGGCTACATCAACTACGTGAAGGGTGCTAACATCGCCGGCTTCATGAAGGTAGCTCACGCTATGATGGCTCAGGGTATAGTATAATTCTTTTTGATGAGAAAATACTTCATAATACTGATTTTATTGATTACATTTGGATGTCGTCTCTCTCTCCTCGCTCAGGAGAGAGGGGTGGCATCCTATTATTCTAACCGTATGCATGGCAGACGAATGAGCAATGGGGAGAAATACCATCGCGACAGTATGACGTGTGCCCATGCAAAGTTCGCTCTTGGCACTTTGCTAAGGGTGACAAACGTGAAAAACGGCAAGAGTGTTGTCGTGAGGGTTACCGACCGCTGTGCGCGCCATGCACGCAGGATCATCGACCTTTCGATGGCGGCGGCAAAACAGTTGGGCTTGGTGACGGCAGGAGTGGGAACGGTCTTGGTGGAGCGTTTCCATCGCAAAAATGAAATTCCGTATCGTGGTGACGATGATGTGGAACTTCCGGAATTTGACTTGGAGGTGACAAAACCAGCTGACGGCTATGTGCCGGCATGGCAGCAGAAGAATGTGAAGAAGTAGGGCGGCTGTTGTATTTGTCCTGGTGCAGAAGTATGGTCTCTTTTGTTTTTGTAAGCGGCTTGGAGTTTCTTTGTATTCCAGGTATTTCTTGGCATTTGGTTTTTCATGTGCTTTAGATCGGTTCATAAAAAAAAGTCCAGTATGCTCTCGCACGCTGAACTTCCACTAAAGCTATTTACCTTATGTCGCTAATTACATAAGTTTTGAAGCGCCGATATCACATCGTTCTTTAGATTGTTGTCCTGCGAAAAAACAGGCAATCCAGCTTCATGAATGTCTTTTAAACCTCTCCAGGTTTTAAATAAATATGTAAGTCAATAAATTAATTAATGTTATGAAAAGTCTTTATTATTATCTTTTTGTCTCAGACAATCCGCTTGCCGCCGATGCCTGTTTGTTTCGCCGCTGCATTGTTTCCTGACACGGCATAACATTCCCGACAATTATTTCGTGCTTCTGTCAGCCTTGTTCCTCAGGCATGACATACGCAGTCAATGTCATCATATAGGATAATCCCTTTGTCGCAAGATAAACAATCATCCCGGCATTTTTAAGTTTTGAGAATTAGGCTGTTGAATAACGCCTTTGTCGTTCCTCGTGTTGGCGCATGTTGCAACCAACTTACTTCATGCTTTAGATTTTGGGCATCAGGCTTTAATGATGCCTGTGCTCGTTGTGGTAAGAATTATCCATATACTTTCAGTGCAAATATACGTATTATACTCTTAATGGCGTAACTTTTCTTCTTCTATTCCTTTTCTTTTCACCTTTTTTAAAGGTTGGGTGTCGAATAGTAACTACTCAGCACCCCCACAGCATAAGATA
>ERZ1034626.940-NODE-940-length-20407-cov-64.019752_pt1 | contig 20407 bp, 16 predicted proteins | sample MGYA00520652_ERZ1034626 | MGnify/ENA primary metagenome ERZ1034626 (study PRJEB33766, sample SAMN09781765) | gut metagenome | biome: gut microbiome | host: Homo sapiens | place: Madagascar | study: EMG produced TPA metagenomics assembly of the PRJNA485056 data... | reverse complement strand
TCCAAGTTTTATGGCAAATACCCTTGGTGGCATGTGGACGGTTCCCTTATCACAGACTGCTACTTCGCTCCAGAAAGCCGTTCTGCCATCTGGTATAGTGATAATATGGTAATGAAGGACTGTACCATCGATGGTCCAAAATTCTTCCGCGAAATGAAGAACCTGGAACTGGAGAATGTGAACCTCACCGATGCTGACGAGACTTTCTGGAAGGTAGATGGTCTGAAACTGAAGAACGTAAAGCTCCACGACGGCACCTATCCATTCATGTTCTCCAAGAATATCTATGTAGATGGATTGGAGAGCGACTCCAAGTATGTATTCCAATACTGCAGCAACGTGGAGATTCACAATGCCAAGATTACGACTAAGGACAGTTTCTGGGAGTGCGAGAATGTGACGGTTTATGATTCAGAACTGAATGGCGAATATCTCGCCTGGCACAGCAAGAACATCAAGCTGGTGCGTTGCCACATCAGCGGCGAGCAGCCTCTCTGCTATATGAATCATGTGACATTGGAGGATTGCACCTTTGACAAGGAATGCGACCGTGCCTTTGAAGATTGTACCAATATCGATGCGCACATCAAGGGAGCCATTACCAACATCAAGAACCCTATTTCCGGAAGAATCGAGGCAGATGAAGTGGGAAGCGTAACCTACACCGAGTTTGCCAAGGCCCCAAAGGGAGCATGTGAAATCATCGACCATTCGAAATAGCAGAAGCATTCATTGCGATTCTGTATTCCCTTAAACAAAATAAGCATTGCCATTAAGGAGAATTGTTCTTAGTATTAAGAGAAATCTCCGTTCATAAACGTTGAACGGACATTCAAAAGTGTTGAACGTAAGTTCAGCAGTGTTGAACATACGTTCAACACTTATGAACGGAGATTTTGATTAAGGAAAAGGAGATTTATCCTACGAGCAATGAAGAAATAACATAGATAGAAAACAAATATGAAATACAATTTTGATGAAATCATCGAACGTCGTGGCACCAATTCCTACAAATGGGATTTGGTAAAGGAAGACGGCGTTATTCCGATGTGGGTAGCAGACATGGATTTCCAGACAGCTCCCTGCATCATCGAAGCCCTGCAGAAGCGTGTAGCTCACGGTATCTTCGGCTACACCCTCGTACCTGATTCTTACTACGAGGCTATCATCAGCTGGTTCGCACGCCGCCACCAGTGGAACATCGAGAAAGACTGGATTCTCTATACATCGGGCGTAGTACCAGCCATCTCCAGCTGCCTGAAGGCTATCTGCATGCCAGGCGAGAAGGTTTTGGTGCAGACTCCTGTGTATAACTGTTTCTTCTCTTGCATCAAGAACAGTGGCTGCGAAGTGTTAGAGAATGAACTGAAGCGTGTAGGCAACTGCACTTACGAGATAGATTTCGAAGACTTCGAGCGCAAGTGTGCCGATGAGAAGACCACTGCCTTCATTCTCTGCAACCCTCACAACCCTGCAGGAAGAGTATGGAAGAAGGAGGAACTGGAGCGAATGAACGACATCTGCCTCAAGCATAACGTGAAGATCATTGCCGATGAAATTCACTGCGAACTCATTATGCCTGGCTATCAATATACTCCGTTTGCAAGCATCAGCGAAGCGTGCCGTGACAACTGTGTGGTACTGAATTCTCCATCAAAGTCGTTCAATATTGCTGGACTTCAGATTGCCAACATCATCTGTCCGGATGCAGCATTGCGCCGCCGCATCAACCGTGCCATCAACATCAACGAGGTATGTGATGTCAATCCTTTCGGTGTCATCGCTCTCCAGGCTGCGTACAACGAGGGTGAGGAATGGCTCGACGAACTGAACCAGTATCTCTACGAGAACTACCAGGCAGTAAAGGAATTCTTCAATTCTGAGTTGCCGCAGGTTCGCGTTACCCGTCTTGAGGGCACTTATCTGGTTTGGCTCGACATCCTGCCATTCGAGTTATCAAGCGACGAGGCTTACGAAAAGCTGATGAATGACGGCAAGGTGTTCGTCAACAGCGGTACGATGTATGGCAGAAAGGCTGGTCAGGGCTACCTGCGCCTCAACATCGCCTGTCCTCGCAAGACCCTGATGCAGGGGTTGATTCGCATCGCACGAGTTCTCAGCCAGTATATGGATGAAGAGGATTTGAGCGGATGCCCTGCATAATGAAGCGAATAAAGAGAAAAGAATTCTAAATATAATGTTTAAAACAAGATAATATGGAAAATGAAGTTTTAAAAGCCATCAAGGAGAGAAGAAGCATTCGTCGCTTCAAGGCTGACCAGATTACCGACGAAGAATTGAAGACTGTATTGGAAGCCGGCACATGGGCAGCAACAGGACATGGAACCCAGGAGCCTTTCATCATAGCAGTTCAGAATCCTGAGGTTTGCGCACAGCTCCGCAAGATGAACGCAGACATCATGGGCGTAGAGAGCGATCCTTACTATGGAGCACCAACCATCGTCATCGTCCTGGCTCCTGAAAGCAATGTGAACGGAGTAAAGGATGGCAGCCTCATCTTGGGCAACATGATGCTTGCCGCCCACTCTATCGGTCTTTCTTCCTGCTGGATCAACCGTGAAGACGGCATGTTCGCTTCAGAAGAAGGCAAGAAGCTGATGAAGGATTGGAATCTCCCGGAAGGTCTGATGGGTGTAGGTGCCCTGGCATTGGGTTATGCTTCAGCTCATCCTCACACCGTGAAGCCTCGCAAGGAGGATTACTACCGCATCATCAAATAGGAAAAGTATAATACAAGCATGGAATGAAACAAATGGAATTCTATGCCAAACATCAAAAAAAGGTCTCATGGATTTTGAAAACCATGAGACCTTTTATTTTTATATATAAGATACTATATATTATATAATGTAATCCTTTTATATATTATAATTCAATCTTTGCCAGAACCTTACCGGTGGCACCCGAAAGACTCGCCACGAAAGCTCCAGCCTTATCGCCTGCCTGCTTCAGGAATGCCTCATCGTTCATCATGGAACTCATCAGCCCATCGAAGTCCTCATAGGTATTGATTTCAAAACCGCCACCCGACTTCAGCAAGCCCTGAGCTTCCTGGAATTTCTTATTGTTCGGACCAAAGATTACCGGCATATTCCATACAGCAGCCTCCAGGGTATTATGAATACCCACACCGAAACCACCGCCGATATAAGCCACATCACCATAATTATACATGCTGCTCAGCAATCCGAAGCAATCGATAATCAGCACATCAGCCTTGGCTGCTTCTTCTGGCGTAGTCTGCGTATAGCGCACTACCTTCTTATCCTTCAAGAGAGAAAGAATCAACTTCAGATGTTCCTCAGCAATCACATGAGGTGCAATCAGCAGTCGCCAGTCCTTATGCTCATTGAAGAAGCGGATAAAGATTTCCTCATCAGGAGGCCAGGAACTACCAGCAACGAATACCTTATAGTCAGGATGAACTGCATCCTCCGAAGAAGAAGCAGAAGAAGCCGAAGCATTTCCTTCCGGCGTCGCCACCCCACTTCTGAAAGCCTCGCAGATAGGCAGATGTTTAGCTGCCTGCTTAATCTGGAGCACACGGTCGAAACGGGTATCTCCTACTACATCCACATCCTTGATTCCGATGCTTTCGAGCAATCGCTTGCTCTCCTCGTTCTGCACGAAGAAACGTGTGAAGCATTTCAGAACATTCGCATAGCTTCTGCCATACCACTTGAAGAACACCTGATCCTCACGGAAGATGCTGCTCACACTATAGGTAGGAATATTGCGATGCTTCAGGATATGAAGGAAGTTAGACCAGAATTCATACTTGATGAAGAAAGCCATCACCGGACGAACCAGACGAAGGAAGCGGATGGCATTCAGGCGGGTATCCACAGGCATGTAGCAGATGATATCAGCCCCCTCATAGTTCTTGCGCACCTCATAACCCGAAGGAGAATAGAAGGTGAGCAAAATCTTATACTGAGGATAATCCTTACGAATACGCTCCATCAACGGACGTCCCTGCTCGAACTCACCGAGCGATGCTGCATGAAACCAAATGTACTTAGCGTTAGGATCCACCTTCTGCTTCAATATCTTGAAAGCCTCACGCTCGCCACGCCACATCTTGCGCACCTTTTCATTAAACAAGCTGGCAATGGCTATGCCCCAAAGGACGAAATAGATTACGATATTATAGATCATGATATTTCTTTATATTGGTTACTATCTATAAATACGTGAACTCTCTGAGGAAAATGCCGCATCGTCTGCCAGCCATTTCCCCAGAGAGATATTTATATCTGAAAATTAACCCAGAACTTCGATTGCCTTGCGAAGACGACGCAATGTCTCCTCCTTACCAAGGAAGGCAGAGATGTCGAACATGCCAGGACCCTTACCCTCACCAACGAGAGTCAAGCGGAAGGCGTTCATCACGTCGCCGAGCTTATAGCCCTTGTCCTCTACCCACTTCAATACGATTGGCTCCTGACCCTCGACTGAGAAATCCTCAATGCCCTCGAGTACCTCAGCGAGTTCGGTCATCTGCTGTGCAGAATACTCCTTCCAGCGCTTCTTGGCAGTCTTGGCATCATACTCTGTAGGAGGAATAAAGAAGAATGAGCACAATGGCCACAACTCATAGACGAAGTTCACACGGTCCTTCATCATGTGTACCACCTTCTTTACTCTATCCAAAGTCTCCTCTACACCATTGTTGGCAACAATTGGTGCAAAGAGGTTGGCTATCTCATCATCACTCTTCTTGAGAATGTACTCGTGGTTGAACCAGATACCCTTCTTGAAGTCGAACTTGGCACCAGCCTTAGAGCAGCGGGAGATATCGAATGCCTTCACCAACTCGTCGAGAGAGAAGATTTCCTGCTCTGTACCTGGGTTCCAGCCGAGGAGCGCCAGGAAGTTGACCACTGCCTCTGGGAAGTAGCCACTCTCACGATAACCGGAAGAAACCTCACCCGTCTTAGGGTCGTGCCACTCCAATGGGAATACAGGGAAACCAAGGCGGTCGCCATCACGCTTAGAGAGCTTACCCTTACCCTCTGGCTTGAGGAGCAAAGGCAGGTGGGCGAAGCGAGGCATGGTGTCCTCCCATCCGAATGCCTGATAAAGAAGAACGTGCAATGGAGCACTAGGCAACCACTCCTCACCACGGATTACGTGAGAGATTTCCATCAGGTGGTCGTCTACGATGTTGGCCAAGTGATAGGTTGGCAATTCGTCTGCACTCTTATAGAGAACCTTGTCGTCCAAGATGTCGCTCATCACCTTCACGTCGCCACGAATCATATCGTTGACGTGGATTTCCTGTCCTGGCTCAATCTTGAAGCGAACGGTGTACTGCTTGCCGTCGGCTATCAGCTGATCCACCTCCTCCTTAGAGAGAGTCAGGGAATTGCGCATCTGCATACGGGTATGAGCATCATACTGGAAGTTCTGAATTTCGGCACGCTTAGCCTCCAACTCCTCAGGAGTATCGAAAGCGATGTAAGCCTTGCCATTGTCCAAAAGCTGCTGCACATACTTCTTATAGATGTCGCGACGCTCGCTCTGGCGGTAAGGACCATGCTCACCACCGAAGCTCACACCCTCGTCAAACTGGATGCCCAGCCACTTGAAGGATTCCAGGATGTATTCCTCGGCTCCAGGAACGAAACGATGAGAGTCAGTATCCTCGATACGGAACACGAGTTCACCACCATGCTGGCGGGCAAACAAATAATTATAAAGGGCAGTACGAACACCACCGATATGCAATGCACCCGTTGGACTTGGGGCAAAACGCACTCTTACTTTTCTATCTGTCATGTCTTATTTTATAGCTAATTTTAAATTTTTCTGCAAATTTACATCTTTTTTTGCGATTATAATAGTTTTTTTTCGTATTTTCGCACTGTGAATGGGAATTAATCGTAGAAAAGTGGCTTTTTTGCTCAAAACAGAGGAAAATGAGCAGCTATTTCGCCCCATATCAGAAGTTAGTTAACAAGAGTATTCACGACTAAACAAAGCGATACAATATGAGCATATTTAACAATCCGGAGGAGAACTTCTGGCGCAACTTCATCACCAAGGTCGTCCTCATCCTCTTCACCGTTTCCATCATTGTATGGTTCCTGCCACGCAATGAGGGCAGACAGTTCCGCTACGATATTGGCAAACCGTGGATGTATGGTTCTGTCATTGCCACCTTCGACTTCCCTATCTACAAGACTGACGAGTCGATCAAGCACGAACAGGATTCGCTGCTCAAGCAGTTCCAACCTTACTATACGGTGAACACCACCGTGGGTGACGAACAGGTTAAGCGATTCCTCCACGACTTCAGCCAGGGCATCCCGGGATTGCCGAAGGAATTTGTGGGGCTTGTTGCCCAGCAGCTGCATCATGTTTACCAGACGGGAATCGTAAGTACCCCCGAGTACAATCGCATCTACAAGGATTCCACAAGCATGATCCGCATCATCAGCGGCAAGAACGTAAAGAGCGTACCCATCGGTACGTTCTACTCTACCATTGCTGCATACGAACGCATTTTCTTCAACCAGCAGATTGCCGAACAGCGACAGATTCTATCACGCTGCAACCTGAACGACTACGTGGAGCCTAACCTGATATACGACAAGGAACGCTCGGAGACGGAGAAGACCGATTTGCTGAGCAGCATTCCGCTGGCAAGCGGTATGGTGATGAGCGGTCAGAAAATCATCGACCGTGGTGAAGTCATCACCCCTTCCAACTATCGGGTGCTCACATCCTTTGAAAAAGAGACGAAGCGCCGCAGTTCCACCGAGGATGAACTTACCACCACCATCATCGGCCAGGTACTTTTTATCTTCCTCCTCGTCATCATGTTCACCAGCTATCTCACGCTGTTCCGCAAGGATTACTTCGACAAGCCTCGCAGCATCACCATGCTCTATGCAATGATTACGCTGTTCCCTATCTTCGTGTCACTCATCATGAAGCACAATTTCTTCAGCGTCTACATCATCCCATTCGCCATGGCCCCTATCTTTGTACGCGTGTTCATGGATTCCCGAACGGCATTCATCACCCATGTCACGATGATCCTCATCTGTGCGGCTGCGGTGAAATACCAGTACGAGTTTATCATCGTACAGCTGGCATCAGGTCTGGTTGCCATCTACAGCCTGCGTGAACTTTCCAAGCGTTCGCAGATATTCATCACAGCCCTGCTGGTCACCCTGAGCAGCGGCATAGTCTATCTCGCACTCCAGCTGATGCAGGACAACCAGGTGTTCAACATCGACCGCAGCATGTACACCTATTTCACCGTGAACGGCATCTTCCTGCTGCTGTCCTATCCGCTCATGTATATCATCGAGAAGACTTTCGGATTCACCTCTAATGTCACCCTCTTCGAGCTGTCTAACACCAACAAGGGATTGCTCCGCAACCTGAGCGAGATTGCACCGGGCACCTTCCAGCATTCCATCACGGTGGGTAACCTGGCAGCAGAGATTGCCAACCGCATCGGTGCCAACAGTCTGCTGGTACGTACGGGCGCACTCTATCACGACATCGGAAAGATGACCAACCCTGTGTTCTTCACGGAGAACCAGGCAGGCGTGAATCCGCACGACCAGTTGAGCGACCTGGAGAGTGCCCAGATCATCATCAGCCACGTAACCGAGGGTCTGAAGATGGCAGAAAAGGTGGGACTTCCGGGCATCATCAAGGATTTCATCACCACCCATCACGGCACAGGCCTGACCAAGTATTTCTATGTAAATTATTGCAATGAGCACCCTACTGAGGTGGTGGACAAATCACTATTCCAGTATCCGGGACAGAACCCATTCACCCGCGAACAGGCCATTCTGATGATGGCTGATACCGTGGAAGCAGCTTCCCGCTCGCTCAATGAATACACAGAAGAGAGCATCAGCAACCTGGTAAACAAACTCATCGACGGACAGGTGGCAGAGGGCTTCTTCAAGGAATGTCCTATCACCTTCCGCGACATCGCCCTCGCCAAGCTTGTATTGACAGAGCGACTCAAGGCCATCTATCATACCCGCATCTCTTACCCTCACATGAATACGAAGGCTGAGAAAAATGCAAAGAGTGACACTCCTGAACAGGAGGAAGCTCAAAACGAGGAAAAAATGATAGAAAAGGCGGAAAGCTAAGCACTTACGCCTTGCCCTATTTTACATCTCAAGAACTCCTTTTTCCTGCACAGTTTTAATAGATTGTGCAAGAAAAAGGAGTTTTTGCGTTAATATATTTTAAATAAGCTCCCGTTTTAATAGAGAAATAGAACATTATAATTACCTTTGCGGACGTTTTTATTTAATATTATTAAAATGAAGAAAGTAAAATTAGTTAGTTTAGCCATTGCGATGGCTTGTGCAGCACCTTCTTTTGCAGGTGGTTTGCTCACTAACACCAACCAGCATGTTGCATTCAACAGAATGATGAGCCGTGAGGCTTCTATCGGTATTGACGGCGTTTACTACAATCCTGCCGGCGTTGTATTCATGGGTGAAGGAAAGCATCTTGCCATCAACTGGCAGTTGGCTTACCAGACACGTAGCATTGAAAATGATTATCCATTGTTCACTAACAATGTGAACAATCCTACTACTCCACGCGAGTTCAAGGGTAAGGCGTTTGCACCTGTTATCCCTTCTTTCCAGTATGCTTATAATAAAGGCAGATGGTCACTCCAGGCAGGTTTCGCCCTCACTGGTGGCGGTGGAAAGTGTACTTTCGACGATGGACTGGGCTCTTTCGAGAAGATTGTAGCCGAGACAGCTTTGGCAGCTTGCCAGTTAGCAGGTGCTGTAGACCAGGTTGCAGCACAGTATCGTGTACCAGCTGTTTTCACCAACAATGATAAATTCGGAAAGGAAGGCAAGTATAGCTACAACAGTTATATGCACGGCCGCCAGTACTACTATGGTCTCTCTCTGGGTGCCGCTTATAAGTTCAGCGACAACTTCAGTGCATTCGCAGGTGTACGTGGTGTCTATGCTTCTACCAACTACTATGGTTATGTAGAGAACATCAAGGTTGGCGCAATGCCTCTCTATATGGTACTCGACCCTACCAAGGAAACAGCAGCTAACATCGAGTTGAGCTGTGACCAGAGCGGTGTGGGCTTCACTCCTATCATCGGCGTGGATTTCAAGACTGGCAAGTGGAACTTCGCTGCCAAGTATGAGTTCAAGACTCGTATCCGCCTGAAGAACAAGTCTGTAAACCAGGTTCCAAGTATCGGTAACCTTCCAGACAACCTCCGCAATGCTTACATTGCTAATGGCGTACCAGAGGCTGCTGCAAATGCCATCATCGGCAACCCAGTTATTCAGGGAGCTATGGGACAGTTGAAGACTCAGTTCGATGCTAAGCTCGAAGAGGCTATCGGTGAATACGCAGATGGCAAGAAGATTGCAGGCGATATTCCTGCTTACCTGGCACTCGGTGTAGGTTACAGCCCTGTAAATGCAGTACGTGTAAACGTAGGTTTCCACTGGTTTGATGACAAGCACGCTACATCATACAACAATCGTCAGGAGAAGTTGGACCGCGGTACCTTGGAGTACAACGCAGGTGTTGAGGTGGATGTCAACAAGAAAATTACCTTGAGTACAGGTTGGCAGAACACCAACTATGGCTTGAGCGATGAGTATATGGATGACAAGTCATTCGTTGTTAGTTCTAACTCTGCTGCTATCGGCGGTGTTTATCACATCAACAAGAAGATGGATCTGAACGTGGCTTACTTCCACACCTTCTATCAGCACAAGAAGACTTCAGAGAAAGTTCAGCTCACAGAACAGAAGAGCATCAACTACAAATCAGACTACACACGTAACAACAATGTGTTTGCCGTTGGTCTTGACATCAATTTCTAAAAAGAATTCACATTCTTTTCAAAAGAAAATACATAACTACAATTATAAAGGCTATCCCGCATCATGCAGGATAGCCTTTTCCATTACATAGGATCCACATCATAATATATCTGCAAAGCTCCATACCTCGGATCTTTCGCCATCATCTGCTGGGCATACTTCAGATATTCGCGCACCTTCTTCTGGTCGATACCATTCTCCAGCTTGATGACAATCTTGCGGATATTCATTGTCTTTACACGTGCCACAGCCGGCTTATCCGGTCCGAGCACTCTTTCGCCAAACCAGCTTCTCAGCGTCTTGCCGAGTTCCAGACTTGCCTGCTGGCAAACCTTCTCGTTCTTATGTTTCAGGAACACGTTGATAAGATGGAAGAACGGCGGATAATGAAACATTCTTCTCTCTTCCAGGATGCCCTTGAAGAGGGCTTCGTAATCATTGTGCACCACCTGACTGATGATAGGAAGCGTAGGATTCTTGGTCTGCAGAATCACGAGTCCCCGCTTGCCCTTTCTTCCGGCTCTTCCGCTCACCTGCGCCATCATCATGAAGGCATGCTCGTAGGCTCTGAAGTCAGGATAGTTCAGCATCGAGTCGGCATTCAGAATACCCACAACCCTCACTTTGTCAAAGTCAAGACCTTTGGATATCATCTGCGTACCTATCAGAAGATTGGTCTTTCCCGATGAGAAGTCGCTGATCAGTCGCTCGTAGGCATTGCGCGTACGGGTGGTATCCAGATCCATGCGGGCGATACGTGCTTCAGGGAAAATCTCGGCTATCTGGTCTTCTATGCGTTCCGTTCCGATACCTCGTCCCATCAGTTCCGTACTACCGCAGTTAGGACATACTGTAGGCACTGGATAGGTGAATCCACAGTAATGGCAGGTCAGCAGATTGATGCTCTTATGCAGGGTGAGCGAAACATCACAGTTCTTGCATTTCGGAACCCATCCGCACACCTTGCACTCTATCATCGGTGCAAATCCCCTTCGGTTCTGGAAGAGAATGGCTTGCTCACCATTCTTCAACGCCTCCCTCACCGCAGCCAGCAACTGTGGCGAATAAGCACCCGTCATCATCTTTCTATGGCGAAGGTCCTTCACATCCACCACCTGAATCTCCGGCAATTTGATGTCCTTGAATCTCGTCTTCAGTTCCACCAGTCCATACTTGCCCTGCTGCGCATTATAGTAACTCTCCATCGAAGGCGTAGCCGTTCCCAGCAGCACCTTTGCCTCGGGATACATGCTGGCAAGCACGATGGCGGCGCTTCGGGCATGATAGCGTGGCGATGGGTCCTGCTGCTTGAAAGAGTTCTCGTGCTCCTCGTCGATGATGACGAGTCCCAGTTTCTGAAAAGGCAGGAAAACGGCACTTCTCGCTCCCAGGATTACATCATAAGGATGTCCCGACAGCTGCTTCTGCCAGATTTCCACACGTTCTGCATCGCTGTATTTAGAATGGAAGATGCCGAGCCGGTCGCCAAACACCTTGTGCAGTCGCTCCATAATCTGAACGGTGAGGGCGATTTCGGGCAGCAGATAAAGCACCTGCTTATGTTCCTCGATGGCTTTCCTGATAAGATGGATGTAGATTTCAGTCTTTCCACTCGAAGTCACACCATGCAGAAGCACCACGTTCTTATTCATCATCTTCAGGAGTATCTGATTGTAGGCATCCTGCTGGGCTTCGGAAAGCGGCTTGATGAGTTCGAAATGCGATTCGCCCGATGTGTTCAGTCTGCCCACCTCCAGTTTATAGGTAACGAGGATGCCCCGGTCGATGAGCGCCTTGACCACTGCTGCCGTGCATCGTGCCTCGTTCATCAGCTCCTCCTTAGTCACCTTCTTGATGCCCTCTCTTGGCGTATCACCCTCCAGACTATCCCAATGGGAAAGAGCAAGGAAGGTGGTTAATGCCTTCGACTGCTTCAAGGAACGCTGCACCAGATTGAGCGCCACATGCAGCGCCTGCTCGTTGCGGTAACCGCTGGCCAGCTCCACATAGAGTTCCATCTTGGGCTTGAATTTCTCCGTAGATTTCATGCCCGATGGCATGGCAGCACCAAACACATCGCCCAGGGGAGCCATGTAGTATTCGCTGATCCATTGCCAGAGACGCATCTGCTGGGGAAGGAGCGACGGATATTCGTCGAGCACCGCCTCGATGGGCTTGCAGGTGAATTCCGGCTTTTCCGAATGCACATCAACAACCATCGCGATATACTTCTTGCTCTTGCCCAATGGAACAAGCACGCGCATATTGGGCACAACCTTCTCTTCCATCCCTTCGGGGATAGAATAGGTAAAGGTTCCGTCGAGCGGAAGGGGCAATATCACATCTACGTATCTCATGTTATAACGTTCTCCTTTTCTTTTTACTATCTAAAGTTTTGCAAAGATAGCAAAAAAAAAGCAGATACCCAACTAGGGGTACCTGCTTTTATATATTTTAATGTATAAACTTGTGAAGTATACTGTCTAACTTCTCATTAGAACCAGTAACCCAAGGCAATCTGCCAAGAGTTGTTGCGGCTCTTGTCCTTGCCTGCATTGGTAAGTGCCTCGGCAGCCTTGACAAGGCTGGCATCAGCCGACTTGCCACAAGCGATGTTATAGTTGGCTGAAATCTGAAGATGGCTCAACAGGGTAACACCAGCACCTACGTTTACGCTGAAGTTTGACTTCTTCAAAGAATAGCTGCTTGTCTCATTCCACTTGAAGTTCTTGTCACCTACATTGATACCCCACTGTGGACCAGCAAAAACAAAGGCATTTGCCAAACTGCTCAAGCCGAAGCCATAACGCACGTTCACAGGGATGTTGATAGACTGCTGCTTCACGTTGACTTTACCCAGTTCACCATCAGTATCGGCATACTTAACGTCAGCCTCTTTCTGGTCGTACAAGGCTGCTGCATCGAAGCTCAAGCCTACGATAGGCACAGTAAACTTAACCATAGGACCAACAAAGAAACCAGTCTTGTTGGAAGCATCGAACACATCCTCGCTAAACGACATGCTTGTCACATTCAAACCGCCCTTCAAACCGAACTTTACCTGGGCGTTAGCGCTAGTAGCAAACATCATTGCTGCTACTAAAAATACAAAAGATAAAATCTTCTTCATTTTTTCTACCTTTTAAAATTAAAATTCTATTTTTCTATTATCACACTCGTTGTGATTCATTTTCTAATGTCTCTGGCGGCGCACGGTTACTCGTGCCGAACCGCTAGATACAGAAGAAGAACTGCTGTTGCTGCGCTTCTCCTTCACCTTAGCCTCTCTTCTGGAAGATGAACCGCCACGGCGATTGCTCTTCTTCTCCTTCTTCACCTTGCCCTTTACATTTTTATCCGCCTTGGCAATACTGTCGAGAGAGTCCTTCTTCTCCAGGTTTCCCCAGAGATTCTTCTCAAAGGTAGCCAGTTCGCCCTCAATTCGCTTCTGCTCCTTTACCAGAGCCGAATCGGAGTGGCAATACTGCGCCAAAGTTTGTCCCAACATATTGTTGGTCTTGTAGATTTTTCCTTTATACTGATTTCTCACAAAGTAATCATCCACACTCATCACCGCCGCATTGTTCAGATTACTGGTCATTATCTGCTGCTTGGCAAGATAAGGAGCCAGGTCGTCGTAGCGCACCCAGAAAAGCGGATACTTGGTTCCGCCATCACCGAAGTCATCATCACGGGTCATGATAGGACAAAGTGCCAACACCTTGGTATGGAAGGTGGAAGTACGCTGGTCGAAATAGGTTGACTCCTTGATATAGTATGCCTTCACTTCCCTGGAAGGAATGTCGCTGTTGTCGAGCGAGATTCTTCCGTTTGCCTTCTTTTCATAATAGATATGATAGTTGTCCAGGAAAGACTTCGGGTCTACCCTGTCTGCTGCCGTAAAACTCTCGTTGCCATCCAGACGATATTGGAACACCGCCACCTTACCGGTCATCATCAATCTGAAGATGTTGGTAAAGAGGTTCATCTGGTTGCCCATAGGCTCCACAGGATAATACAGTCCGGCATTGGCATTATCGGTAAGACTCAGCTCACGATAGATGTCTCTTCTCCATACCACGTCCTCCTCCATAGGAGCAGCAGTAGGGAAAGAGATTTGTGCACGGGTGGTAATGTTGCCGGCATTCGATTTCTTTGCAGCCGCCTCCTTTGCCACCTGCTGACGGCGTGCCAGAGGTTGTGCCACGATGCCCTGCACCATTCCCAAGAGCATGAATATGAACAATATCTTTTTCATTATTTTGAACTTTGAAATTTTACTAATTTATTTCACGATTACTTCCATCGCAGTAGGCAGATTTCTCGTGATACCATCCGGACCCACAGCCTTGATATGCGAAATATAGAAACGGCGACTGCGAGAAAGCTTTCTGAACTCGTTTCTCTGACGGTCGGAGAAGTTGGAGCCTGCTGATGCCAATGGGATGGCGTTACCCATGTTATCGAAGAAGACAGTCTCGAAACTCAACACCTTGAAAGGTATATCCAGCAATCCGTCGTCGATGGCTGCATGGATGCCTGTGGCTCCCATCAGAGATGCCTTCGCCAGACCGCCACCACGGAAACGGGTGGTTCCCAATGCCAGGTAAGCCGTTGGATCTGGCAACTTTCTTACATGGAATACGAATGGAGGCATCGTGCGGGTCTGCCCCTTGTCGCGTGCCGTTACACGAATGGTTACATCCTTGCCCACAGCCGCTGGGGTTGCCACGAAATGGCCATTGCCCTTCGATACGAACGAACCGCCAGTCATCGATGCAGAGATGGCATTGGCTGGCACGCCCGGCACACTGATACTGATAGGATTCTGAAAACCTGCATAGAGCACGTTCATCAGGTCTGCCGCCACTGTTGCCGTATTAGGTGCCGGAATCACGCTATATTTCTGGATGAAGTTGCGCTTCATCACGTCGCCCTTGGCATTGTTCATCAGAATGTAGCCGGAGAACTGGTGCTCTCCCACTCCACCTGCCGTAAAACTATACTGTCCACGGGCGCTGTTCACTCTCATGCCATTCACGTAGATTTCCGGCTGCTGGGTAGTATCCACGGCAGCCATCACGATGTTGGCATTGAATCTTTCACCCGGATAGAGCGTGGTCTTCTCTGGAATCACGAAGGCATCGAGTTTGTTCACACGGATATCCTTCATATCGATATTCGCTACCAGGTTGTGCAGCACCTCTCCCTCGGCATAGCGCACATCGCTCTGAATCTTCGAGAGCATGGTCACGGCTGCAGCCACTGGCATATTCTCAAACATGTATTCCTGCCAGTTCTTACCCAGATATTTCTCGCTCTTAGGCACCTGGGTAGAGAAGTTGCTGGCGATGATTTTCTTCTGATGCTCATCGGTCACCAGCTCCAGGATGCGCTCGCGATAGCGATTCAGCTCCCTATAGAGTTTCTTTCCCTTGCCCGTACCCGGTGCAAGCATCACGATGCCGGCAGCCTCCAGGTTTTCCTTGTTCTTGATATTGCTCACGTCGCCATTCTTGCCGTCAGCCTCCTTTACAATAGCAACCTTCAGATCCTGTGCAAAGTTATAGAGCGCATCGCTCATGTCCTTTACCTGCTTAGCCTTTTCAAACCATTCCCTTACCTTGGTAGGGTTTTGCTTCATCTGATCGGCAAAGTCACTATAGATTGCATTGTTCTCTGCGGAAGAGTTGGCTGTGGTTCGATTCAGACTGTCTTCCACAATAGAGAATCCGTCGAGCACCTCCGTAGAGACGTTCAACGCAAGCATAGCCATCAGGACGACGTACATCAGGTTAATCATCTTCTGGCGTGGTGAAACGGGTCTTTTCTTTATAGCCATTTATATTAATTTGCTAAATTCAATACTTTTCTTTACTCTTCACTCTTTACCTGAGGAGCTGCAGCACGCATGTTTACGGTCATCGCCTCTATCATACGTGCGTAAATCTTGTTCAACTGCTCAATCTGCTGGGCCATCTTGCGGCTCTGCTCGTTAATCTGGTCGATAGTTCCAATCTGCTGACTGGCACCCTTCAACTGCATCTCATAAACCTTGCTGATACCTGTGAGCGTACGGTTCAGGTTCTCCATCTCCTCGCTGTCACGGGTCAAACGGGTACTCTGCTCATTCACCTTTTCAAGGGTTTCAACAAGCTTCTTCAATTCCTCAACATAATTGTTCTGTGCATCAGCCATCTCTGGGGTAACACCCTGCTGACCAGCTACCCAAGCGGCATTACCGCCTGCAACAGAGCCACCGGCCACAGAACCACCAGTCATAATGGCACCGGCTACGGCTTCACCATTCTCCGAGAATCCTGCTCCTGGAGCTACGGCCGCTGCAACACTCTCGTCAATCTGCTCAGCGCCTTCGCTCTCGCTTCCAGGAACAGAAGAAGAAGAAGAAGATGCAGATACACCAGCACCTCCGCTAAAGCTTCCGCCGCCGATGATGATGGTCTGACCTGCAGCAGATGCCGCTGCTTCTTCAGTCTCCCCATAAGTAACCTTTCCAGTCTCCAAGTACTCCTCAGTAACATGAGTAGGAATATCTCTGCCGTCGGCTGTCTTGTCAAAAGGACGGTCGAAGGCTGAAAGGAAGAACACGAACGCCTCAGTACCCATACCGGCAAACAACATGAAATTGGCTCCCGGCAAGTGGGTCAATTTAAAGAGGGCACCCAGGATAACGATAGATGCACCCCAGCTATAAGCATAGTTCAGAAAGGTCTGTCCAGGCACACTGTCCATCCATTTCTGCAGATGATATACGATGTTAAACTTACTATATTCGCCCATTTTTATTATCTCCTATTCTTGTTCTTTGATGGTTTCTGTTTTGCACTCGATGTGGTGGCAAGACTGCGCACACAGCGGAATCCGATATACGAACGTGGCTGGTTCTGGTATTCCCAGGAGCGCCATGCCGAACGGATGAACGATTCCGGATCTTTCCAGGAACCGCCTCTCACGCTCTTCTTCTTCAAGCGGTAAGGGTCTTCCTTCGCAGCATTGTATTTCAACTCAGGGTTCAGGTCGTTCATAGCATCCACACCAGCCTCGGTATAGATGGTACTGGTCCATTCTGCCACATTACCTGCCATATCATAAAGTCCGTTTGAGTTTGGCGAGTAGATGCCCACCTTGCTGGTTATCAGATTGCCGTCCTTGGTATAATTACCGCGATCTGGTTTGAAGTTGGCATAGAAGCATCCGTCTCCGTTCTTCACGTTCTGGTTCTCCCAAGGGAACTCGTTCTGGTTCTTGCCTCTTGCCGCATACTCCCATTCTGCCTCAGTAGGCAAGCGATAACGCTGCACGAATCGGGCTTCAGGTCCCAGGCCTTTCAGCAGATAGTCAGTACGCCAGGCGCAGAAAGCATTTGCCTGCTCCCAAGTAACGCCCACCACCGGATAATCATTGTATGCCGGATTACTGAAATAACTTCTCAAGTAAGCCTCGTTGTCTGAATTGCGGAAATCATTCACCCAGCAGGTGGTGTCTGGATACACATTCACGATGTAGGTATTGAGGAAGTCCCATGGTCCGCTCAATGGACGGTTGATGGTTTCACTGATGATTCGTCCCTCATCATCCACATAGGCAGTATCCTTAGAAATCATCACCACCTCGTTGGCATTCACCTGCTCATCGGTATTCAGGTTGCGCTCCTGCGGGTTCAGACGGTTTCTGCGGAGTGCCGCAGCGGTATAATCGTAAATCTCGTATTTGTAGTTCAACTGTCGCCAGTCTATCAGCTTTTCGCCAGTCACAGGATTGGAAGTATAGAGACTTTCCATCGCTCTCTTCTCATCCTCGTTTGGCTTTCTAGGCAACTGCTTCTTCCAGTTAATCTGTGGAGTTACAGGGTCGCCGTTCTTATCCTCGGTAATCATGTAAGTCTCGTCGCCGCCATAGGCAGGGTCAGCAAGACGGGTACGGAGGATGGAATCGCGCACGTAGGCGATAAACTGCTTGTATTCAGAGTTGGTGATTTCCGTGTCATCCATCCAGAAGCCATCCACGGAAACATCCTTGCGAGGCGTCTTCTGTCCCCACAAAGAATCCTGGGTTTCCAGACCCATCTTCAGGAATCCTCGGTTCACCTTCACCATACCGTATGGGGCAGGTTCGGCGAAACTTCTTCCGCCAACTCCAACCACCTCACCGCCTCTGCCTGCCATCGAGCTAGACTTGGCACCGAAACAACCGCTGAGGGTCAGGAGAGCCACCAGCGAGCTGAGGAGCATTATACTTTTCTTCATATTACGGTTCATATTCTTGATATTCTTCTTAGAGTATTCTTACACTTTGATGTTTGTTTCTACCTTTCTTTACCAGGTTCAGGTCCATCTGGTATCCGATGTAAAGCTCATGGCTTCCGTTGCCAAAGCTCAGCTTCGAGGTGTACCATTCATAACTGTAACCCAAAATGACGCCATGGAAGGAACCGCCCACCAGGAAAGTTACGGAATTGTCAGGACTGTAGGTCAAGCCGCCATAGAGCAGACGCTTGTCGTATTGGTAAACCAATCGCCCGGTAACGTCGCCTCGCCATGCCGTTCCGTCATACTTCACGAGGGCAGACGACTTTATAGTTAAAAACGGATTTCGGAGCTTAATATTGTATCCGCCAGTCAAATAATACGTTGCGTCAATCTTAAGCTCATTGGTTTCTCCCAGTTCAATGGTTGGTGAGGTAAGATGCTGTGCAGAAAGTCCCACATACCAGTTGCCATGCAGATAGTAGAGTCCGGCTCCCGCATCAAATCCGCTACCCTTCACTTCAGATGTGGCGAGTGCAGGGTCGCCCGATTCTCCAGCATCCACTTTGCTGCCATCGAAACTCTCGCTGAGGAATCCGGCTTGCAGGCCCACGCTCATCGTTCCTCCGAAGAGTTTGGTCTTGTAGGCATACTGCAGGTTGAGTCGCTGATGGGTGAAGAGTCCTATCTGGTCGTTCATCATCGTAGCACCCACGCCGTGATAATTCTTCAGCGCATAGAAAGGCAGGTCGGCTGCCAGATACATGGTTCTAGGATTATGTTCGAATCCGGCCATATCCAATGCGTAAGCAGCCGTTACGTTGAGCTTTGCCTGCTTACCCACTGCCGCAGGATTGTAGGATGGTTCCATGTCGAAATAATGACTGAAGGAAGGATCATACTGTGCTCTGGAAACGAGCACTCCTGTCAGCAAAAAAACTAATATGATGATTCGTCTTAACACAATGTAATAACGTAAAAGCGGGCGAAATATTATAAATCGCCGGGATTATTATATATTAATAAGGTATAGTCGGAAGAGAGACGTCAGAAAGATGAAAAAGGCTGCCCCCTGGTAAGAGAACAGCCCTATCATCGACTTTTAATATTCGTCGTCATTCCATAAGAAGTCATCCTTTGAAGGATAATCAGGCCAAATGTCCTCGATACTCTCGTAAACATCACCTTCGTCTTCTATCTCCTGCAGATTCTCCAGAACTTCCAGAGGCGCACCTGAGCGAGTTGCATAGTCGAGCAGCTCTTCTTTAGTTGCAGGCCATGGTGCATCTTCTAGCTTTGAAGCTAATTCAAGTGTCCAATACATAGCTATATTATTTAACGTTTTTACCAATTTGGCTGCAAAAGTAATAAAATTTATTTTATCTGCAAGTTTTTTGGCGTTTTTTTTCGCTAGAAAGTGCAGATAATAGCATTTATTTGCATTTTTTCTAGAAATTCATGCGATAATGCTGCTTAAATTTCTTTTTATCGAAGAAAATGATGCCCAAAGAGTAGAGGTCGTAGGTGATGCCACAATAATCTGATTCCTGCAGCTGGTGCCACTCCTCGCCTTGCTTTTCACGATAGAGATTGCCCAGAAGTACGAGCATCGTCAGGTCGTCGCAAAGTGGAAGAACCTGTGTCCTCACTTCCTCCATCCTCATCTTCTCCAGGTCAATGACCACCATTCTTTTCCTGCCTTTTGCAGCTGCCAAAAACTGTTCATCCATCACTTTCTGCATCGCTTTCAAGCAACCGGCATGCAGATACGCATCAAAGCGATGCTCATTAACCATACAGATTTCCGGCTGCCAGAAGTTGGCAAGTCTCAAAAGGAGTCTTCCAGTTTGATGTCCTCGTTTGTCAAACCAGGAAAGCCTATCCTGCAGTTCCAGGTAAGCATAATAAGGATAATGCTCATTGATGACATAGCGGATAAAGGCATAAGCCGAAGGCGACTGCACCCCGAAGCCACGGCTACAGCCGCAGCGTCTCAACCATCTCCACCATGTACTCAAATAATAATGCATAATCCTTTTTTTTAATGCAAAGATACAAAAAATCTGTGAAATCACAGACCGAACAGGTCAAAAAATCTGTGCACATCTGTGAAATCTGTGGGAAATAAAAAAAAATCTGTGTAAATCTGTAAAATCTGTGGGAAAAAGAAGAGCCTCAGAAATCTTTCGAAATCTGAGGCTCTTAATAAAAGAAGGCGGCTACCTACTCTCCCGCATTGCATTGCAGTACCATCGGCGC
>ERZ1034626.939-NODE-939-length-20436-cov-20.175850_pt1 | contig 20436 bp, 10 predicted proteins | sample MGYA00520652_ERZ1034626 | MGnify/ENA primary metagenome ERZ1034626 (study PRJEB33766, sample SAMN09781765) | gut metagenome | biome: gut microbiome | host: Homo sapiens | place: Madagascar | study: EMG produced TPA metagenomics assembly of the PRJNA485056 data... | reverse complement strand
TTTTATTATGCAGCCATTAGGCTGATTCTGTATTTTCTGAGAATTACTTCTCTGCGTGTCCACCTGCTGATACCGGCCAGTAGAGGTTCTGGTAGAGATTAGAGTTCTCAAGCGAACGGTCGGCTGAAGCTGTACGGATGTCAGTAATACCGATTGGGTAGAGGTAGTAAGCTTCGTGCCACTTGTAGCCGTCTCTCAGCTCGTTGTTGGCATTCATTGACTTGCTGTACGGGCGAACATACTTGCTGAGTGACTTAGATGAGATAACGGCATCGGTCTCACCGTTGCACTTGATGTCAGCAGGGTAGTGCTTGTACATGTTGTCCCAGAAGTTACAACCCTCAGGTATCCACTTTGTTGTAAGCATATTGTCGAAGCCACGCCAGCGGATGAGGTCGGCGAAACGAAGACCCTCAGAGAACAACTCGGTAACGCGCTCACGACGTATATTGTACAGAGTCTTGTCAACAAGCTGTGTGCCTGAGTAACGGCCGAAGTCCATCTCCTTAGAGAGGTCGGTAGCGTCGATTGTCTTCTGGAAATCGGTGTCAACACCTGCACGTGTACGCAGAGTGCGCCAGTATTCCTGCGACTTAGAGTCGAGTCTGCCGTTCAGCTCATAGTCAGCCTCCATATAGTTGAGCAGAGCTTCTGCTGAACGCATCAATGGGCAAGCGTTGGTTGTCGACTGCTCTGAATATTTTGTCTGCTCAGCGTCATAAGTATAGTACTTACGCTGCTGGTAGCCAGTGATACAACGGGTTGCTGCCTCTGTGTTAGTGATGTGGCTTGCCTCTGTCTCGTCAGCAGGCAGATAAACTGGCAATGGCTTGTCCTTTTTAACGTCCGTCATTGTCGGGTCGGTGTATGTAGGTGTGCTCTCACCCCACATAAACAACTGCAGACGCTCATCACGGTCGGCCTTAACGTTGTCAAGAGTTACGTCGCCATGATAGCCACTGTTGTCAGCATAGATAGGCAGGCCATTCTTCATAAGGAATGTCTGGACAAACGAACGTGTGAAACCAGTGTTCTGTCCTGTCACCATTGAGTGGCCAGTCAGGTGCATGATACCATGCTCCTTGCTATACTGCTTCCACATCAGAGCCTCATTTACATTTGCGAGTGACGGCTGACTGAAGAGGTTGAAGTACGGGTTCCAAGCATCCTTATCGCCATATACGGGGTCAATCTTGTGGTTGTTCTCAGCAAGACCGGCGTTGTCGGCAACTTCCTTAGCGGCCTTCATAGCCTCAGCGAGGAAGAACTTAACCTCAGCCTCCTGGTTGAATGTCTTGCCTTGGTTGTATGCCATCTTGGCACCTGGCCAGTTAGCATCGCCCGGTACACGGCCTGAGCCACGGTGATACTTCTCGAATGTACCCTCAAACAGAGCTATACGCGACTTGATGAGCAAGGCAGCCTCGCGGTTTACGCGCTGACCGTTGAACTTGCTGCGTGTGTAGCACATCTCGATGGCCTTGTCAAGGTCAGAAAGGATGAAGCGTGCCACCTCGTTACGCGGTATGCGCTTTGAGTTCTCCACGATAACGTTGTCTTCGTCGGGCAATACCTCAGTGATGACAGGAACGTCACCATAGAGAGCCAAAAGTCGGTAGTAAACCAATGCACGGAAGAAGTGAGCTTCGCCAAGGTAGTTCTTCACTTCCTCTGAATTTGGCAATGTACCGTTACCAATTTGCTTTTGTATGGTATTAATAATGTGGTTGTATATACGTGCTCCATTGTAATAGCCCTGAAAGACTTTTCCAGAAGATACTTCCCAGTGTTCGTCAGCAAAGCGTTGTGTGCTACCACCGCCCCAGCAGTAGATATCTGTATCCCAGTCAGACTTAGCCTTACCCTCGTTCCACTGTCCCCACGAGTGAGACATAGAGCCTGAGAAAGGCATCTCCAGATAACTATCGTAATAGTTGTTCAGATATGCTGCCAACTGTTCGGCATTCTGATAGTAGGCCTCTGGTGTAATTTGGTTGATTGGCTTCATGTCGAGCAAGTCGTTGCATGAGGTGAGGCCAAAGGTTGCTGTTGTTACAGCAGCGCCCAATAGCAGGTTTTTAATATTTATAAATTTCATATTGTCTATTTTTTAAGGTGATAGCTTTAGAATGTAACGTTCAGTCCGACAGCTATTGTGCGCTGCAACGGATAGAGTTTACCAGAACCCCAACCACCATTCAGAGCCTCTGGGTCGAATATCTTTGAGAGGCCTGTCACTGTGAAGAGGTTGTCGCAAGATAAGTAAGCGCGTACACGGCTTATGCTTGCCTTCTCTGTGATAGCCTTCGGAAGAGTGTAGCCAAGCTGAATATTCTTGCAACGCATGTAGGCAGCGCTCTGCAAGTAGCGTGTCTGTCTTTGCTGGTTCTTCTGTGTGCTACCATTCAGATATGGTTTCGGATAGTAAGCGTTCTTGTTGGTCTCGCTCCAGTAGTCGAGGTGCTCTTTGAATCCGCAGCTCTGCCACTCGTCACCAACAACACCCCAGAAGTAGGGCTGTCCTGCATCAGGATTCCAGTCGCACTTCATCACACCCTGGAAGAAGATAGAGAAGTCGATGCCCTTCCATTCTGCGTTAAGATTGATACCGAAGTGGTAGCGCGGTGTAGAGTTACCGATGCGCTTCAGGTCGCCGTGATCCTTAAGTGTATTTGCACCTGAAGTTACCTTATTGTCACCATTCAGGTCCTTGTACATAATGTCACCAGCCTGCCAGTTGGTACCCCAGTTTGGCTTGTTCTTCTCGAGCCATGAGTTCATCTCTTCGTTGCTCTGTGCAATGCCCTTTGTTTCATAGCCCCAGATTTCGCCAAGTTTCTTGCCATTGTAGTAGCCATAGATGCCCTGGTTGTCGAACTCGCCTTCAAACGGATATTCAAGAATCTTAGATGTAGCGTCCGAAATGTTGAACTTCGCTCCATACTTGAAGTCGCCAATCTGGTCGCGCCACTGCAACTCAAACTCCCAACCTGATGAACGCATTTTGCAGTTGTTGGTACGAGGTGCGTCAACACCGAGTACAGATCCCAATATAGGAGCCGGACCAATCATGTCCTTGGTTGTACGGCTGTACCAGTCGAACGAACCTGTCAAGCGGTTGCTGAGAAGAGCGAAGTCGAAACCTACGTCGTATGTCTCAACAGTCTCCCATGTCATGGTGCTGTTAACGATACCCGGCAGACTTGCTGTGTTCTGCTTCTGGCCGTTGATAAGCCATGAACTGCTCTGTGAGCCTACACCCTGCTGCTGATAGAAAGGATACCAGTCAGCGAATGAATTGTAATATGAGCTTGTGTTGCCAAGCTGACCCCAAGAAGCACGCAATTTAAGAGTAGACACTACATTTGCAAGAGGCTTGAAGAAGTTTTCGCGTGCGACGTTCCAACCTGCTGACACTGATGGGAACCAAGCCCAACGGTTATCGTTGGTGAAACGTGACGAGCCGTCATAGCGGAGGTTGAACTCCATCATGTACTTGCTGTCGTAGTCGTAGTTGAGTCGCATGAAGTAACCGGCTGTAGCACGGTGCCAGTAAGCGTCGCTCACGCGTGGGTTCTTCTGTGTGAGGCTCAAGTACGGGAAATCGTTGGTGATAAGGTGAGTACCTGATGCGCTAACGTTGTCTGTACCATACTTCTCGAAGTTAACACCAAGCATACCCTTAAGGTTGTGCATGCCGAGTGAATGAGAATAGTCGGTATAAGCGTTTACTGAGAAGTAGTCGGTCTCTGAGCGGTAGTCGCTTACGCTTGCTACTGAGCCATAGCCAGATTCGCGCTGCCAGCGTGTGCCGTCAGCATAGTATGAGTATACTGGGAACTTATTGGTCTTGCTCTTATAGAACTCATTACGCATAGCGCCTTCGAGGTGGATGTTCCATCCCTTCACAGGAGTGAAGATGAAGTTGAGCTGCTGTGTAAACTGGTTGTTGCGTGTGCCAGTAGTACCACCTTCCTCAAGCTCGGCTATTTCCATACCGTCAGGATAGTGTCCGTTAGGGTCGATGGTAGGACAGGTCGGCCAGCGGCGTGCGATGTTATGGAAGAACAGCCCAGAGAGATACTGTGGCTTCTCATAGTCAGAACGCATAAACTTGGTAGAATATTCTACTTTAGCCCAAGAAGCGAGCTGAGCGCTGATCTTGCCGTTCATTGTGTAACGGTCGAGCTCGTCGTGTCCGTGACGGATAAGACCGTTGTTCATCAAGTAACCGGCACTGATGAGCCAGCTTACCTTATCTGTACCACCCGAGAGTGAGAGGTTATGCTGTGTAGAGGGAACGTTCTTCTTGTAGAACTCGTCAAACCAGTTGGTGTTGGCAAATGAGCCACCGTAGAGGTTGTAGCGGTTGTTGCTGGGGTTGACTACAACACCATAGTACTCTGTCTGAGAAGGATCCTTGTACTCACCGTTGAGATACTTCTCAATACGAGTCATAGTCTCCCCGTTAAAATAGTCACTACCAGTTGCGTTTCTTTGAGCTGCATTAAAATAGTTGGCAAACTGCAGTGAGTTGAGCATTTCAGGCAGCTGTGTAGCTGTAGAGAAACGTACGTCACCGCTATAGTTCACGCGTACCTTGCCCGACTTACCGCTCTTTGTAGTAACAAGTATAACACCGAATGCAGCACGTGTACCGTAGATAGAAGCCGAAGCGGCATCCTTCAATACAGATACGCTCTCGATGTCGTTAGGGTTGAGTGCGTTAATGTCGCCCTCAATACCGTCGATAAGGATAAGTGGAGCGTCTGAAGAACCGTTGCCGATAGAACCAGTACCACGGATTGATATTGCCATAGTGTTGTCAAGCATACCACCGTTTGAGTTGTTAGAGAAGTTAAGTCCCGGTACAGCACCCTGCAGAGCCTGTGACGCGTTGGTTACAGGACGGTCCTCAAGGATTTCCGAGCCTACCATAGACACGGCACCAGTTACGTTCACCTTCTTCTGTGTACCGTAACCTACGACAACCACCTCATTAAGGCTCTGCGAATTGTCCTTCAACACGATGTCGAGTGTCTGGCCTGTCCACTTGATTTCCTGTGGATCACAGCCGATGTAAGTAATGACCAGTGTCTGACCCTTCTGCACTCCATTGAGAGAGAAGTCACCATCAATGCTTGTCACTGTTCCAGTTGTGTTAGAACCTTTCACCTTTACGGAAGCGCCAATAACAGGCTCACCTGATGTGTCTTTCACAACACCCTTCACGATAGCGTTCTGCGCATTTACAGCAAGAGCCGAACCGAGCAAGAGTGCAGTCAAGCCTTCCCTCATTAAGGGCTTAAAAGCATGTCCTTTTTGCATAATTCTTTTGGTTTGTTAGTAAATATAGTTATTTAATGGTTTAATCGCTGTTGTTGATATTATGTAACATCGTTGTTGATATTGATATATCACAGTTGCTGATTAATTATATGTTGTTGCTGCAGACGAGGTTTAGTATCGTTGCAGTAAATGGTCTATAGGATTATAAATTAGTTTTTGCAAAGATATAATAAATTTTAAAATCGGCAAAGCAACTGTTAGTTTTTTTTTAAAAATACGCCAAAAAATGTTGCATTTAGAACAAACATGGGGTGAGATTAAAGCAGGAAGAGGAATGTGGGGAATGGCGAAGTGGCATAAGATATTGTAAGCAATCGCTTTGCGAACAATTCAAAATTGAGCAATTCAAAATCGCAGGCGCAGCCGAGGACAACTCAAAATTCAAAACTCAAAATTCAAAATTCACTTTGCGAAATATCGTACATACAGTAAAAAAGTGTTACAAACAATAAATTGATTCTGGAGATTTCGCAAGGCGTTTTTAGTCGTTTTCATAGTGCCCGACATCGTGTTTTTAAGCAAAAAAGCCTCCATTGCATTGCAAAAGTAGTGATATTGGCTATCAATTGGAGCCCTTTTGCAATGCAACGGAGGCTTAATCGTGCTGCAAAAGGAGTCCTTTTGGCAACGAAAAGGACTCCTTTTGGACGTCAGAAAATTGCACAATCACGCCAGCATCCGCCATAACTCATTGTGTACGTGCCACATAAGGCTGCACGCGCAAAACTCGAAAATTTCGAGCCAAAGATTTCCTCGTGCGCTCAACTCGCAGTTTTGAGCAGTTAAAAATGCAAATATTGTATTGGGAAAGGAAAAAAAGAGCCCCACCCCCAGCCCCTCCCCAGCAGGGAGGGGAGCGATATGCAATATTTGCCTGTACTTATATTTCAGTCATACAAGCATATAGAGATTACACTTTTTCGGACGAATAATCAAACAAACATTACACTTTTTCGGACGAATAAACAAGCAAACCTTACACTTTTTCTGACGAATACAACTCAAAATAAAGCCCTACCAGCAAACAAAGCCCTACCCCTACCCCTCCCCAGCAGGGAGGGGAGCGATATGCAATGAATTAATATAGTAGTGGAGGTCTCCGGCCTCCGCAGCAATCAACGCCCTCTTCCCTAACATACTGGGAGCGGGGACGCCCTCGTCCCCGAAAGAATTAGCGAGAATCAATTGCTATGTCGGGAACGCACTCATCCCCGAAAGAATCAGGGGAGATCAATTGCTTTATCGGGGACGAGGGCGTCCCCTCTCCCAGAACATTTAAATGAATTTCGACAACCACTTCATTCGTTGCCCCGTTGTAGGATGCATTATCTGCAGTTCGGCTGCGTGCAGATACATTCGTGGCGCTGCCGTTCCGCGTCCGTATAGCGGATCGCCGAGTATTGGAGTGGCAAGACCGAGAGGGTGGGCACAGTGTACGCGCAACTGATGCGTACGACCCGTGTGGGGATATAGCCACACGAGGGTGCGACCGCCCTGCGTGCTTACGACACGAAATGTGGTGACCGACGGTTTGCCGTGCTCCATGTCGACACGTTGGCGCGGACGGTCCATTATGTCGGGCATTAGGGGCAGACTGATGGTGCCCTGCTGCGAGGCAGGAACGCCGTCGAGCACCGCCTCGTAGCGCTTGGCTGCGGTGCGGCAGGCAAACTGCTGCTGCAGGGAATGATAGGCTTCGAGGGTGCGTGCCACTACCATCAGTCCGCTGGTGTCGCGGTCGAGCCGGTGTACCATTATCGGATTGCCGTCATACTGATGCCAACGCTGGCGCATTATCGACTCTACGCTCTCCACATTGTCCTTGCCCGGCACCGAGAGCATGCCTGCCGGCTTGTCGACAACGCATATTGCATCGTCCTCGTACACTATCTTCAGCTCTTCGGATGCGGTCGCTGTGAGCGGATTGGGTTCTACGTCGAGCCCCTGAAGCATGTGCGTCAGTATGGGCAGACACTTCGAACGGCATGCGGGATAATAGCTCAGATGATGGCGTATCTCCTGCCGTGGCGACTCGCCCCACCAGAATTCAGCCATGCACACGGGTTGGAGTCCGTGGCTGTAGGCATACTGCAACAGCTTGGGTGCGCAGCAGTCGCCAGCCCCAGCGGGCGGAATGCCGTGTGTGGTGGTGCTGAATATGTCTATGAGGTCGCGTTCTTCGCCATGCGCGTTGAGCATGCGGTATTGCGTGAAGAGCCACCGTTGCAGTTCGTCGCTCATGCTGCGGCGGCGCTGTCGCAACGCTGCTATGCGCTCGTCGTATTGCTGTGTGAGGGCATGGGCTGCTGACAGCTCGGCGTCGAGGCGCTGCTTTAGTCGGCGAAGGTCAGCCTTCAGCGTCTGACTCTCGCGTGTCATGGCAGCAGCCTCAGCCTCGCTGATGTGCACGAGTCCTGCCTGGGCATCGCTGCGACGGCGGTCGCGCTCAGCCTTTGCGCTTGCTATGCGCTGCTTCATGGCAGCAATACGGTCGGCAGCCGACTGTCGCAGCTCCTCCTCACGACTCTTTGCGCTCTGATAATCAGCCGAACGGCGTATGCCGTCTATCTCCTTATTTATATCAGAAATGATGCGTTCGGTAGTCTTGAAGTGTCCATCGGGCTGCTGTGCATTGAATACGGGAGGCACAAAATAATCCCAGTCGTTGTGCCCGGCAAGCAGTCCGGAGTAAGCGGCAATAAATCCCAATGCCCCATCAAAGCCATCGGATTCTTCACTCTTCACTCTTCGTTCTTCCCTTTCACCATCGGATTCTTCACTTTTCCCTTTTCCCTTTTCCCTTACTACGAGTACACCGAACATTTTGCCACAACTCGTTTCGCCCTGCCAGATGCCCGATTCGGCGATGTGGCGTTGCACTTCGGCGGCGGCAAGGCGGCAGAGCGGATGCGGCTCATAGCAAAACGGGAAAGTAAACTGGTGGGGTGGCAGTATGTCGGTATTTAATATATGTACAAATTGATCCATTGTTTATCCTCTTGAATACTCCGCAGGCGTGATGCCGTAGGTCTTCTGAAACACCTTTGAGAAATAGCTTGAGTTGGAAAATCCCACCATATACATCACCTCCGACACCGAGAACCGTCCCTCGCGCAGCATTATGGCGGCGCGCTGCATGCGTATGTGGCGTATAAACTCGACGGGAGTCTTGCCCGTCATCTGCTTCACCTTGCGATAGAGCAGCTTCGAACCGAGTCCGAGCGACTCCTGCAGGCGCGTCACATTGAAGTCGGAATCGGCTATGTGAGCCTCCACCGTGTCCGTAATCTTAGCCAATAAGCGTGCGTCGGCGCTGTCGGCATCAGGCTCCTTGAACGCAGCCGTAGCGCTGTCAGCGTGTTGTGATGAAGCCGAAGCGGTTTGAGCCGGATCGAAAGCCATAGTCACTACAATCTGGTTGTCGTCGCTATGCACAACACTTGCGCCACCCTGCTGCTCGGCAAACTCATGAACGAGGGCGAAGGTGTTAGTGTCGGCAGGCATGATATTGTCGGGCATGCGATAGTAGCGGTTGAAAACGAAGGGTATATCGTTCTGTGCTATCGTCTTGCCGGGTATGGTTACGTTTATACGCACCCTATCGTCGCAGGTAGTTATGGCAATGCGCACGGGGTCGGCGGTGTTGCGGTTGTTCACAGCGAAGTCGATAAGTTCAGCCAAAACGGGTTGCAGGCGCACCACGTCGACGCACACGTATGCCGTAGGCACATCGGTGCGATAGTCTATCTCCACCGCTTTGCCATAGCGCAAGCGTGCATCGTCGGCAGCGCGTCGGCAGAAATCAACAATGTCGAGCGTCGTCTTGGGCGTAGGGTCGTTGTCGGGTCGTGTCTGCATCACGTCGAGAGCCTTATGCACAAGCATGTTCATGTCGACCACGTCGTGGCGCATCTGCTCCAGACGGCGCACACCGGCGGTGTCGGTTTCGGCATGAAGCATGTCGAGCACCGAGCCGAACAGCGAGCCGAGCGGCTGCTTGAGCTGTCGCGACAGATTGTCGAAGAACTGCGAACGGGCTGCCGACTCCTGCATGATGCGCTTCTTGGCAAGGCGCTCCTGATGCAGACGGCGGCGCATAATGTAGAAGTTCATTATCCACACGAGCAATGCTGCAATCACAAGCAGATAAACAATCTTAGCCCACAGCGACCAGTACCAGGGCGGAAGAATGGTGACTCCGTAGCTGAGCACCTCGTCTTTGGCGTCGCCAAGGGCGTCAATCTGGCGCACCTCGAGCGTATAACTGCCCGGAGGCAGGGCGTTGTAGCTTATCTCATGACGCTCGCCATGAAGGTATTGCCACGTGCGGTCGATGCCTTTAAGGCGATAGGCGTACACGCAGGGTTGCTGTCCCGACATGGGAAGGTCGGACAGCTGGAACGTCACGTTGTTCTGCGTGGAGGCGAGCGTCACTTCCGACAGATACGCCGTGCTGCCCTCTTCGGGCACGAACGGCTTGCCGTCGACCATCATGCCCGACATGAACATGTGGCAGTGCTGCCGCTTCTCATTCATGCGAGCAGTGGGAATGCTCACCACAGCGTCGTTGCCGCCAAGCAGAACGCTATGCGACACGCGGTCGTAACAGATAGCAAGCGGACGGAATCCGGGCACGGCGAAGCGCATGGAGCGTCCGTCGGCACGCAGTATGCAGCAGTCGTTGCCCATGACAGCCCACATATCGTCCTCCACCCGACACAGCATGGCGGTGGCATCGCTGCCATATCCGGCTATGTGATAGGTACGGTCGGCTTTGGCATTCATGCCGAAGCAGCGTATCTCGCCGTCCATTGCCGCCCAGATGTTGCCCTTACGGTCTACAGCGAGGTCGTTGATGATGCGGTCTTTGGCTATGACGTGCTCCACACGCAACGTGTTGGGGTCGATACGGTCGAGTCCACGGTCGTACATTCGCACCCAGATGCGTCCGCGTCCGTCCTTGACGAGCTGCCACACGTGTATGCCCTGCAACTGCGAGAGCAGATGTCGGTCGGCTATTACGGTATCATCTGTAGCACTGAGCAATTTCTCTTTGGCTATTACGAAAACGCCTCCCATATACGAGCATATCCAGTAGCGCCCCCGTCCGTCGTCCACCACGTCGTAAGCCCACGCCGTGCTGTAGCGTCGCGAGGGGTCGGTGACGATGACGTTGCGCATCTGTCGGGTCAGCGGATTGTATATGTTGAGTCCGTGGTCGGTACATACGAGCACCCTACCCTCGCCGTCGGAGTACACACGACGCACACGGTTGTGCGACATATAGTGCGCAGTTGAGGTCTGGCGATACCACGCTATGTCGGCACCCATGTCGGGCAGGAATCCGTGAGTGGCTCTGTAGGCGATGAGTCCGTTGGTTCCGCCGAGCCACAGCATGTTGTCGGCGCTGCGGAATATGAGGTGCAGGCAGTTGCCGTCGCCCGTATGGGTGATGTCGCTGAGCGGAGTGTAGGTATAGAATGGGCGACGCTGTATCTCGGACACGCCCTGGTCGGTGCCAGCCCAGAGGTTGCCCCAACGGTCGTTGAACACCGCCCACACTATGTTGTTGGCTATTGAACGTGCCGAGCGTGAGTCGTGCAGGGCGTGGCTTATATGGTTCGACACCTTATTATATATGAACATTCCGTTGTCGGTACCTGCATATATGTTGTCGCCGTGCAATGCGAGCGACTTGATGGAGTTGCCCGTGAGTGGCGTTACGGGGCTGAATGTGCGCCAGTCGTAACGGTAGAGCGCGCCCTCGGTGCCTATCCACACGTCATTGGTGCCACGGTCTGGAGCGAGAGCGTTGACGAGCGGCTGCGGTCCGTTGCCTATCGGTATGCGGCGTACGCTGCCGCCAGGCGAGCGCAGAGCCAGTCCGCCTAAGGTTCCGACAAGCAGTCCGCGAGGGGTGGAGAGCAATGAGTATACGTTCTGCAGCTGTCGGTTCTCCAGACGTATGTCGTTGGCGGCGAGACAGCAGCTGTACAGTCCCGTTGCACTGCCCATCCAGAGCCGTCCCTGATGCAAAGTCACGGCACGAATGTCCTTAGGCGACTGTCCCTGGGGCTGCTTGTAGCGTCCGCTTCGTATGTCGTAGACCAGCAGTCCGCGCTCTGTGCCCATATAAATGATATTGTGGCTGACGAGCATTGAGTGTATGCGTGTGGCAACGACGGTGCCGTCGGCAGCTGTGTTGTGTGGTATGGTGCGGTAGCCGTCGTACGAGTAGAGTCCGCCTTCGGTGCCCAGCCACACCATTCCCTGCTCGTCCTGCGCTATGGAGCACACGGTCGAAGCCTCAGCAATGGCTATATTGCTGAAGGTCTGGGCTGATGTGAGCGCCGAGAGCAGCGCAAGTATAAAGGTAAAGAGTAAATTTCTCATTGCGATGTGGTGTGGGGTTAAGACATTTTAATGGTTTCATTTTCACGGCGTTAAATTACAAAAAAAATGTCAGACTTGAATAAAACAACGCCAACAATATATCAACCTATCATGTTTAGGCAACAAAAATACACTTTTAAGGACGACATTTTGTGATTATCAACACTTTTAAGGACGACTTTTTGTGATTATCAACACTTTTAAGGACGACTTTTTGTTGTATTTAAATAAAAAAATGTACATTTGTAATTGTAAACATCAAATTATCAGAGTCTTATGAAAAGAAGTGCTATCAAATACTTATATCAATGGAAGGAGAGCAACCATCGAAAGCCATTGATTATGCTTGGAGCCCGTCAAGTGGGTAAAACCTGGCTGATGCAAGAATTCGCCAAAGAAGCCTATACCAACAGTGTATATGTAAACTTTGAAGACAATGAGATGCTTCGTGAATTGTTTGTGAATGATTTTGATATAAATCGCATCATCAACAGCCTACAATGGAGTACGGGAGTAACTATAGATGAGAATACGCTTATTATTCTTGACGAGATACAAGAAGCCCCAAGAGGAATAACGGCATTGAAGTATTTTACTGAAAAGGCTTCTCAATATCACGTCATTGCAGCAGGTTCTTTACTCGGAATTGCCATGCATCAAAATGACTCTTTTCCAGTAGGCAAGGTGGATTTCATGCATTTATATCCACTTTCCTTCTTTGAATTTTTGGAAGCGGTTGGCGAGAGTCGTATGAAGGATTTGTTAATGTCGAAAGATTGGTCAATGATAACAATGTTCAGAAATCAATTTGAGGAGCGTTTGCGACAGTATTATATTGTAGGTGGAATGCCCGAAGTGGTTTCTTCATTTGCCAATGAAGGCAATCTGACGAGAGTAAGAACCATACAGAAGGCTATACTGGAGTCGTACGAACGTGACTTTTCAAAACATGCGCCTGCTATTGAAGTGCCACGTATCCGTATGGTATGGCGCTCAATACCTGCTCAACTGGCTAAAGAGAATAAGAAGTTCGTATACGGAGCAGTAAAGGACGGAGCGAGGGCTAAAGATTTTGAACTTGCCATCGAATGGCTAAAGGATGCAGGTTTGATATATAAGGTAAACCGATGCAAAAAAGCTCAGTTACCACTGGCTGCATACGAGGATTTTTCAGCTTTTAAATTGTTCTTATCCGATATTGGTTTGATGGGAGCAATGAGTAATATTCCGGTTCAAAGTCTGTTAGATGGTAATGTACTGTTTTCGGATTTTAAGGGTGCATTGACCGAACAGTATGTATTGCAGCAATTGAAAGAAAAATCATCATTGTCAATATATTATTGGTCGGCTGAAAACTCGCGAGGTGAAATAGATTTCTTGTTGCAAGATGAAGAGAATATTATCCCGGTAGAAGTAAAGGCTGAGGAGAATTTGCAAGCAAAGAGCCTTAGGGTGTTTGTAGAACGCAATCCGGGATTAAAAGGTATACGGCTATCTATGTCGCCTTATCGTGAGCAGGATTGGCTTGTCAACTATCCATTATATTCTATATTGGCACTATAAGTATCAAAAGGGAAGTTATCGGAAGTTAACTTCGGGAGAAGCCCTAACTTCCGATAACTTCCCTTTTGCCCCACCCTCATACATCTCTACAATTCTCCCTTTTGGCTTTACATTTCGGTCAAACCCTTTGTTTATCGGGGTTTGCGGGCGTTTTTGTCTGTTTTGTTTTGCCTTTTGTCCAATTTGTGATGCGGTTTTCCTTTTATTCGTTGTAATTTTGCAACCGAACCGAAAACCTATCCGTTTCAAATCTTCAATAGAATAAGTGAAAAGTGAAAAGGGAAAAGTGAAAAATCCGAATGCTTTGAAAAGAAAAGGAACGGCAACGACATGACCTATTACAGCAAGCGTCAGCAATGGGGATATTACATAACGACTACCGCCGACAACGAGAAGGTTACGATTGATGCCGATGCAAAGGAGTATAACAAGACGACACGAACCGACTATGCCGACGAAAAGACTCTTCACTTCGACGCAAACGACGGAAAGCTCTCGCAGGCTTCGGCTTCTACGGGCATCAACATAGCCAAGGCGGGCACTTATACGATAATCGTTGCTGAAGACGATGAAATGGGGCCGCACCATAATGGAATAGGAACTTCTACAAACCGATAGTTCCGACCATAAAACCTCCTTGATTAATGAATACGTTATCATCTGCCAATGAATACGTTATCGTTGACCAATGAATACGTTATCGTAGGCTTATGAATACGTTATCGTTTTTCATCAATCAAAGGACAAAACAAAAAGAAACAAAACGACAAACAAACAAAACGCTCTACCCTTCACTCCCTCCCTACTGGGGAGGAGTGGAACGGAGCCTTTACATTATATTATATACAATGAAAAAATCATTCCTTAAACCGCTTCTACTCGCTGCCTTGGCGTTCGTCACGTTATCTTCGTGCAGCGACGACCACGATACAATTCCGCAGAAAGAACCGACCTATGACATGACCGGTTTTGCAAAGGGTGCCGACGTGAGCTGGCTCACACAGATGCAGGCTTCAGGCAAAAAGTTCTACAACAGCAACGGTACCGAGCAGGACTGCATGTCGCTCTTGCGCGACCTTGGTGTCAATTCCATACGTCTTCGTGTATGGGTTGATCCCGCAGACGGATGGTGCAACAAGAAGGATCTGCTCACTAAGGCATGGCATGCGAAGAATCTTGGCGAGCGAATAATGGTAGATTTCCACTATTCTGACTCATGGGCCGACCCTGGCAAGCAGAACATCCCTGCTGCATGGAACGACTTCAAGGACGACCTCGGCAAGATGAAGGCTGCCGTAGCAGAACATACAACCGACGTACTGAAGTATCTTAAGGACAACGGCATTGATGTCGAGTGGATACAGATAGGCAACGAGACTCGTACGGGAATGCTTTGGCCGCTCGGTCTTGCAAGCGACAACAACTTCAGCAATTACGCTGCGCTCAACAATGCGGGCTACGACGCTGCCAAAGCAGTCTATCCCAATGCCCAATGCATCATACACATTGACAAGGGCAACGACCTTGGCGGATTCACATGGATGTTTAACGGACTGAAAGCAGCCGGTGCAAAGTGGGACGTTATCGGTATGTCGCTCTATCCCGAAGACAACAACTGGCAGAAGTTGACCGACGACTGCCTCAACAACATCTCTACTCTCGCCACACTTTACAATAAGAAGGTGATGATATGCGAGATCGGCATGCCATGGGACTCGGAAAATGCCGCTGCAATGATGCAGAAGATGGTGGACGGATGCAAGGCCAAGGCTGAATGTCTGGGCATTTTCTACTGGGAACCGGAATGTTACGGAGGATGGAACGACTACAACAAGGGAGCGTTCGACTCTAACGGCAAGCCGACCGATGCTCTGAATGCTTTCAAGAATTGATAGTTGAGAATTATTATTAAACTCAATATATAATCTACATTTAATATATAATCAATGAATCGTTTAAATACATTAATATCTAACATGCTCAACAGCATACCTCTCCCCTCCCTGCGGGGGAGGGGCTGGGGGTGGGGCTTCTGTGGCTTCTGCGCCCTTTCTCTCGCTGCATCGCTCACCGCTTCTGCCCAACGCAGCACAATCAATCTGAAACAATGGCAGTTCTCGCGCGACAGCATAAGCTATAAAGCTGTCACCGTTCCGCACGACTGGGCCATCAACGGACCCTTCGACAAGAAGTGGGACCTTCAGTTTGTCGCCATAGAGCAGAACGGCGAAAAGGAGAAGACGGAGAAGTCGGGACGCTCGGGCGCTCTGCCTTGGATTGGACGTGGATTCTATAAGACCACAGTCAACTTGAAGCGACTGCCCAAGACGGCTGTCCTGGAGTTTGACGGAGCCATGGCAGACCCTCATGTGTATATTAATGGTAAGCTGGCGGGCCACTGGGCTTACGGATATAACGCCTTCCGCGTTGATGCTGCGCCATACTTGAAGAAAGGAAAGAACGAGATTAGCGTGAGCCTCAACAACCGCGAAGAGAGTTCGCGATGGTATCCGGGCGGTGGATTGTATCGTCCCGTACAACTCGTGATGAATGCCGACGCTGCAACCATCAATCCGTGGGGCTGCTATTTCCGCACAGAGTCGATAAACAAAGGCAAGGCTGAGGTGAGCATCTGCACCAATATAAACAATGTAGACAAGACTCTCTCGATAGAAAACCAGCTCGTCGATGCCACGGGCAAGGTGGTGGCGCAGTTCAAATACGGCGACTTCGACGCCCAGGGCAACGTTGTGAAGACGCTGACTGTGGACAATGCGCAGCTATGGTCGCCCGAATCACCTTATTTATATAAGCTCGTCACACGCCTATACCGCAACAACCGCCTCATCGACCAGACCCAGCAGAAGGTGGGAATACGCACAGTGCGTGTGGCGCAGTATGACGGTTTCCAGCTGAATGGAGTTTCGCGCAAGATAAAGGGAGTGTGTCTGCATCACGACCTGGGTCCAATAGGTGCCGCAGTGAACAAGGCTGCGCTCATCCGACAGATACGCACGATGAAGGATATGGGTTGCGACGCCATCCGCACGGCTCACAACATGCCGTCGACATGGCAGATGGAGATATGCGACTCGATGGGTATGATGGTGATGGCTGAGAGTTTCGACATGTGGATTTATCCGAAATGCAAGAACGGCTACGCCCTCAACTTCAAGCAGTGGGCAGACAAGGACATCGAAAACCTTGTGCTCAACCATCGCAACCATCCCTCTATCATCATGTGGAGCATTGGCAACGAGATACCAGAACAGTGGAGTGAGGAGGGCCGCAACATCTCGGAGCATCTGCAGAACATCTGCCATAAGCTCGACCCAACACGCCCCGTAACGCAGGGAATGGACCAGGCTGAGGCTGCGCTCAATTCGGGCTTCGCCCAGGTCATGGACGTTCCGGGATTCAACTATCGTGTACACAAGTACGACAAGAACATCCGCCAGCTGCCTAAGGGATTTCTCCTTGGTTCGGAGACAGCCTCAACAGTCAGCTCGCGCGGCGTGTATAAGTTCCCCGTCGAGCCTTCCGACTCGAAGAAGTATGCCGACGGCCAGTGTTCAAGTTATGATGTTGAGTATTGTCCGTGGAGCAATCTGCCCGACGACGACTGGCAGATGCAGGACGATCGCAACTATGTGATAGGCGAGTTTGTATGGACCGGCTACGACTATCTGGGCGAACCGTCGCCCTACGACGAGTATTGGCCGTCGCGCTCGAGCTACTTCGGCATCTGCGACCTTGCGGGTCTGCCCAAAGACCGTTACTACCTGTACCGCTCACACTGGCGCAAGGACGACGCTACGCTGCACGTATTGCCGCACTGGACATTCCCCGGACGCGAGGGCGAGACCACACCAGTATACTGCTACACGTCGTATCCGATGGCTGAACTCTTCGTCAACGGCAAGAGTCAGGGCCGCATCACTCATAATCCCGGCTCACGTCTGGACCGCTACCGCCTGCGTTGGAACAACGTGAAGTATGAGCCGGGCGAGATACGCGTTGTGGCTTACGACTACGACGGCACGCCTAAGGCAGAAAAGACAATACGCACGGCTGGTGCTCCGGCTCGCATCGTGCTGAAAGCCGACCGCAGCAGCATTTCGTCGAAGGGCGAAGACCTCGCGTTTGTGACCGTATCGGTAGTAGACAAGGACGGCAATCCGTGCGCCACGGCAACCAACAAGATGAAGTTCCATGTTACGGGTGCTGCCAAGTTCCGTGCAGCCTGCAACGGCGACGCCACCTCGCTCGTGCCCTTCAACTCAACCGAGATGCCGCTGTTCAGCGGCGAGCTGGTAGTGGTAGTGGAAGGAATGAAGCACGGCACGGCAACGCTCAGCGTCTCAACCGAAGGTTTGCCCATGGCAACGCTGCCCATAATAGTGGAGTAAACTGCTGACAACAGATTACCATACAAAACCCTCACCTTTCAAAAAGGAGTCCTTTTGCATTGCAAAACGAGTCCTTTTGAGGTGCAAAAGGAGTCCTTTTGCATACCAAAAGGACCCCTTTTGAAAGCCAAAATGAGTCCTTTTCAAATATATACTTAGCAAATTCCGTTCATTGGATAGCAAAAATGTTTCATGAAACAATTTTTGTTATCCAATGAACGGAATTTTAACTTCAGTAGGTTGCTGTAATCCTAACTTTGCAACGTCGAAACAACAAAACGACTTACGCACCTAAATTGGGAACGTTTGCAAAAACTTAAACCTTACATATTATGTATTCCAACAGCAACTACACAAAATTATCGGCACTTATGCTCGCCTCATTTATGGCTATAACAGCAAATGCCCAGAGCGACAAATCGTCGAAGTCATCCAACTCAAAGGAGGAAGGCAACCGCAACGTGATGCTCAACGCAGCAAGCGCCAACGGTCCGCGCGAGATTCAGATTGGTCTGCCCTCTGCCGATGTCAATGTATTGGAGAACGGTCTGCCCGTCACTTACGCCACCAGTCCTCATCCCGTCAACGCCACTTGGCGCTCGGATGCAAGTCTCTCACACGTAGGTCTTCTCAAGATTTCAGAAACAGCCATCACCACGGGCAACATCGGTTATGCCGTCAACTCGCAGACCCAGTTGGGTCAGGAGGGTTTCCAGGGCGTGCTCAACTACAAGACCAACCACTTCGGATTGCAGGAGTTCTCGCTCAACATGAACGGAAAGATGGCAAAGGACCTCTTCTACAGCGTCAGCGCCTACCAGGATTTCGACCCGGGAACGTTCAAGCTGCGCTCGTCGCAGTATCAGGACCGCACACAGATATATAAGGCTGCGCTCACAAAGCGATATGCCGAGGGCCGTGGCGAGCTGACAGCTATGTACAAGTACAGCAATTCGCACCCCGTGTACAACTACGCCACCCAGTCGGCTCCGTTCATCTACGTTGGCGACGGTTCGGTTAAGGAGTTCGGCAAGTTCAAACTCGGCACCACATCTTACCTGCCCATCGACGCCAACATCACCTATCGCGACATGCGCACGGGCGAACTGAAGCAGACATCGCTCTACGATTACGACGAGAACCGCTCGTCTGAGGTTTCGTTGCTCAACAATCTGAGCTTCGGCGACGGCTTCAACTGGAAGACATCCGTTCGCTACGACCACGCACGCGGAGCCTTCGTATACCAGACTCCTATGTCGCTCATCGACCTGCAAGGCGACGGTGCAGCCTCAGCTTACAACTATAAGTACAGCGACGCTATGGGCGCTGCACAGAAATACAACGGCCGCTATGTTCAGACCCGTATGTCGTGCCTCAACGCCGGAACCATCGACGAGCTGCTCTTCACTACCGAGCTGTCTAAGCGATTCAACAATTCAACCCTCCGCGTGGGTATGAACGAGTGGTACTACGACATCGACTACTGCTCAAACACTACGATGTACGACCAGAGCGTACCCGAAGACGGATCTTACGCCGTGCGCCTTTGGGATGCCAACAAGACACAGAGCGTGTTCTACGATTTCAACAAGAACGCGTCAGAGTATTACAAGGGTCATGAGAACAAGCTCGCCCTCTACCTCACTCACGACTGGGACATCACCCCGAAGCTCAACGCCTACTACGGCGCTCGCATAGAGTGGCAGCGCCTCAAGGGCGAGAACGCAGCCGTGAAGAATGCTGCCGGCGACTACGTGGGCCGTTTTGCCGACTACCATCTCGGTGCAACGGCTGCCGATGGCACAAAAATTGCTCCTACAAACATGAAGTACGACTGGGTGAACTACGACTTCACAGCAGCCCTTACATATAAGTTGACCAACAACTTCGGACTCACCGGCGACTTCACCTACATCGTGCAGCACCCGAACATCTCGACATTCGCCCCGGCTTCGATGCCAAACACCGACAAGATAAGCGTGCCTCTGGGCCGTGCAGGTATCTACTACAACAACAAGTGGTTGATCCTCACATCGCTCTTCTCGTATATCTCGAAGACCAACAACAACTCAACGCTCAATCTGCAGCACGACGGCGAGATCAAGGCAGCGCCACTGACATACGACATTCAGACTTGGGGATGGACTACAGACGTGGTTGCCCACCCGTTCAAGGGTTTCGACTTCCACTTCCTCTTCACCTATCAGAAGCCGACATACAAGAAGTATGAGACCAGCGTGACATTCAGCAGCGGATATGTTGGCAAAATCAACGCTACCGGAAACATCGTAGCTGAGATTCCTGAAGTGCTCATCGAACTTGACCCGAGCTATATGATTACACCTACTTTGAAGGTCTGGACATCGTTCCGCTACTTCTCTAAGACCTACGCCAACATCAATCAGGCTTACTACTTCAACGGCCATTGGGAGACATTCGGCGGACTGAACTGGCAAGCTAACAAGCGTCTGTCGCTCGGCTGCACCGTTGTCAACTTCCTCAACCAGACTGGTGCCAAGGGCTCTATTGCCGGTGCCGAACTCATTACGAAGGACGAAGCCAAGGACATCAAGAACCAGCTCATGACAGGTTCGTATCTGCGACCGTTCACAGTGGAGTTTACAGCAAGTCTTAAATTCTAACAGGGAGCCCCACCCCCTGCCCCTCCCCCGCAGGGAGGGGAGTAATATGAACTGCTACTTTGGGTGTTATGATATAGCAA
>ERZ1034626.937-NODE-937-length-20547-cov-10.884687_pt1 | contig 20547 bp, 17 predicted proteins | sample MGYA00520652_ERZ1034626 | MGnify/ENA primary metagenome ERZ1034626 (study PRJEB33766, sample SAMN09781765) | gut metagenome | biome: gut microbiome | host: Homo sapiens | place: Madagascar | study: EMG produced TPA metagenomics assembly of the PRJNA485056 data... | reverse complement strand
TAATAGAAGCGTGGACCAGCCAGGGCTTGAACCTGGGACCTCCAGATTATGAGTCCGATAGAATGATATTTTATGAAATTTTATAATAATATATTTCGCTGATTCTCAGGTTTTTAGTATTTTTGCGGTCGTTTGTGATACTCTATCAAACCCCGTATCAAAACGCCTCTGTTTTCCCATTGTTTTCCCGATATACATCGGAAATAAAGGGGGTTTAGGGTGAAAGTGGCGAACTTTGTTTTCCCATTGTTTTCCCAAAACAGAGAAAATGACATGCATAAAACCTCCAGACTATAGTAAGGAATATGGCAAAGAAACTGGATACAACATACAGGAGCGCAAGGTTCGGAAGTTGTACTTACGCACTCATTATTGACAAGCGTCATCCAAAGAAGGATCGGGACACTTTTCCTGTCGCAATGCGTTATACTATTGATAGAAAGTCATGGTATAACTATGTGGCGGGCGAATTTACAGAAGAAGACTTTGCGAAGGTTTGTACGCTGAGCGCAAGAGCAGTCCGCTCAGAACTATATGAGAAGAAAATTGAATTTGATGCCATCTTTGAGGCGCAGACAGAGTTGATAGAGCGCTTGGGCAATAGTCTGACGCTCGATAGAATCAAGTCTGTTGTTACAGGTGTGGACACAAACAAAGAATCATCCTTCATTGGTGTGTGGGAAAACAAGATTAACTTCTACCGTACCCATAATAATGGTGAGAAATACACCACCGCAGAATCGTATGAGTGTGCATTGAAATCATTCATGAAGATTATCTGGAACAGACCCATCGAAGGCTTTAAGGTAGGGAAGGAAGATATTGAATATTGGAATAACGGCATGATACACGGCGTGGAGGATGCTGACGGAAACATGGTTGGCAAGATTAGTGATACCACTCGCGGCATTTACCTACGCTCCTGCCGCGCTGTATGGAACGAGTGCGTATCTATGGGTTTTCTTGCCAATCAAGAATATCCATTTTCTAACATCCAGAAGAAGAAACTTGTGGCCATTCCCGTTGGTGATACGAGAAAACACTGCTACCTATCAGTTGAGCAGATGACAGAATTGTATCGCGTATTCACGGAAAAACGCTATCCCAATACATGGAAGGCAGGGTATGCTGAGAAAGCTCATTACTCACTTGGGCTATTCCTTGCCCAATACCTTTGCAATGGCTTCAATATGGCAGATGCAGGCGAGTTGACGTACTCTCAATATTACTTTGATACCGGCAGAAAGGCTTTCAAATTCAAGCGTGTGAAGACAACCAATCGCACCGAGGGCGGTTCTGAGGTTATCATCCCCATCATAGAACCCCTTCAGCGAATCCTTGATGAGATTGCAGCAGAGCCTGTGCTCAATGGCTTCGTCTTCCCTGATATCCTACAAGGAGCAGAACTCAAAGTAGACAAGCGTAAGCGCATCTCTCAAGAAAATTCCAACGTGCAGGATCGTGTTATCAAGATCTGTCAGGATGTGTTGCATTGGGAGGTGCGCCCATCAGGAACATGGTGCAGGCATTCCTATGGTACAAACCTAGCTCACGCCCGCGTTGAAGAGAAATACATCTCTGAGAGTATGGGACACTCCACAAGCAAGTCCATCACCGACAGATATATCGCCCAATACCCTCTGGAGACCCAATTTGAGTATAATAGCAAGTTGCTGGATTTGGAGCCAAAGGTAACAGAGGAGGACATCAAAAACATGACGGAGGAAGAGAAGACTGCTATGCTCCTAAAGCTCTTGGCAAAGAGATAGCCCTGCTTTTCTGCAAAGTTGTATCATTAGTTTGCATGCAATTAAGGATAAACGCATGTGAAAAATGTAATTGACAGGAAAACGTGCGGATTTGTGCCCCTTTTGAAGTAACATTGTACACCTCAAATAAAAAAATGGGTAGAACTTATGAATGATAAGAAATTCACTATACAGCTGCTGAGCAATTATCAGCAAAGATGCTTTGTGGAATTCCTGACAGAATGGAAGAAGGAGCACGAAGAAGAGTATCTGTCTTTTCGAGATGATTTAGAATCCAACACTAGTGGTGATTTCTCTGTCTATGCTAAATTGTTCGAGATGGCAGTGGAGTGTATCCCTGCAAACATTCTGGTTATGTGCAAGGAACTATTTGGGGCAGAGGTTCTTCCCTCTGAAATAGATGACAAGAAAAGGGAAATAGACGAGCTTGTTGAAAAGTTTCTTTATTTCGATGGGTACGCTCGTTTCGACACCTCGCAGGAAGAATGGACAGAGGAATATGTAACAGAGAAGGATGAACCGGACACCCCAAAGGTCTTCTATTTTAGAATACCCGGGATTGATGAGTGGTGGAACGGCATTCCTGCCAATTATCGTATGCTTGCACTGATGTTTCTGGGATCTCGCGAGGAGGAACTCAAGATGCAGGGACGTCGACTTATTCTTGCAGGACTTTTCTGTATGAATGAGATTATTTGCAACCTCTGCGATTTGGCCCTTGAAAAACAGAATCCCATCTTACTAAGTGGTCTGTACTACATAGTACTTGACCATGGACTCAGGAGCACGTCAAAACTGATGAGCAACGCTATGAGTTCCATGGGCGCTCAAAGCATGCTTATTACAACCCTTGTAACCAATGTGGTTGGTAAATTGGTGTCAACAAGCGTATCTAAGGGATATGATAAAAAGGCGGACTGGAAGAAAGATGCAAAAGAATACAATAATACAGACATCCAACGTGAAGTGACTGCAGAATTAGCTGCAACACAGGGAAGACACGGGCGTCATCGTATTCAGCAAGAGACTCAATCTCTTGACGATATTCTTATCGCTAAGGATAAACCTGCCCTCAAAGAGGCCATCATGGCTGCCCTCAATGACATGGAACACGAGTACGAAACGGCATATATCAAGGCAGCCCTTATTCGTTCTGGACATATGGACAAGGACATGGGCTTCGAGCCATTCCTTCGCGCAGTAAATAGATTTTCCGGTAAAGAGTATAAGAAGGATCCTGCCCAAAGAATAAACGCTGAGATTGTTTACGACTTCCGAGAGAAGTTTGAGATGTCCAAGACTTCAAAACACCAGAGAGGGCGTAGGATTATCTTGTACCTTTCAGACAAGTTTTATAGTATTCCGTAGTCAACGCATTAGGATATCGGGACGTATATTTAGGAGAAGGCCATCGTCGCATTTTGCTTCGGTGGCCTTGTTGCATATAGACCAAATAATTGTTGATGCGACCCCCGAATTATTCAAGATTGAAGTTAAACGCAAAGAAAATGATGGTTTTTCTTCAGTTTTTTATGAATTTATGATGGATTTTCGGATAAACAATGTAACTTTGGAATCAAATTCAAATTGAAAGTCAATGAATAGTAAGGATCTCAATCGCATAAAGGTAGTTCTTGTAGAACAAAAGAAAACGGCAAAATGGTTGGCAGAACAGGTCGGAAAAGATCCTACCACTGTTAGCAAATGGTGCACGAACACCTCTCAACCATCGCTCGAAACACTTGGCAAAATAGCGAGTATTCTTCAGGTAAAAATGAGTGAACTAGTTCGAAACACTTAACTATTTAAGTATGGCTAAGAAGAAAAAGAATAATACTCCAGGTCTCTTTGACACTCCCAAGACTGAGGAGCAGATAAAGATGGAGAATGCGCAAGACTTGTACAACTTCCTGTTCGAGGCCTGCAACATACTCCGTGGTCCTGTGAGCCAAGATAATTTCAAGGATTATATCACGCCAATTCTCTACTACAAGCGCATCTCGGATGTATATGACGAAGAGATGCAGGCTGCATTGGAGGAGAGCGGTGGCGATATGGATTATGCGATGTTGCCTGAGCAGCATCGTTTCGACATACCTGACGGCTGTCACTGGCAGGATGTACGCGAGCGCTCGGAAAACCTTGGCGCTGCCATAGTCGGTGCCATGCGCAAGATAGAACTGGCCAACCCTGATACCCTCTATGGAGTGTTGAGTATGTTCTCGAGCCAGAAATGGACCAACAAGAATATCCTCACCGACGGCAAGATACGCGACCTCATCGAGCATCTCTCTACCCGCAATCTTGGCAACAATGCTTATCCTGCCGATTTGATGGGTGATGCCTACGAAGTGTTGCTGAAGAAGTTTGCCGATGACTCGAAGGCCCAAGCGGGTGAGTTCTATACACCACGTTCGGTGGTAAGTCTGCTTGTTCGTATTCTCGATCCCAAGCCAGGCGAGACGGTCTATGACCCTGCCTGCGGTAGTGGTGGTATGCTCATCGAGGCTGTACATCACATGCACCACGACAATCTCTGTTGTGGTAGCATCTTCGGCCAGGAAAAGAATGTTGTCAATGCTGCCATTGCCAAGATGAATCTTTTCCTGCATGGTGCATCCGATTTCAATATCATGCAGGGCGACACACTTCGCTCACCAAAGATTCTGCAGGGTAGCGGCATCGCCAAGTTCGACTGCGTGATAGCCAATCCTCCGTTCTCCCTTGATAAGTGGGGATCTACAGAATGGTCGTCAGACAAGTTTGGCCGTAACGTCTGGGGTACGCCGTCAGACTCTTGCGGTGACTATGCGTGGATTCAGCACATGGTGAAGAGTATGGCACCAGGCAATAGCCGCATGGCAGTGGTAATGCCACAGGGCATTCTCTTCCGTGGCAATGAAGAAGGGCGCATCCGTGAGAAACTGGCCAAGAGTGATCTCATTGAGGCTGTGGTAACACTTGGTGATAAACTCTTCTATGGCACTGGCCTCTCTCCGTGTTTCCTCATTCTCCGTAAGATGAAGCCAGCAGAGCACTCTGGTCGCATCTTGATGATAGATGGCACCAAGATACTCACTGCCAAGCGTGCCCAAAACATCCTCTCTCCTGCAGATGTGGACCGTCTCTATCAGCTTTATGCCGACTACAAGGATATAGAGGACTTCTCGAAGGTAGTTACCCTGAAGGAAATCGAAGAGAAGGAGTTCAACCTCTCGCCCAACCGCTATGTGAAGTATCACAAAGAGGCTATCCGTCCTTACGAGGAGGTAAAGAAAGAATTCATCGAAGCCCTTGAAGCCGTTCGTCTGGCAGAAGAGGAATTTAAGAAACTTATCAGCGCATAAATCATGGCAGAACAGAAGAAATACAGAATGAAGGGTGAACCTATCTCACTCGACGAAATGAAGCAGTTCCTGTGGGGAGCGGCTACCCGTCTGCGTGGCCAGATTGATGCCGCTGGCTACAAGGAATACATCTTCCCTTTGCTGTTCTTCAAGCGCATCTCAGATGTGTATGACGAGCAGTTTGGCGAGTTTGTATGCGAGGGAGGTGAAGAATTTGCACGAGCACAGAGTGAGGATTTTGTCATCCGCATCCCTGATGGTGCTCATTGGAGTGATGTGCGTGAGGTGACAGAGAATGTCGGTCAGCGTCTCGTGGAAGCATTCATTGCCATCGAACAGGCCAATCCAGGAAAGGAGATGGATGGCCGCGTCATCGGCGGATTGGAGGGAATCTTCGGTCCTAAGGATGGCTGGACCAACAAGGCTAAGATGCCTGACCATATCATTACCTCTTTAATAGAAGACTTCTCGCGCTACGACCTCTCACTCGCCTCTTGTCCTGCCGATGAGATGGGGCAGGCGTATGAATATCTTGTAGGCAAGTTTGCCGATGATGCCGGCAATACTGCGCAGGAGTTTTATACCAACCGAACAGTAGTCACATTGATGGCTGAAATTCTGCAGCCAAAACCAAACGAGAGTATTTATGACCCTACGTGCGGTTCGGGTGGCATGCTTGTGAAATGTCTGGATTTCCTTCGTCAGAAGGGCCAGCCTTGGCAGGGCGTTAAGGTGTTTGGCCAGGAGATCAATGCCCTCACCAGTTCTATTGCCCGCATGAATCTGTACCTGAATGGCGTGGAGGATTTTTCTATCGTTAATGCAGATACACTTGAGAAGCCGGGATTCGTGGATGGCAGTCGATTGAGGAAGTTTGATATTGTGCTGGCTAATCCGCCGTATTCCATTAGTGAATGGAACAGAACCGGATTCACCAATGACAAATGGGGGAGAAATATTTTTGGAACTCCTCCCCAAAGCAGAGCTGACTATGCTTTTATGCAACATATTATTACCTCAATGAACGACAATAATGGTCGTTGCGCCATTCTATTGCCACATGGCGTACTATTTCGTAATGAGGAGTCTGATGTAAGAGAACAGATGGTTCGTTCGAAGAAAGTCGAAGCCGTAATTGGACTGGGGCCAAATTTGTTCTATAATGCTCCAATGGAAGCATGCATAATTATCTGCAATAACAATAAGCCCAAGGAAATGCATGATAAGGTAATCTTTATCAATGCGAAAAATGAGGTTACTCGAAAAAATGCGGAAAGTTTTTTAGAACAATCTCATATTGACAAAATTCTGCAGGCATACCATTCTCAAGACGACATAGATGATTTTAAGAGGATTGTAGATTTGGAAGAAATCGAACAGAACCATTTCGATCTTACAATTCATAAATATGTCTTCATTAACGAGATTACCTCTCATGAGACCTTGAGTCTTGATGATTCAATATCTAAGTGGTTAGATGCAAGTAAGGCAATGTGCAAGGAATACAACTCACTAAAAGACCTGATTGAAAATGCAATATAGATTTGATCAAATAGCCTTCAATAGCACAGCTAAGAAGAAACCTACAGATGACGACAAAGAGCATTACATCGGCCTAGAGCATCTTGATAGCGATTGCTTGTCAATTACAAGATGGGGATCTGATGTTGCTCCTACTGGAGAAAAGTTGCTTATGAAGAAGGGAGATATACTCTTTGGTAAGCGTCGTGCTTATCAAAGAAAAGTAGGTATTGCTCCTTTTGATGGCATATTCTCTGCTCATGGCATGGTACTTAGACCTAATGAAGAGGTTATCAACAAAGACTTCTTCCCATTCTTTATAAGTTCAGATCAATTTATGGAAAGGGCTGTCCGTATCTCTGTGGGCGGATTGTCTCCAACTATCAATTGGAAGGATTTACGAGAGCAAGAATTTGAACTTCCATCTCTCGACAAGCAGCTTGTCCTTGCCGATAAACTTTGGGCAGCCTATCGTCTAAAAGAAAGTTACAAGAAGCTCCTTGTGGCTACTGACGAGATGGTGAAATCGCAATTTATCGAGATGTTTAAGAATCTACCGGTTAATGGAGTTATTAAGGACCTGACTGTAGGCAACATTGCAAGTGTTAAGAAATCCTATAGTAAAGAGGATATAATAAACTACATTGATATCTCTTCTATAGATAACACAACAAAGACTATCGTTGAGACATCAGAACATATTGTTACAAAGGCACCATCGAGAGCTCAGCAGTGTGTACAGAAAGGAGACATCTTAGTTTCAACAGTACGTCCAATAAATAGGAATATTGCTGTCATTGAAGAAGATACGTCTCATTTGGTAGCATCTACAGGATTCTGTATTTTACGTCCCCAAGAAGGTTACAAGGAATATCTTCTATCGATTGTGTTATCAGACACATATACAGAAAAGATGTGTGATAAGGCAAATGGCGGTTTATATCCAGCAGTCAACAATAGTGATGTGTTAAACTATGGCATTCACATTCCTGATGAAGATACTGCAAAGAAGGTATCTGCATTATACCAACAGTCCGATAAATCAAAATTTGAACTCCGCAAATCGATAGAGGCAATAGATAGAGTGATAAAATCACTTATAAATAATGTTTGATATGAAATACAATATACAACAACTTGAAACAGAATTGGAACGTATGGATCATATTGGAGGATTGGAAATTCTTCATAATCCAATAGAACCAATATGGATAGAGACTTTCAGAAGAATGGATGGTCTCTATAAAGAGTTGTGCATTGCCCGATTGAACTTGTTGATGGCTGCAAAAGAGCAATATCCAGAGTTAGTAGAAAGAGATACAGATGGGAAAGGAGATAAGATGATGCAATATGCTTATATCAACTCTTCAATAATATGGTACAACAACTGTTTTGATCTTCTACTTCAAGTTGTTTGGGTGTTTTATAGAATTTGGGAAGATAACACAAAGAGTAAAGTAAGTACCATTCCTTCAAATTGGACTCTTGCCCAAATAGAGCTGATGATGAAAGAATGCAAATATGACAAAATTGAAAATTGGAATGGCACCAATAATAAGATGAATTCAATTGTTAGCTTTCATCATTTAGAGGAATCTAAAAGAGTTAGATACTGGGCGAATGAGATAAAACATCGTTCCCCATTGCATGTAAAAGGGGTTGAATCAGAAACTCCAATACGTATTGTACATTTTGATAATTTGGAAGAAACGAAAAATGACGAAGGTAAAAAAATAATTAAGATTAACTTGTCTGAGGACAAATACGATTCGCATAAGGCATTTGATATTTATGATGTAAGTGAATTGATATCCACTTTGATTGAATATCATAAAGGTCTATGTGAATGCATCGGAGCATGTACTTTACCTATCTTAAAACAATACAATATTTGATATAAAGGGATTAGGTCGCGCGATAATTATACCAACAACATACATAGATATGATTGAGATTTTAATTAACGACATAGAACAGGCGATGCTCAACACATTGAATAACGAGCAGCTCAGCCAACTGCGAAAGGTGCTGGAATACACCTTCCGCAATGTCCGCGTGACCGAAAACGAGCAGTCAAACGCAAAAGAGTCCAACTCTGAGTTGGTAACTTCCTTCATCTCATCCAAGAGTGTTGAGGGCTGTTCGGAAAATACGATTGCCTACTATCGTAGCACCATCAACAATGCGCTCACGAAGATAGACAAGAAGATTTCGCATGTCACTACCGATGACTTGCGTAACTACCTGAACAACTATCAGAAGGAGAGCGGTGCCAGCAAGGTGACAGTTGACAATATCCGTCGCATTTTATCCAGTTTCTTCGCTTGGCTCGAAGATGAGAACTACATCGTAAAGAGCCCGGTGAGACGCATTCATAAGGTAAAGACGGGCAAAACGGTTAAGGAAACATATTCTGACGAGGCTCTTGAAGAAATGCGAGACCACGCTGGTAATAGTCGTGACCTGGCCATGATAGACTTGCTTGCCTCTACAGGTATGCGCGTAGGAGAGCTTGTCAAGCTCAACAGAAAGGATATAGACTTCCAAAACAGAGAGTGCATAGTAACCGGTAAGGGAGATAAGCAGAGAAAGGTGTATTTTGATGCTCGCACCAAGATTCACCTTTCCCGCTATCTTTCTGAGCGCACTGACAACAACGAGGCCCTCTTCGTGTCCCTCCTTGCTCCAAGTGAGCGCCTGCAAATCAGCGGAGTCGAGATTCGTTTGCGCAATCTCGGCCGTCAGCTAAATATTCCGAAGGTACACCCTCACAAGTTCCGTCGTACATTGGCCACAATGGCCATAGACAAAGGTATGCCCATCGAGCAAGTTCAGCATCTGCTTGGTCACCAAAGCCTCGATACCACTTTGCAGTACGCCATGGTGAACCAAAATAATGTCAAATTGTCTCACCGCAAATACCTTGGATAGCTATGGAAGTACAGTCGCAATTTATCGAGATGTTCGGTAAAGGTAATTGGGAACAAAAGTGTTTAGGCGAAATAGGCACTTTCAAACGTGGAGGAGGATTTCAGAAGTCAGATTATGTTGAACATGGCATCCCTTGTATTCACTATGGGCAAATTCATACAAAATTCGGTCCCTTCATATACTCTCACATCACCGAAATCTCTACAGATTTAGAACCAAAAACAAAATTTGCGTCTAAGGGAGATTTAATAATAGCAATTACGAGTGAAGATACTGAAGGGTCATGTAAGAGTACAGCTTGGTTAGGTGACTATCCAGTTGCAGTAGGAGGTCACGCTGCCATATTTCATCATTGCATGAATCCCTTATATATGTCGTTCTTTTTTAAGTCGACATTATTTAATTACGCAAAAATGGAATATATACATGGTACTAAGGTCTTTGAAGTAAAACCAGATGACATAGCAAAAATATTAGTTCCGTGCCCTCCTATGAGCTTGCAAAAGCAATTTTCTGTGATTGCTAGGCAGGCCGATAAATCAAAATTTGTGGGATTCAAATCGCAATTTATCGAGATGTTTGGAGAACGGACAACCACACCAGTTGGCTACTATATCAAGGATAGTTTTCCTGGAGATTGGGGAAAGGAAGACCTCGATGGTACTGGCGTAAAAGTCATCAGGACTACGAACTTTACAAACTTCGGCAAACTCAACCTCTCTGAAGTTGTAACGCGCTCAATCGAGGAACGCAAAATACAGAAGAAGCAAATTCTGAAGTATGATACTATACTCGAAAGATCTGGCGGCACCGCAGACAATCCTGTGGGCAGAGTGGTTCTTTTTGAGGAAGATGAGCAATATCTCTGTAACAACTTTACTCAAGTTCTACGTTTCAAAGATATTGATCCTCGCTTTGCGTTCTATGCGTTGTTCTATTTCTACCAAATGAATAAAACATCGATTAGAAGCATGGGCAGTAAGACTACTGGTATTCAAAATCTCAACATGAGTAAGTATCTTGAAATTGGTATTCCAAATGCAGACGAGGATGAGCAAAAGCAGTTTGTCTCCATTGCCGAACAGGCAGATAAATCAAAATTATTGCATCGGACGTCAATAAAATATAGTAAGTATTCACTGTAAAAAAACTAAATAAATGAACTCTGAAACTCAAACAATAGAATACAAATCCCTCCAAAAAATCAGAACCGGAGATAAGGGATTTAAAGAACTTTCAACCACTTGTGTGGCATTAGCAAATGCACAAGGGGGAGTGATCTATGTAGGCTATGATGATAAGAAGAAACATGCACTTCCTAATCAAACGGTTGATCCTGAAGAGGTAAATAATACTGTAACAAGATTGAGAAGTTTGTGCTTTAATGTTGCTCTTTATGCATCAGAAGTACTGACAGACGAAACTGGAAGTCAATATTTCACAGTTACAATTGCACCATCAATGAAATCTATAGCCTCTACTTCTGACGGCAAGTTCTATATGCGTTTTGCGGATAAATGTGAGCCTATAAGAAGTGAGGATATGCTACGCTTGAGTGAAATTAAAGGCTGCTTCCAATGGGAAATAACACGTAGCCGTTTTAAAGTGGATCAAGACACCTTAGACAAACTTGCTCTTCTGGCAGATGAAGTAAGAAGATCAAATCGCATTAGTGACCATATAAGACAGATGGATAATGACGAGATAGCAGATTACTATTGTCTTATAGATGAAGGTTTCTTGACTAATCTTGGAGTTCTGTGGTTAGGAACGAGTAAGCAGAAAAACTGGATTAGTTATCCAATAACCGTTCAGTATATCGTGTATGACGCAGAAGAGCGCAAAATCCGAAAAGTAGAGTGGCGTAACGATGGTAAGAATCCGAAGGAACTACTTGAGGCCATAGAAAAGGAGGCCATAGAGTTGACGTATTATTATGAGTTCCCTAATGGATTATTTAGGAAGCAAATTCGACACTATAACTCTAAGGTTCTCAGAGAACTCCTAGTTAACGCCATAGTACACCAATCTATGACTATATCTAGCGATATAATGATTAAGGTCTTTCCTGACAGACTGGAAATATCAAATCCTGGAGGACTTCCACTAGGTGTCACCAAGGATAATATCCTTCATGCAAAACATAGACGTAATCCGCATTTCATTGAGTTAATGTTCGCGTTAGGCTTGATGGAAGGCGAAGGATCTGGTTATGACTTGATATACGAGCTCAACTCTATGGAGGTAAAAGAGAAGCCTATTGTAGAGTCATCGTATAGCGAGTGTACTGTTACTCAATATGCAAGAATCATGAAACCGGAGATACTCCCTTTACTTGACTATGTTTTGAAGAATTATGACCTAAGACAGAAGGACTTTATTGCTTTTGGAATAATTGCTAGAGAGCAGAAAATCTATGCAGTTGATCTCAGCAAAGAATTGCAGTTGGCCGATGATGAGCGTTTGAGAAGTTATACACAGCAAATGGTGAAGAAGGGACTTGTTCTTCAAAAAGGCGCAAATAAGGGTTCATACTATATGATTAATCCTATGCTTATTAAGAATGCTAAGGCAGATAAGATTCCAACAACCTTGAAAACTGTAGAGCCAAACGTCTTAGAAACGCTGATTTTGCAGGATCTCAAGAAACATCCAGAAAGCAAGATTTCTGAAATCGCAGCAAGATTGCCAGATGTAGATTTGAAAGAGGTTCGAAAAATAGTATACAATCTCGTTGAAAAAAAAATAAAGGCAGAAGGAGTCAAAAACAGCCGTAGATATTCTTTAATATAGTGGCAATAAAAAAAACAATGAAAAAAACAAACTCATGCAACAAGATACACAACATCCTATAAAACAGTACATTACGGTTTTTGTATTTGTTTTTTTTGATTTCAGAAATATTAATTAGATAACAGAAATATGGCATACTTTAACGAAGACAATACTGTGGAGCAGATGCTCATTAATGCTGCTGCTCAGCGCGGATGGATCTATGTTGAGCCAAAGTTCGTACCCCGTCTCCCTGATGAGGTACTTGTAACGGAATGGCTTTTGGAGGCATTGCTCCGTCTTAACCCTATCACTCCGGAACAAGCAGAGCAGGTGATATACAAATTACGTGCTGCAATCACTAGTGGCGGGCAGGCTGATGGACTGGTGGATGCTAACGATCAATTCCGCAAACTTCTCTTTGAGGAGAACTCATATCCTTTTGGACCAGATGGCGATAACATCAACATCCGTTTCTTCAGCGACGGAAAGGATAAGGATGGCAAGGAGTATAAGAACCGCTGTGTCGTTACCAATCAATGGGAGTACCCCAGACTGAGCAAGGAGGGAGGCAAGCGCCTTGATCTGGTGTTCGTCATCAATGGCATTCCTATGGTTATTGGCGAGGCTAAGACCCCTGTTCGTCCACAAGTGACATGGGCTGATGGTGCTACTGATATCATGCATTATCAGAAGAGCATCCCTGAGATGTTCGTACCTAACATCCTTTGCTTTGCCAGCGAGGGAAAGGAACTGCAATATGCAGGTATAGGATGTCCGATTGACAAATGGGGACCTTGGTTCGCGGACGAGAAGCGTCTCCATGGCTCATTGATGCAGGTGCAACACAACTACTTGGAGTTTATTGATCCTGAGCGCCTGCTGGACATTTATCGCTTCTACTCTGTGTTCACTGGTACTGCGAGCGGAGAGAAGATTAAGATTGTATGTCGTTATCAGCAGTATCTGGGTGGAGAGGCCATCGTGCAGCGTGTATTGAACACCTATAGAAATGGCAAGGGCCCAAAGAAGGGCCTGATATGGCATTTCCAGGGCTCTGGTAAATCGTGGCTGATGGTCTTCGCTGCTCAAAAACTTCGCCTACAGCAGGACCTGAAGTCGCCTACTGTGTTGATAGTGGATGACCGTATTGACCTTGAGGACCAAATTACGGGTGACTTCACTCGTGCGGAGATTCCTAATGTAGAGGGAATTGAGAGCAAGTCTGAACTGGAGACAAAGATTCATCAGCGCAAGATTCTGATCACCACTATCTTCAAGTTTGGAGATTTAGTTGATGGTCAGGTACTTGATGACAGAGACAACATCATCCTCCTGATGGACGAGGCACATCGAACACAAGAAGGTGATCTTGGAAAGAAGATGCGTACCGCATTGCCAAACGCATTCTTCTTTGGATTGACTGGTACTCCTATCAATAGAAATGACCACAATACTTTTGTCTGCTTTGGTGCAGAGGAGGATGAGTATGGCTACATCTCCAAGTACACATTCCAGGATTCTGTTGCCGATGGTGCCACACTTGAACTGAACTTCAAGACGGTTCCTGTGGAGATGCACATGGATGAGACTAAACTCCAAGAGGAATTTGATGCGCTTACCGACCAGATTAGTGAGGAAGACAAGAACGAACTTGTGCGCCGCACCAGTGTGGAAGCTTTCTTCACAGCAGACAAGCGTATCAACGATGTATGTAAGTACATCGTGAACCACTTCCGTGAGTATGTGGAACCTACTGGTATGAAGGCACAGGTGGTTGTTTATAACCGTGACTGCTGTGTAAAATACAAGAAAGCACTCGATGCTCTGCTTGGTACAGATGATCAGACCACCATAGTCATGCATACAGCTGGCGATAAGGCTGATGAATACGAGTCTTACAAACGCAGCCGCGACGAAGAGAAGAAATTGCTTGACCAATTCCGTGATCCTCTTTCTCCCCTGAAGTTCGTTATTGTGACCAGCAAACTGCTTACAGGCTTCGATGCTCCTATTCTTCAGTGTATGTATCTGGACAAGCCGATGAAGAATCATACCCTTCTGCAGGCTATCTGCCGTACCAACCGCAAGTACAACGAGAGCAAGAAGTGTGGTCTTATTGTTGACTTTGTCGGTGTGTTTGAGGATGTGGCCAAGAGTCTTGCCTTCGACGAAGAGAGCGTCAAGACTATCGTTAAGAATATGGACGAAATAAAGTCATTGATCCCCACATTCATGCAAGAATGCCTTGAGTTCTTCCCCGGCGTGGATAGAACTATTGGCGGATGGGAAGGATTGACCGCAGCCCAGCAATGTCTGAAGGATGAAGGTGTAAAGACCAACTTTGCTCGTCACTTTGCCCGCCTTTCAAAGGCTTGGGAGATTATATCGCCTGATGCCTATCTTGCGCCATACCAGAACGATTATACCTGGATGGCTCAGGTTTATCAGAGTGTTCGCCCGGTTAGTGGCGGAAATCTCATTTGGACTCTGCTTGGTGCTAAGACCATAGAGATTATCCATCGTAACATCGACACTATTAACATTGGAACCTCCCTTGAAGACCTGGTTGTGGATGCTGATGTCATTGACTCTGTATTGGAAGACGAGAAGAAGGTGCAGAAGAAGATTGTCGAGGTAGAGAAAATGCTTCGTCTTAGATTAGGCGAACATGCAGGAGATCCAAAGTTCAAGCAGTTTGCGGAGAAACTCGATGAACTCCGTGACCGCATGGCCCAGAATCTCATCTCAAGCATTGACTTCTTGAAGCAACTGCTCGCAATGGCTAAGGACCTGCTTGAAGAGGAAAAGAAGGTTGACCAACCTCAAGATAAGCGTGCTCAGGCACGAGCAGCTCTCACAGAGTTGTTCCAGAGCATCAGGACCGAGGAAACGCCTGTAGTGGTTGAGAATGTGGTAAACGATATTGATAACGAGGTAGTCAACATTGTCCGCCAGTTCAATGATGCTTTCAAGAGCATCACGGCTCAACGTGAAATCAAGAAGAAACTCCGATCGATTCTGTGGATAAAGTATAGCATCAAAGATAATGATGTCTTTGAAAAGGCATACCAATACATTGAAATGTACTATTAAGTAAAAAGCAGCCCTGTCCTTTACGGATGGGGCTGCTTGCGTTATTTGCGCTGGTTCTTCTGAACGCACTCAATGACCTCGTCGATGTCGGTCATTGTTAACGTGGAGTCCAACGACTGAATAAATTGGCGGTAGTAAGGATGGCACATCAGGACGGGCTTGATGATACCATATTCCTTGACAATGCTCTCCATACGATGATTCTTATACCAAAGGCTGGCACAACAACAGATGAAGAAAATGCACAAGGTGTAGGATCCGAATTTCCACCAAGATGAAATGATGTCTTCATAGAGGCGGTTCATCAAACGCTTTAACCTCGATGGCTTCTTTTCTTTGGTGTCTGGAGCACCATGATGTTCATCAGATTCGTTGACTCTATAGCAGACGTCACTACCAAATTGTACAACCTTATCGCCTAACACATGCTTTGTTCCTGAAGTAGCAGCAAAAGGCTCCAGGTCACTTTCAATCTTTCTAAACCATTCGTCCCATCGCTGCTCAACGAGAATCATGATGGCCTCGTTGTTCGCCAGATGAACTGACGAGTCGCAATGCGTTGTAACCTGTATGGGGGTGTCCTTGATAAGCTCTTTTACGGCATCTTTGTATGCCTCAAATCGCTCAGCCTCGTCTAATGATATACCTCTTGGCGCATCAATACAAGGATAGATAGTCTGCTGCTTCTGTTGCTGAGGTGGTTCCGGAGATCGATGAGGGGTACTCACTTGCTCTTTGATGATAGAGATTTCTCCTGTTTTCTTGTTGAACTGCATCTTTAGACCAAGAGCCTCGCCAAGTGCAATGATCATCTCAATCTCGGCATCGTGACAAAGATTGCTGGTACGAAGATTTGCAGCAATAGCTAAGTCGTCTTTGGCCGCCGTTTTCTGAATCGTAGTTTTATTACTTGCCATATCTTATCGTTTGAATGAGTATAAAGGTTTCTTTGACCGTCCTCGGTTCCCCTTTGAAGGGGTAAAGTTGAAACGGAAACTATAGTTCTTCTTTTCATCATCGTCAAGATCTCGCCAGCCCCTGTTATTATTAGGCCCTCCACCGCCTCCTATAGATAGTTGCGGCTCGTAAGGCTGGAGTAGTACCTTGCATAGTAGGGAGAGTCCGATAAAGGACGTTTTCTTATCCTCCGATAAGGTGTGTTCTCGCTCTAGGTTCATTTGCTCTTCGTTACTCATTTCAGAGAATAGGTCTTTAACCGGAAGATATTTGAGTTGAGGAATCTCTCCATCGGGGAAAAGATCTTCAATATCAGGGTATGCTACATCAAGTGCTTTGCAACCACTCAGATTGTTATACCCGATCAGTCTTGACTTGTATTGCTCATACCAGTCACAAACGCTGTCATGTGTGAGTTGTTTCAAATCGCCAAACTTTGAATTGAGGGAAGGAAGAGTGAGTTCCTTATCCAGTTGCCTGCCACTGAAGCTACACTTACCATCTGTGAATGTGATGCCCAAAATCTTGCCGGTAACGTTATTATAGTGGAAGCGAAAGTCTAGACCTTCCGTTTGGAGCGACTTTCTGAATGCATCCCAAGTGTCAGAGGAAGCTTTGCTCCTCATGACCTTATCGTAGAACTCATATTTCAGTTTCTCCTTGCCACGCAACTTATTACGGTTAACCTTGTCCTTCTCTGAGGACATCGTCAGTCCATACTTTTTTGTAAGGAACTTGCAGATTCGTTTATTGCGTGCTCTCCACATCGAATCATTTATGACATCACCATTTCTATCTACCATGGAGAACATCAGATGCAGATGATCGTGTTCGGTATCATGATGTCTGGTCATTATGAATTCTGTATCTTTGATGCCCATAAGTTCCATGTGTTCCCGAGCTATCTTGACCATAAGGTCGTTTGAGAGTCTGCAAGAGTCGTTCTTATGGAACGAGTAGGCAAAGTGCGCTACTGGATGTTCTATATTATGTCCTCCTTTCTGCGAATAGGCTTCGAAAATCTGGGCCAAAGCGTTGTTGCCCAAATTGGGGATGCCCTCACTATGAGCAACTATCTCTGCATGCTTGTCCTTCTCGTATCTTCCAGTGATGTAGTCAAGACACCCTTTGAAGTTGGCGCCAAATACCATCTTACAAATCATATCATTCTTTTTATATTAGATTAAACTTCATCATTACTTACAGCATCGGACAGTTCTCCTCCTCTAAGGATTCTAAGGATAAGTTCGTGAAGCATCTCCAGAACCTTCTCCGCCTTCTCCTTAACTTGGGTAAAACCAGCAGCATTGGCAGAGTGTGCAATCTGATTCGTGTTGTTGGCTAAACCACACACGTCGCGAAGTTGTTCTGTACCTTCGTCTGTAAGGTGAGCATAGACCTCACCCGTAAGGGCAATGTCATGCAGGTACTTGTCATCCTTGCATCCATATCGTTCAGCATTCATCTGGACAATGGCTTCATCTTCGTCGTTGAAACTCACCTTGTGGTGGTTGCGACGCTGGTCGTACTTCATCTTTCTAGGACGACCTCCGACACGCTTGGTATCAACTACTTGTGATGTATCTCTATATTGTTTCATATATGTTTATTGTTAATGTGGAACGTCGAGTCGTTTTCGTGTATAGCATAGATTTGTCGTAAGAAATAAGAAGATTGTTCCGGACAAGTTCTAGTTGTAGGGACAGCTCCAAGCTGTTTATAGGCAGGGTGAAGCCCGTTGCCTCTAAGTAATGCTCACAATGCCAGGTGGCTTGTGGGCTTTACGAGGTTTTTGGTTGTCAAAAACACAACTTGCTCTGGAAAAATCATATCAGTATGCTCACGCTCGACATACGGCTTCCATGACACTACATTTGCTTGATATTGAGAGTGCCGTTAGCCTTTCGGCGTAGGTACTCCTCGTAGGAAATTGCATTGCGACGATCAAGTTCGGCTTGCTTTTCGCGCTCTTCGTGCTCACGTCTCTCATAGGCGCGACTACGTTCGGCAAGGAAAATATTTAAGCTGTCCAGGATCACCATCGGATCAAAGTAGCTATAGAAGCACTTGTACTTCTTACTCTTGAAGTGGAAGAAGAACAGGAGCAGTTCATCAACTTTCAACCAATAATAGTTGTGGTTAATGATGATAGCCAACTCTCTTATCTGTTCTTCTGATGCCACTTGTTTCAAACCACAGTAATCGCTAACGTTGGAAATCTGAGGGACAAGCCAGGCTTTTGGAAAGCCAGAGCCATAGTCACGACCGAGCTGCGAGAGTGTTGGGGAGTCACCAAAGAAACATTGGTTCTCATTCTTGCATACGATGTGCTGCCTGTCAGGTGAGTTCTTTACAAGAAACTTCGCCTGTTCTTCGGTTAACTGAGGTTGTTCGTCACTCAGCAGGCTCCCCTTCTGCAAGGAACTGTTGCATGAGGGCAACTCTTCCGGCTGCATCAGCAATCCTTGCGCCTCCATTGTTTTGATTGTATGTGCTATAGTTTCCGTCTGCATTGTTCATTATAGGGTTAGACTCCCATATTCTTTGCTTGATAAAGTTTGAGAGGTATTTGCGGTATTTTACATCTGGCGTTGATGCTACGTATTTTGGCACATATTCCATTGCACGCTGACGGTCCTCTGCAGGCATCGCATTCCATGCTCTACGAAGTTCTACTTCGTTTCCCTCTTTTTTACCATACATATCCCAAAGCTTTTCAAACGAATACAAATCTTCAAGCACCCCATCCGTCCTACATATAATGATGGGAGCGTTAGCGACATCATTATTGTTTTCGTTTGAGTTATCGCTTTGGTTAGAGTTAGTTAGGCATTCATCAGCATGCTGTGGCATACCATTGCTTGCCGTGGCATCCTCTGGCTGTAAAGAGGACGTGTCGCTTCTCGTCTTCGTCCATCGCCGTTGCGCTTTCTCACGATTCTTCTTGCAAAGTTCTTCGTAGGACTTACGATTACGATCAATCTGTTCCTTGAACATGCAGAAGATCATCATCAGCGGACCGTCAAGTTCAATAAGCTCTTCCCCGCACACGTAGTTCGCTATATTCTTGAACAGCTTGCCAGCCTCTTCGTCTGTGAGAAACTTCAGCGCCTTGCAATTGTCGAAGAAAAGCATTACCCCATGGAGTTCAGATGTCTTATTCTCTAACTTACCCATACCTATTATATTTTTATGCTACCTGCCTTCTTGGCGAGTTCGAGGGCCATCTCAGAATCTACGGTGATTTTGCGGTTCACCTGAGTGATAGCTGCATCGATAACACCACTCTTCTTAATACGGTTAGCGGTAGGGATGCTGCATCCAAAGATCTTGGCGATTCCTGCAATGCCGTGTTCGTAATGCTTCTCTGGTACCACCTCGACAGGTACCTTTGTCGTTTGCTTCTCTGCGTTTTGGAGGAGCAGAACAAATTCCTGTCCCGACATCATGCAGATAGGCTTCTCGAGCAACTGCTCTATTGTTGTCAATTTAATCATACAAATAATGTTGTGGTCCGTCAGTTGTACTTCCTGACATTCCGGTTAAACTTCAGTTCTTGGCTCATGAACCATCTTTGAAATTCCGTGATTTGGAATCTGTGGGCAAAGGTACGCCGTTTAAGTCAGAAAGTTATTATTGCACCTATTCGCCAAAAACTGTGGTAGTTTTTTATGTATGGTTTCGAAAGGGATTTTAATAATTCGACAAGGTAAATGGTAGAATTGTGAGAGGCTTTACCTGCTTGACGCAAGGTTAAAACGAAAAAGGCCGCAAAACTCAGAGATGAGTCTTGCGGCACAATGCTATTTATGCTCGTAAAGGGTAATAATATAAAAGTGTTCCCTACCTTGAAACTCCCAAAAAGATATCAATATGAAGGAATGGAAAGGGAGAAAACAACTCAAAATCTTGTTTTCGCGCTGTTTTCCCACGTGGAAATGATACGCTGTGAGACCTTAGTTGCATGTTTTACTTTGGCTGATACAATACAAAATTTACTTGAAAATCATGAAGTTTTCAAAATCGCTGTGTTTTCCCATTGTTTTCCGATAAAAAGAAAAAGCAGCTACGATTTTGTCGTAACTGCTTGATTTTCAATGTGGACCAGCCTGGGCTTGAACCAGGGACCTCCAGATTATGAGTCTGTTGCTCTA